>Ga0255347_1003261_pt1 | contig 21328 bp, 20 predicted proteins | sample wastewater_treat_2_FD_192479 | JGI IMG/M metagenome (GOLD analysis project Ga0255347, IMG submission 192479) | Wastewater microbial communities from Lulu Island WWTP, Vancouver, Canada - plant24 | ecosystem: Engineered > WWTP > Wastewater > Unclassified | place: Canada: Vancouver, British...
GTAAAGCCCGGTGTTGCGTATCCCGCGCAGTAGCCTGCGCCTCTTCCTGTCATCGGCCCCATTCCTGCAGGACCTGTCTGATCTCCTCTTGGCATATCGATACCTCCTTATTTTGTTAATCGATTTTCAATCCGCGGCGACTAACGCCGCCCCTCTTTTAAAACACTGGCCATCAGCCAAAAATCAGGCCGCCTCGGAGCCTGGCCGACGGCCGGAAATGGCGTGACGTTTTCGCCGCTTGTGTCTTACAACTTTGCACTTTGTGTGCCAGTGTGCCTGTTTCTGATATCCAAAGAATGTTGCCGTAAATACAAAGGGATACGAAGATATGATCATGTTTGATTGTCGGCGGAGAAAAATATGCGTCGCAGAAATGCAACTATATTCTCAGAACCGTCGCTTAAGTGCGGCCAAGAGTTAGATGGGTCAAGCTCTGCTTCGTGCATGGTACCGGGAAGCTTTGTCTGTTTTTTCCAAATCACGTCACTCAACTCTCAACTTAATGCCGCCGGACGGCCGGTAGAATCATGCACAGCGGCAAATGATTGTGCCTCATTGCTATATATTTTCCCATTTGCTAAAGTAAAGCGAAACAAGCCCGGCCGCAGGGCGTCTTTGCCAAGCAGCTATGAAGAAGGGTAAAAACGCCGGGGCCATATCCTGCCGCGCAGGGAAGCGCCCCGGCTAAAATACAGTAAGAAAGCGAGATTGAACATGGAGAAAAAAATTCAGTCTGTTCTGGACAGGTTTTCCTATGGCATTTATCTGGTCACGATCACGACGGCGGAAGGCGTAAACGGGATGATCGCCTCGTGGCTGACACAATGCTCTCACGAACCGCCCCGTCTGGCTCTGGCGATTCGTAAAAACCGCCTGTCACACGCACAGATTCTCGAGACAAAGAAATTATGTGTGAATGTCCTGCCCCGTTCTTTTGCCGGCTCAATAAAAAAATTCAAAATCACCGAATGGAAAAGCAAATTTGACATGGTCAGCCATTCCCTCTCGCCGGGAGGGCTGCCTGTCGTGGATGAATGTATCGGCTACTTGGAGTGTGAAGTCGAGCAGTATCTTGACGCAGGTGACCATACACTGTTCATTGTCCACATTATCACCGCCGGCATGGTCAATCCCGGCAAGTCGCCGGGGCTGACCACGCTCGATTACGGCGGTGTTTACCGGGGAACGTCGTAATCCTTACTGCAGACGGTATCAGGCACTGCCCCGGTTATGTGGCAAAACTGGCGCAGCCCGGTCAGGCAGGCAACGCCGGAAATGGTTACACCGTAAAACACTGTGTCCGGTCTGGCTTTTACTATTTCGTCGATAGTGCCGTTGACCACCGTGCTGCCCGTGGCAAAAACAACATCCGCCCAGCGGGCGCTTTCGGCGAAACGCTCCGGCCCGTCGATCGTCACCCCGTATTTTTTCGTGCCGATATTGTCCGGGTTCAGATCGCACACCCGCACCTGGCGGCTCGAGGCGAGTGCTTCGAGAAGGCGGGGCTGGAGACCGACCAGTAGTGCCTTTTGCCGAGCAGCCGGCCATCGGGCAAGTAAATCCCCGAAAGCCACTCCACAGTGGAGCAGGTCGTCATTTTTGCAGTGGATCGCCTCGGGCATTTTACCGATTCGGGCCAGTATGGCGTTTAAAGAAGAGATAAAAATTGCGCGCCGTGCATTGGTGTCCAGACGTAGCGAAAGAATTTCATTTACCGATCCCGTATAATTAAAATAGGCGTCGGAAAATGCCTGTCCCTTTTTCCCCATAAACTCCGCTTCGATGAGACGCTCCTTGCCCAGCTGGATGGGATAGTCATCATGCAAAGGATTCCCGATGGCCTCTTCGGGGGAAAGGGCTTTGCAGGTAATTGTGACCAATTCGCTGGACATCCCGTGGGCATTGACCAGATCTTTTAGCTTATCTTTGGCAAAATCAATGATCATTTGTTGTTTAGAGTCTCCTTATATCCGTATTTTTGTTTAATTTGCCGGGCGACGGGTGAGAGGCAAAACTCAGCAAACCGCCTGGCTGTTTCTCTGCGTGGTGAGCCTGTGAGAACACAGGCGCCATAGATAACCGGAGGCGCCTCCGGCATTTGATAAAAGCAACCCTTCTGTCCCGCGGCGGAAAGGGCATGGACCGGCGAACAAAAGGCAGCGTCAACAGCGCCGATCACCGCATACTGAAAGGTCTGGGCGATGTCCTGGCCTGTGACAAGTTTCGGCTCCACATAATCCCAAAGCCCCGCCTGTGTGAGCGCCAATTTGGCGTGTGTCCCGTGTACCCCTGTCAATGGATTGGGAATGGAGATTTTTCTTACATCTTTTTGGAGAAGAGCCTCCTGCCAGGAGGCTGGTCTACAAAAATTGCGGTTCGCGGACCAGAGGATCACCTCTCCCCGCGCATAAACAAAAGGCTCTTCACAAAGAGATTTTTCATTGAGCAGGGCCGGGCGCTCCGTATCGGCGGAAAGATAAATATCGTATGGAGCGCCGTTTTCTATCTGTGCGTAAAGTCGTCCTGCCGAGGCAAAGGAAACAACTACGCTTACCCCTGTTTCCTTTTCAAATGCCGCGGCAATTTCATGGAATGGTTCGATGAAGCCGGCGACTGCCGCGGCGTAGAGCCGCTGGTCTGCACGGGCGGTGAAAGAAGTAGTGCAAAACAGAAGAGCGCAGACGATTGTGAGGATATTAAATTTTTTCTCCTTAGAGTTTAGTTTGTCTTTCATGGCATTTGCGAATTTTGTCACCAATGGGGTATTTTAATTAAGGAATAATTTCATCAAAAGCCCGTTGACGCTCCGACCAATATGAGATGCGTCTTGCCTTGGCCTTCCTTTTTCTTTATGCCGGATGTTTGTCCGGGTTCGATTTCCGCCGACGGAAAGCCCTTATAAAGGTTTGACCTGATCATGTCAAGGATAAGACACTATTTAAGGACGCTGCGACATAATTAAAGGGGCATATCGCCAAAATTTATAACTGGCTGAACATCCATTGAATATGTTATGCTCCAATACAGAAGTAAATGGCATTGTGACGGAACAAACCGGCCGAGCAAAGAAGGAGGTCTTGTGATGAAAAGAAAAATTTTTACCCTGCTTCCGGTAGCGGCGCTGGTCCTTTTGTTGTTGCCCTGCGCCTCTGCCGCCCGCGATATTGCCCCGATTGTTTCCACCGACTGGCTACAGGCAAACCTTAAAAATCCCAAACTGGTCATTCTGGATGTGCGTCGTGTTGAGGATTACCGTGAAGGCCATATTCCCGGAGCCGTCAACGCCTTTTATGGAGCATGGGCCTACATGAGAGACGGGATGTTTGCGTCTTTGCCGGAAAAGGACGACATTGACGATACGGTGGGCTATTTCGGTATCGATTTTGACAGCCTGGTCGTTGTGACCGGCTGCATGGATACACCCAGGCTCAGCTACCAGAGCGCGCGTGTGGCCTGCACACTACAGTACGCAGGCATTAAAAATGTCGCGCTTCTCGACGGCGGGATGAATAAATGGGTTTTGGAAAAAAAGCCACTTTCCTGCAGGATTGAACGCCGGGCATCAAAGAACTTCCGGGGCAAATACTCGGGCGAAAGATTTGCCGACAAGGAATACATCAAAAATAATCTGGGGAAACTGATTCTTCTGGACACCCGTGAGCGTGAATTTTTCTCCGGTGAAAAAAAGATGGACTGTATTCCCAAGACAGGCCATATTCCCGGTGCGTTCAATATGCCCACCTCCTGCGCTTTCAACGACGATAAAACCTTTAAGACCAAAGAAGAACTGGCTCAAATCGTCGAGGCGGCGGCAGGCAACGACCGGGCAGCCGCCATTGTCACCTATTGCGATATCGGTCAGTGCTGCCCCACCTGGGCCTACCTGATGACGCAGGTGCTGGGTTATACCAACGTCAAACTTTACGCAGGAGCGATGCAGGAATGGGCGCAGGATCCTGACGCGCCGGTTACCAAAAACAATGATGCGTCCCCGGCGGACAAGTAGCACCGGGGCCCCAAAGTCGTCCGACTGGATTGAACAAGGAAGGTTTCAATTTTAAGCGTCAGAGTATTTTTTGTTCCGCAAGAGCGGGCAGGGTGACTTAAAAAAGAGCAGTACGTGCCATCGTCTCGGCTCGTCCGGTTTCCTGCCGGAAGAAGATGTTCCCCGGAGGCAACCCCGGAACGTATCTTTTAACCGGCAGGCGTTCTTTTTGTCTGCCCTCGCACACCGCAGGGGCCGGCCGGGCATCCTGACGAAAAGGGTTCTCCTTGTAAAACGCCGCGCATTTTCCGTCGCAAAGCTTCTTTGCAGAATTATCCGCTGTGTGAAAACATCGGATCCGCTGTGGCGGCCGGTCCGCATGCGGCGTGGAAACGCCAGCCTCGGAAGACGGGCGTCGTACCGGGTCGGGCGGATTCTTTGCAAGGCCCTCAACGCAAAATAAACGATGGAGGCCACAGGCAGATGAACAAAGAAGAAATGCTCGAAGAAGTTTTTAAACGGGCGAAAGCCTATGAACTCAGAGGCGGCAACTGCGCGCAATGTTCTCTTGCCGCCATTTTGGAAGTGCTGGGCGTGGATGACGATAACGTCGTACGTGCGGCCACCGGTTTTGCCGACGGCGTGGGGTTGTCCGGCGATGGGCATTGCGGCGCTCTTTCGGGCGGCACGATGGCCATCAGTTATTTTTTCGGCAGAAAAAAGGAAGACCTGGCGAGAATGGGAAAACAGCTCCGGGCGCTTATGCTGGCAAATAAATACCACGAGCAGTTTGTAAAGGAGTTTTCCTCCTGTCGCTGCTATGACATTCAGCTCAAAAAATATGGCCGCTTTTTCAATCTCTATGATCTGGAGGAGATGAAAGCGGCACTGGCGGCGGGTATGCCCGAGGGCTGTTCCACGCTGGTGGGGAGAGCCTCTCAGATGGCACTTGAGATAATCCTTGACGAACAGGCTAAAAGAGATAAAAGAACTCAACTGCCGGTAGTGTCGTAGTATGAGCCTGAACAATGACCGGGCGCAGGAAGGGTAACATCCGGGCATGACAAAAGCCTGTTTACCACAAGAAACATCACTATAAATTTACTCAGGTGAAAAAATGATTAAATCCATTACTGAAAGCCCTCTTTATCCGATTGTCAATCCGAAAAGCATAGCTTTTTTCGGAGCCTCCAATACCTTTATGCGTATGGGGTCGATCATGCTTTCGTCGCTGCAGGAGCTGGGCTACGAAGGAAAAATCTTTCCTGTTCATCCTTCGGAAAAAGAAGTCCGCGGCCTGACGGCCTATGCTCACATCAAAGATGTGCCGGAAATTCCTGATCTGGCCATTATTGTTCTGCCGACGGAAATTGTCTGCGCGACGCTTGACGATTGCGGCAAACGGGGCATTAGACACGCGATTGTCGTCTCCGGCGGGTTTCGTGAAGCCGGCCCGGAAGGCCGGGAGCGACAAAGAGAGCTGGAGGAAATCGCCCGCCGCTGGGGCATCCGTTTTCTGGGACCCAACTGCCTGGGCGTGGCCAATTTGCACCTCAAACTCAATCCCACGCCGATCAAGGCGGACTGTCCTCCCGGTTTTGTGGGACTTGCTTCCCAAAGCGGAAGTTTTATCACTCAGATGTTCAACTATCTTCAGCGTCACGGTATGGGTTACAGTACAGCTCTCAGCGTGGGGAATGAAGCAAGTATCGATATTGTCGATTGTCTGGAATATCTGGGAGCCTGCCCCGACACAAAAGTTATCACTCTTTATATTGAAGGCATCGATCGCGGCGATAAATTCGTGGAAATCGCTAAAGCCATCACACCCAGAAAACCAATCGTCGCCCTGTATGTGGGCGGCTCGGAAGCGGGCAAGCAGGCCGGTTTGTCCCATACCGGCTCCATGTCCGGTCCCAACGAAATTTATGACGGCATTTTCAAACAGTGCGGGATTATCCGCGCCAGAACCCTGACCGAACTTTTTGACTATGCCCTCGCTTTGGGGACACTGCCGCGGCCCCGCGGCAACGGTGTGGTTATCCAGACTCATTCCGGCGGACCTGGCGCCACGGCGGCCGACTCCTGCGGTCGTGTGGGTTTGAAGTTGCCGCGGCTGTCCGATGAAACAGTGAAAAAGCTCCAGCCACTGATCCCCAAGACAGCAAGCACGGCTAATCCCGTCGATATGACTTTCAGTAAAAACCATGCGGACGATTATTTCGGTATTCCAGACGCGATTTTGCAAGATGACCAGGTGGACATGCTTCTTGCCTATTTTGTTTCCCCCACGGTTTTTATCGAACGGATTCTCGGTGAAATGGGCAGCGCGCCTGATGCGGTACCGGAAGAGACAGACAACCTGGTACGCGAATTCGCCAGGCAGTTCATCAGCCTCACCGGACGTCATCCGGACAAACCAATTGTCGGTTTTACCTACCGAAGCTTACAGGAAACGATGGTGCGCACACTGCTGGATAACGGCGTTCCCGTGTACCAGGAACCGGAGCGCGCCGCTCGTTCACTGGCCGCCCTCTTGGAATATTACAAAAAACGCGATGAAATGATCGCCGCCGGCAAATGAGACGCCCGTCTCACCCATGGCTAGTAGCGATCCACTCCATGGGCTGGAGGGTTAGATGATTAGAGGGTTGGAGGTTTAGAGGCTGGAGATTAGCTGATAGCCAGTGGCTTGCCGTTGTGGTTCGACAGGCTCACCATGAACGGCTAATAAAAGCTCAGTACGAACGGTCAATAAAAGACCACCAGAGTAGTCAAAAAACGCGAAGCGCACCCTTTTTGTCCTCCGCTGGAGACTGTGTCGTAATCGTAAAGAAGACATCAACATCGTCATGCCGGCGCAGGCCGGCATCCAGAAAGCTTTGAAATAACTGGATTCCCGCCTGCTTCGACAGGCTCAGCAACCAGCGGGAATGACAATATTGTTGTTTTTATGTGGTTATGCAAACGTCTCGTCTCAGTTTCCCTGAGCCAGATCTTCGAGGGCTTCCCTTTGCAAAATGGTGATGAGCCGCCCCTTCGCGCTCAGAATGCCGTCTGTGCTCATTTTCTTCAGCGCGCGGGAAAGTGCCTCCGGTGTGGAGCCGATGATTTTGGCCAGTTCGCGGTGCGAGATCGACAATTCCAGTTCATTGGTTGCCGCGTCGTCTTTGCCGGCAAGGGCGTGCAGAAAAAAAGAAGACAGTCTTTGCGGCACTTCCTTGAGGGCCAGAGATTCGATGAGAGTCATCGATTCCTTCAGGCGTCGGGAAAGGATCTGGATGATGTTCAGTAACAGGGCCGGTTCCTTCATGGCCACCGCCTCCACAATTTCTCCCGGGATGATCATGAGCACGCTCTGCTCAATGGCGATGGCGCTTGCGGGGAAGGATTCGGTGGCAAAGGCGGTGCACAGACCGAACGGCTCACCCGGCCCCAGTAAAGACAGGGTCTGCTCTTTTCCCTCGGCGGAACTCCTCGACAATTTCAGCTGGCCGGAAATAACCACATAAAAGGCTCTCACCTGGTCCGTCTCGCCGATGACCATCTGGTTTGCTTCATACTTTTTGTATGTCGCCCGAGCTGTAAGCAGGCTCATATTTTCGGGCCTTACTCCCTTAAACAGGCCGATGCCGCTTATCTGCTGATGAAAACTCATCGAAAAAAACCTCCATCTTGATCCAGGTCAATGACATTTTACATGACAGGGGTTAAATTACCAACGAAAAGGTGATTGCCTCATCGGGAAAGGTGATGGACAAACCCCGACAAACAAACAGAATATTTATTTAGATAAAGGAGGAAGCAGTTGTGAGCAAACCTGAACTTATCAAACACGCAAACGATGCGAATTTTGAAGCGGAGGTCTTAAAGAGCGACAAACCGGCCCTGGTGGATTTTTGGGCACCCTGGTGCGGGCCGTGCCGGGCGATTGGGCCGATCCTGGAAGAGCTTGCCCAGGAAATGGGAGAAAAAGTGGATATCGTGAAAGTCAATGTGGACGATAATCCGAACATCTCCGCTCAGTACGGCATCCGTAGTATTCCCACCCTTTTGATTTTTAAGGGCGGTGAAGTTAAAGACACGATTGTTGGTCTGGTATCGAAGCAGCAGATCGCCGGTGTCATCAATCAGAATCTGAACTGATGACGATAGGGAGTGAAAAATGAAAGAAGTTTTGATATTTATTGCCATCATCGGTGTGTGGTTTTTCCTGCAGGGATGGCTCCTGCCCCGCATGGGTGTTTCCACCTGAATGAGGCCTGCCTGTCCGGTCGGAGACAGAAAAAAGAATAAACCAAAACCGTTGGAACAGGAAAAACAATAGACGCTCCGGGGCCGGTCCCGGCCGGCCCCGCGTAAATAAGCTTCTAGCCAACTTCACCATTATCCCGTGATCAGCAAGTCAATCGCCAACGAAGCTCCACTCAATGGAGTGAGGTGCTTTCAGTCAAGCAAATGGTGCTTCCTGTGCCGGCGTAGGTGCGGGCTTTCCTTTATCGCAGGCATGATACCCGCTTCGGTCGTCTGATTGCGGTTGTGCCTGGAAGACATTTCCCACTTGTATCTCGCCCATTTTCCCTTGTTGACTAAAAAATGCTGACATTGCTCCTCATGAAACAAAAGGGAAGCTTTTAAAAAATGACTTTGATTCAATAGAGTCTGGCGCCAAGGGCGACAGCCCCGAGAGCCTGCCTGCGCCCATTTGCCGCTTGGTCAATGGGAGAAATATGCTGATTTAAGGCGCACGTTATGGTATGAACCATCAAGAAAGGTCATCTGGCTTATCCGATTTGAACTAAACGTCAAGGAGGAGAAAATCTATGAATGTCTTTCGTCAAAAAAGATGGTCGCCATATGCCGCGGGCGCACTGGCCGGGTTGCTCCTGGTGTTGTCCGTAGCGGTGGCGGGCAAGTACTTCGGTGCGTCCACGACTTTCGTCCGTGCCGCCGGCTTTGCCGAGCAGGCCGTAGCTCCGGATAAAGTCGCGGGAATGGAGTATTTCATCAAGGAAAAAATCAAAGTTGACTGGCAGCTGATGTTTGTGCTCGGCGTTCTTCTGGGCTCTTTAGTCTCCGCCCTGACTTCCTCGGACATCAAGGCGGTGGCTGTGCCGCCGATGTGGAAAAGAAGATTCGGCTCTTCGCGCCCTAAAAGATGGGTGGCCGCCCTGCTGGGAGGTGTCATCGCCATGTTCGGAGCGCGTCTCGCCGACGGGTGACCCAGCGGACACGGGCTGAGCGGTCTTGCTCAGGTTGCTGTAAGCGGTTACGTTTCATTGATTTGTTTCTTCCTGGCCGGCGTTATTGTGGCAAGGATTTTATACGGAGGGGCAAACCATGAATGAACTACTCATCGGCGTGATCACCGGAATACTTTTCGGTTTTTTAATGCAGAAGGGCCAGGTCGTGCGCTATGACCGGCAGCTGGGCGCGCTGCGCCTGAAGGATATGACCATTGTCAAATTCATGCTGATGACTATTTTGGTCGCCATGGTCGGCATCTACCTGCTTTTGGATTTTGGTGTGGTGAAGCTCTCCATCAAGCCCCTGGTTCTGGGCGGTAACGTGTTAGGCGGCCTGATTTTCGGTATCGGCTGGGCCATTGTCGGCTATTGCCCCGCCACGGCGATGGGCGCTCTGGGCGAGGGACGATTCGATGCCTTATTTGCACTGGTGGGCATGGTTGTCGGGGCGGCAATATATGCCGAATTCTACCCTGCGCTGAAAAACACCGTCCTGGGGTGCGGTAACTTCGGAAAGGTGACCATACCCGGCCTGCTGGGCATCAATCACTGGATAGTCATCGTCATCCTGGCCGCCGCGTTCATCGGTCTTTTTGTTTTTTTTGAAAAGAAAAAACTCTAGCTTTTTGCCACTTATGCAGGTGCCCGCGAAAAGCTCACGGTATGCGACTGAATATTTTTACAACAGGTGATATTTTATGAAGCACATACTCAAATTCCGCATGATTTTGCTTGCCGCGTTTGCCGCCTTGTGTGTCTCACAGGTGGCACTTGCCGCCACGCCCAACACCTGCGTGAACTGCCACACGAACGAATCATTGATGAAAGCGATGTACAAACCGCCGATACTGCCTCCAAGCGCGGGGGAGGGGTGAGCCGGCGCGCGTCCGGCAGTTCGGCCGGAAGAGATGTACAAAGGGTTTGTGGTAGATAAGGAACTTCTTGGTAAAGACCCGCATTTCCGTACTGGTTGTATTTTGTGCCATTCGGGCGATCCCAGGGAAATGCAGAAGGAAAAAGCCCACAAGGGACTTTTAAAAAAACCCTCGGCCAGTCTTTCTTCCTGCGGTGTGTGTCATAAGGAAATTGCCGGTAAATATGCCAAATCGCTGCATTTCACTTCAGCAGGCCAGCGCACCGGTGTCATGCCCCGCTTTTCCGAGGCGGAGCTGAAGATCTTTGATGAAAAGGTCTTTGAAAAATCCTGTCGCAGTTGTCATGCGTCGTGCGGCGACTGTCACGTGAAAGGGGCGCCGGTGGACGGTATCAGCATCGGTCTTATCGCAAAGCATAAATTCGTGAAAAAAGACGAAGGCAAGACCTGTGCGTTTTGCCACGGCGGGCGCGTTTATCCGGAATATGTCGGCGAATACGGAGGCGCTCCTGATGTGCATTACCAAAAGGGAATGCTTTGCATGGACTGCCACAAGAAGGATGAATTTCACGGCGACGGTAACGCCTACGCCTCCAAACAGGACGTCCCGACCAGACCGGCCTGCGCCGACTGCCATAAGCCGGGCAACGAGACAAATCCCAAAGCCAGGGAATCGCACCTGACCCACGCGGACAAGGTCAGCTGTTTCGGATGCCACTCCGGGGCTGCCTACCGTAACTGCAATACCTGTCACAATGGGCACTCCGCGGCGAGCCCCGGGATGATTCTGGGACGCAGCCCCAGAGACAAGAAAATACTGACGACATTGCGGCTGATTCCGACCGTGCGTGACACATTCACGCCCAGCGGTATTAAAATGGAGAACTACGACAAGGTTCCCAATTACTGGAATACGCCCGCCCACAACATCCGTAAGAGAACGGACCGGACACGCAGGTGCGATACCTGTCATGAAAAGCGCACCAACTTCCTGACTAAGGGAACCCTCCTGAAAAACGGTTCGCGGGCGAATGAAGAACTGATTTTTGTGCCCAAGCCGATAAAACAATAGCAAAACAGAAGTATTCCGTGCACCATGGTCGGGGCAGGCTAAGCCCCGGCTGTGTTGCATCGCACGTAAGTCAGTCGTCGTGCCATCTGAAGAGTAGATCATGAAAACACAAAGAATGCTGCTGCCCCGTAAACTCGAAGAAGAAGGCACTGCCGGAAAAATCGCTGAAGTTCTTGACAGGCACAAAGCCAGACCATGGACAGGCGCGGAGGCGGAAGTGCCGGTTCTCAAACTGAGCCGGGCGCTGGAGCAGGCGATCAGGAAAGCGCGACTGCAACGGCGTGTGCGTCCCGGCTTTGAAGATATAGCCAATAAGCTTGCCGCTGAACAAAAAGGCCTTGCCGGAATACGCCCAAGCTCTGACGGTGCGACCGCAACACGTATTTCCAGGCTGCTTTTGTTCTCCAACGACGGAGCGCCGCGTCTGTACCGCCATATTGAACAGTTGTATAAGCAGCACTATCCCAGAATCCTGACCTGCCAGCTTGATGTCGACGGCCGCAGCCTCGGGACGCTGATTGCCGGCGGTAAAGGAGCGAGGGGAAGCGGGATGAAAGTTATCCTGATAGAACACAAAGATGCGGTTGCCGACGTTTTACGCTCGCTCATGGACGATAACCAGGCCAATGGGTCTTGGCCACCATGAAAGAAAAAAGCCCCGGTCGTGGTGGTGTACACCGGACGGCCGGGGCTGTTTATCGTTGGATAGCCGTAAATCTTGTGACAATCACTAGCTTCTGACCAACTTCAACCTAATCTCTGGATCAACAAGTCAGCCCAAAACAAATCTCCACACCGTGGAGTGGGTCGTTATCCACCATTCCCATCCACTAGTCTCCATCGTCCACCCCCGGCCTGCTAAAGCAGGCCACCCCCGCCGCCCTTCGACAAGCTCAGTGTGAACGGGGGAGACAAGAAGGTTGCGCTTCGCGTTTTTTTGACTACGCTGGTGGTCCTTTATTGACCGTTCGTGTTGAGCTTTTATTAGCCGTTCATGGTGAGCCTGTCGCACCACAACGGCAAGCCACTGGCTATCAGCTATTCTTCAGCCTCTAACCCTCCAGCCCGTGGAGTGGCTCGCTACCAGCTATCCCTATTCTATCCCTTCCCTGTCCAGGATCATTCTGGCCGCACGCCAGCCGTTGATCTGGCAGGAGCCGACGCCGTGCCACGCCTGCGTCCAGTTGCTGGTAATGAAGACATTGGGCACCGGCGTTGTATTGGGCACTTTTTCCCATTGATCGGGCGTCAAATCGAAGCCGTAAACCACCCCGCCCTTGTTCATGGTATAGCGTTGAATTGTGCGGGGTGTGTAACCCTCCTTGACTTCGATGTTTTTCGGGTCGGCGAGTTCCGGTATTACCTTTGCGGCAAGTGCGATGAGCTCATCAACTTTTTGTGCTTTCAGCTTTTCATAGGCCGCCCGATCCTCCGGCCAGTAGGCAATGTCGGAGTAGGCATCAAGTTTTACGACAGACTTGCCTTTCGGTGCGTAAACCGGGTCGCCGAGATTGCTGTAGATAGTGATGGCGACCGAGCCGTTTCGAAAATCACCCGTCATCATGGCTTCATAGTTTTTGATGCTGCTTTGATACGTGTTGAAGAAAATTTCCGAGTCCTCGTATCCTCGTTCGGCCAGATCGATATTCAGGCCCAGGAAGACGCCGAACAGCGAATTGGCAGGTTTCAGGGAGTCGATCTTTTCCAAATACGCGGCGGGCATGTTATCCTTGCCGATCAGTTTGTACGCCAGCTGATAAGGATCCGTGTTGGCGACAATGTAACGCGCGGTGTAGGTCTGGCCGGTCGCGGTTTTGACGCCTATGGCTTTGCCGTTTTCTATGATGATTTTTGTGACCAGAGTGCTGGTTTTCACCGTGCCGCCCAGCTCTTCAATGCGGGCGGCATAGGCATCGGAAAGGGCCTGGGACGATCCTTTGATATGCCAGGCTCCGTCGGTGAGATAGCTTTCGGTCGCGGCCATGAATATGAGCGCGGATTGTTTCTCCACCGGTGCCCCGTAATAGACCCACAGCTGGGAGACGACCGCTTTGAGGTCCTCGTCTTGAAAACACTCGTCGAGCAATTCTTTAACGGTACGGCTTTTCCATTTAAGAAAAGTTCTTTGACGTAGGGGAACCATTACTTTGGTCAGTGTGCCGCGGACGGCGCCATAGCGGAACAGATCACGAAGTTCCATCAGCTCGTCGAAAAGAGATTCACAAAGGACATGAAACTTATCGATGTTGTCTGCTTCTTGTGGCCACCTCTTTTTGAGCTCGCTTTTAAAGCCGCTCCAACTTTGTGGCAGGGTAATATCCACGCCGGGAAAGACGGATCGGTATAGGTGCGGCACTTCGTAGAGCTGGACTTTTTTGTCCACTCCGGTCGCCTTGAGTAACTGGTAAAGGCCGCGGTCTTTCCGGCCGGGGCCGCCGCCGGCCATTTCATGCAATGCTGCATCGAAGATAAACTCGCCGCGGCTGAATCTGGTCGTACTGCCGCCGACGATGTTATGCTTTTCCAGCACCAGTACCTTTTGTCCTTTGACAGCCAGATGGGCTGCTGCGGAAAGCCCGCCCATACCTGAGCCGATCACGATTACGTCATAATCGGTTTTTGCTGCGGGCCGGTCTTGGAGGGATGAACATCCGACCAGGAAAAATGTGAGGACGGTAAAAATAATTAGGCTGAATACTCTCACTGAAGTTTTTTTGAAACGCATTGGCCACCTCCTGAAAAAAATTGATGAGATCATTTCTGCTCATGGCACGGTGTTTCACACCGGCCTCTGAGGCAGTTGCACTTTTTTACACAAATGGGTTTCTTAGGATCCTCTCCGGCGGACCTCTGGCATCGCCTCTGTAAAATCATGTGTTCCCGCGGAAGAAAACCCAAGCCGCCCTTTTCCTGCCGATGATATTTCCGTCCGGGCAGATTGTCTTTACTCCATCGGTATTTTCCGGAAATTTGTCTTTGTTTCTTCCGGTAATATGCATAACTTCTTTTCCGTCATCAGGATGTTTGAAAAGCTTTGCCTTTTGTGATCAGTGCGCTAAACGCGAAAAAGATTGGTTGACGGGAAATGACGTAATATCCTCACCCGGCGCCCGGGCCGGCCTCACGGTGTTTACGGAGGCGTTGTTTTAAAATCAGTTCTCACCGAAGGGCAGGCGCCTGTAATATAAATAATGATAACACACTATGAGATTGAATAAAAGAACCTTTCTTGCGAAGCAGGAGGGACATTGGTCTTGACCCTCCGGATGGTTCTTTGTATATACACCACAAAATTTCAGAGGGGTTGTTCACAGCATGCAGACAAAAAGTAAAAACGCCGCCGGATGCGGTGGCCGTCGTATCCAGGTGCGTAAATCCGGTGTCCACGGCCGGGGCGTTTATGCGATGGTGCCGATCAAAAAAGGTGACAGGGTTCTGGAATACAAAGGCGAAATCATTACCTGGAAAGAAGCGCTCAAGCGCCCGCCGCACGACCCGGAACAACCCCATCACACCTTTTATTTTCATCTGGATGACGGCCATGTCATCGATGCCAAACCATCATGTGCGCCCGCCAAATGGGTAAACCATTCCTGTGAGCCTAATCTTGAGGCATGCCAGGAAGGCCATCGGGTTTTTCTTGTGGCGCTTCGTGATATCGTGCCCGGGGAAGAGCTCTTTTACGACTATGGACTGATGGTGGAAGGGCGCAAAACCAAGAAAGACAAAAAAGATCATGCCTGTCTGTGCGGTTCACGCAAATGCCGTGGCACTATGCTGGCATAGCTCACAAAAACCTAAGGGCAATCCGGGCTTCTTTTATGGACGGGTACTTCCCTCATCAGTCCCCTGCAAACAGGGCAAGGTCGAAACGGAGCTGTCTGCCGGTGGAGGTGTCAGGCAATCCACTCGTCCATAGCTTTTTTTGATCTTTCCCATTTGTGGCCGGAAGATCGATGGCCGACATCACAATATCGGCAAAAAGGTTTGGGTGTGCTTAAAAAATCGAATATTTCTGATGCCTCCATTACACTGTAAATATTCAGGAAGTCATCATCCTTTAGTTCCAGGGAAGTGCCGAAACTTTTGTTGAAATGGTGCACATTGGGGGCGACGGTGCAGGAATAGAGTTTTCCTTCCATGAGCAGGGGATAAGTATTGGCATGAAAACAATTCCGGAAGTTAGTTTCAGGATCCTGCTTTCCTGCGATGTCCAGCGGTATTTTGTAGGACGTTTTGGTCACTTCTCTACTGGTGTTGTCATAACCATATGTAACCCGATGCAGGGCCGCCTTCTTTTCCATTTTGTCAAAATCGAGGTTGATCGGATATTTAGTAACGATAACAGCGATGTTTTGCTCACGGCATATTCTCCAGAAATCATCGTCCTGGCGGTTGAGCAAAATGCCGTTGGTTCTGAGTCTGATTTTGGCTCGGGGAAAAAAGCTTCTGGCGAAAATCATGATTTCCTTCAATTGCGGGTGCAGCAATGGTTCGCCTCCCATAATTGATAACGAGAGAAGCTCACCTTTTAGGATTTTAGAAAATTGGCGCAAGTCGCTCTCAATGGTTGCCAGGGGAACACAATAATTATCGGCAAGGGGGGCGAAGTGGTCACATCCCTTGCAGCGCAGGTTGCAGTGGTCCACAATGTTCAGCGCGAAGTAATACAGCCTCTTTTGAGGAGTGCAGCGCCGCCTTTGCGCCGCCGTTAGCGTCAGACGCCGAAATTTTTTCGCGAAATAGCCCTGGGAGGTGAATATTTCCAAAAGCGAAAAGAAATAAGCGGTTAGGATTCGTTTTTTATGAGACTTAATCTTTGTTTCATGTAAAAGACGACTAAGAAACCCTCTTTTACGAAGATATGACGAAATGATAATGCGCTGTTTTAAAGAGGGCAGATCGGAAACTTCTCCCAGTAATCGTCTGCCGCCTTCCACCGCTATTGCCATGAAAATCTCGGCAAGCGGAGGGGATTCGCTGTCGGCCATGCGCAGAATTTCTTCGACGACAAACGTGTGCGCCCTGATCCGTTTGATCCTGCCTTTTATTGAATTGTCATTGACGATCGAACCGGGCGTGTCCCGGTAATAATAGGCGGTCTCCGGCGTAAAGGCGACCCGTTTTGCCCTGGGGTGAAGAGCCGCTGTCCAGAGAACATCACTGCTGGCGGCAAGCCCCTCTGCGAAGCGAAAATTGTGCTCTTCGATAAAACCGCGCCGAAACAGGCTTGCCCAGACCGCCGCACACCATTTGTCGCCGTAGAGGCCCTTTTTTAACCACTCTTTTCCGTCGAGGGGGGTTATGGCTTTGGGATGTGGGTACATCTCGGCCTTATCCCAGTCGCCGGGTGTTTTTATAAAGCGCCAATCGTTGGTAAAGGCGATGTCCAGATCAAGTGAATCAGCCAGCGAAACGAGCTTTTCGAGATAGGATGGAGCGATGGCATCGTCCGCATCGACAAAAGCAATGTATTTCCCCACTGCGGCATCGAGTCCGGTATTACGTGCTATGGCCACTCCCCGGTTAGGCTGGTGGATGATTTTTACATTGGCGTGCTCTGCCGCATACGAGTTCAGAAGATTCGCCGTTTCGTCGGTGGAGCCGTCGTTTATAAAAATGACTTCAAAGTCACGAAATGATTGGGTGTCAAGCCCATCGAAAAGCATGGGAAGCCACGGGGCGGCATTGTAAGCGGGGATGATTACGCTAACGGCAATTGGAGGGTGTTGGAAACTCATCTTTAATCGTCATTGTCCGGTTTATTGTTAACCGATAGCAAATTTGGCGGCCGATTACCAGTAGGGAAAATAAAGGATGATAGTTCACCGGCGCGCATGTCAAAAAAACTCCAGTTTCAGGTGATGCTGTGATAGTATGCGTCAACTGTTCGCCGGATTTGGCGGACGGGAAGAAGCAGAGATACTTTGATAATTTTCGTAAAAAAAGGAGGTTTATCATGGCGCAAAATTCCCGCGAGCAGAAAAAAAAGAAGGTCATCGAAGTTTTAAACAAGGCGCGCTCCATGGAGCTTCACGCCATCCATCAGTATATGAACCAGCATTATAACCTTGATGATATGGATTACGGAGAGCTGGCTGCCAAAGTTAAACTCATTGCCATCGATGAAATGCGGCATGCCGAGATGTTGGCGGAACGCATCAAAGAGCTCGGCGGTGAACCCACTTCAGAACTGGAAACCACGGTGCAAAAAGCTCAAAAATTCGATCTGATCTTTCCGTTCGACGCGAAACTGGAGGACGACACTATTGACGCCTACAACCAGTTTCTGCTGGTGTGCCGCGAAAACGGCGACAGTATCAGCATGAAACTCTTTGAAACGATCACCGATGAGGAGCAGGCCCATTTCAATTATTTTGACAATGTGAGCGACCATATTAAAAAGCTCGGCGCGGCTTATCTGGCGCAGATTGCCGGCACGCCGGCCGATACAGGCCCTCCATCAAAGGGGTTTGTCACGGGCGGCGGCACAGCGGGATAAACGAGCCCGGTGTTGCAGGCGGCGGGCATGTTCCGTGTTCGCCGCTTAATTTTTTACGCCAACAAATTTACTTGTCAGTGTCAGAGGCCGGCATTTCAGACGGTGCGGTTCGGGAGGTGAATATTTCCAAAAACGAAAAGAAATAAGCAGTTAGGATTCGTTTTTTATGAGACTTAATCTTTGTTTCATGTAAAAGACGACTAAGAAACCCTATTTTACGTAGTTGTGACGAAATGATGATGCGTTGTTTTAAAGAGGGCAACTCGGAAACTTCTCCCAGTAATCGTCTGCCGACTTTCAACGCCATCGCCCTGAAAATCTCGGCAAGCAGAGGTGATTCGCTGTCGGCCATGCGCAGCAGTTCCTCTCTGAGCAATTTACGCGCCCTGATCCGTTTGATCCTGCCCTTAATGGAATTGTCATTGACAATTGAACCGGGCGTGTACCGGTAATAGTAGGCGGTCTCCGGCGTAAAGGCGACCCGTTTTGCCCTCGGCTGAAGAGCCACTCCCCAGAGAACATCACTGCCGGCGGCAAGCCCCTCTGTGAAGCGAAAATTGTGATCTTCGATAAAACCGCGTCGAAACAGGCTTGCCCAAACCGCCCCATAACTGCCCTCGTACAGGGTATTTTCAAACCACTCTTTTCCTGCGAGGGGTCCCCATGTTTTGGGACGTAGGTACATCCCGGCCTCGCCCAAGTCGCCGGGCGTTTTTATAAAGTGGCTGCGGTCGCAAAAGGCGATATCCAAATCAAGTGAATCAGCCAGCGAAACGAGCTTTTCGAGATAGGTTGGAGCGATGGCATCGTCCGCATCGACAAAAGCAACATATTTTCCCACTGCGGCATCGAGACCGGTATTACGTGCTATGGCTACTCCCCGGTTAGGCTGATGGATGACTTTTACATTGGAGCGCTCCACCGCATACGAGTCCAGAAGATTCGCCGTTTCGTCGGTGGAGCCGTCGTTTATGAAGATGACTTCAAAGTCACGAAATGATTGGGCGTCAAGCCCATTAAAAAGCTCCGTAAGCCACGGGGCGGCATTGTAAGTGGGGATGATTACGCTAACGGCAATTGGAGGGTGTTGGAAACTCATCTTTAATCATCATTGTGCAGTTTGTTCCTAAACCATAGCAAATTTGGCGGCCGATTACCAGTAAGGAAAAATGGAGCGGCATGGCCGGCTGGTGAGGATATCAAAATAACTCCTGCCTAAATGTCTCAGCGATAGTATCCAAAACTGTCCACCTTTACGGCAACAAATATCATTGTCAGTGTGAGAGGCCGGTATTTCAGACGGGGTGGTCCGGGAAGGTGAATATTTCCAAAAGCGAAAAGAAATAAGCGGTGAGGATTCGTTTTTTATGAGACTTAATCTTTGTTTCACGTAAAAGACGACTAAGAAACCCTCTTTTACGAAGATGTGACGAAATGATGATGCGCTGTTTTAAAGAGGGCAACTCGGCAACTTCCCCCAGCAACAATCTTCCGTTTTCCAATGCTAACGCTCTGAAACTCTCGACAAGAGGAGAGGATTCGCTGTCAGACATGCTAAGCAGTTCCTCGACGACAGACGTGTTTCCCCTGATCCGTTTGATCTTACCCTTAGTGGAATTGTCATTTATAATTGAACCGGGCGTGTACCGGTAATAATAGGTGGTCTCCGGCGTAAAGGCGACCCGTTTTGCCCTGGGTTGAAGAGCCACTCCCCAGAGGACATCTTCGCTGGCTAGTGCCCCCTCTGCGAAGCGAAAATTGTGATCTTCGATAAAACCGCGCCGAAACAGGCTTGCCCAGACCACGGCGAACCACTCTTTATCCGCCACGGTTCTTTCGAGCCACTCTTTCCCCGGGACAACTCCCTGTGGCTTAGGGTGGATAAGCAGATTGGCATCAGTCATATCACCCGGTGTTTTGATAAAGCGCCACGCGCCGCAAAAGGCGATATCCAAATCAAGCGAATCGGCGAGCGAAACAAGCTTCTCGAGATAGGATGGAGCGATGGCATCGTCCGCATCGACAAAAGCAACATATTTTCCCACTGCGGCATCGAGACCGGTATTACGCGCTACGGCTACTCCCAGATTGGGCTGATGGATGACTTCTACATTGGAGTGCTCTGCCGCATACGAGTCCAGAAGATTCGCCGTTTCGTCGGTGGAACCGTCGTTTATGAAAATGACCTCAAAGTTACGAAATGATTGGGCGTCAAGCCCATTAAAAAGCATGGGAAGCCACGGTGCGGCATTGTAGGCGGGGATGATTACGCTAACGGCAATTGGAGGGTGTTGGAAACTCATCTTTAATCGTCATTGTCCGGTTTATTGTTAACCGATAGCAAATTTGGCGGCCGATTACCAGTATGGAAAAATGGAGCGGCATGGCCGGCTGGTGAGGATATCAAAATAACTCCTGCCTAAATGTCTCAGCGATAGTATCCAAAACTGTCCACCTTTACGGCAACAAATATCATTGTCAGTGTGAGAGGCCGGTATTTCAGACGGGGTGGTCCGGGAAGGTGAATATTTCCAAAAGCGAAAAGAAATAAGCGGTAAGGATTCGTTTTTTATGAGACTTAATCTTTGTTTCATGTAAAAAACGACTAAGAAACCCTCTTTTACGTAGTTGCGACGAAATGATGATGCGCTGTTTTAAAGAGGGCAACTCGGCAACTTCCCCCAGTAATTGTCTGCCGCCTTCCACCGCTATCGCCATGAAAATCTCGGCAAGCGGAGCGGATTCGCTGTCGGCCCTGCGCAGAATTTCCTCGACGACAAACGTGTGTGCCCTGATGCGTTTGATCCTGCCTTCTATTGAATTGTCATTGACGATCGATTCGGGTGTGTCCCGGTAATAGTAGGCGGTCTCCGGCGTAAAGGCGACCCGTTTTGCCCTGGGGTGAAGAGCCGCTGTCCAGAGGACATCACTGCCGGCGGCAAGCCCCTCTGTGAAGCGAAAATTGTGATCTTCGATAAAACCGCGCCGAAACAGGCTTGCCCAGACCGCCCCATACCAGACCTTGTCATACAGGGTTTTTTCAAACCACTCTTTTCCTGCGAGGGGTCCCCAGGCTTTGGGACGTGGGTACATCCCGGCCTCGCCCAAGTCGCTTGGTGTTTTTATAAAGCGCCTTCGATCACAAAACGCGATATCGAGATCAAGTGAATCAGCCAGCGAAACGAGCTTTTCGAGATAGGATGGAGCGATGGCATCGTCCGCATCGACAAAAGCAATGTATTTCCCCACTGCGGCATCGAGTCCGGTATTACGTGCTATGGCCACTCCCCGGTTAGGCTGGTGGATGATTTTTACATTGGCGTGCTCTGCCGCATACGAGTTCAGAAGATTCGCCGTTTCGTCGGTGGAACCGTCGTTTATAAAAATGACTTCAAAGTCACGAAATGATTGGGTGTCAAGCCCATTAAAAAGCTCCGTAAGCCACGGGGCGGCATTGTAAGCGGGGATGATTACGCTAACGGCAATTGGAGGGTGTTGGAAACTCATCTTTAATCGTCATTATCCAATTTATTTTTAACCGATAGCAAATTTGGCGGCCGATTACCAGTAGGGGAAAATAAAACATGCTGGTTCGCCGGCGCGTATGTGAAGAAACTCCTGTCTTAGCTGCTTTTACTACTTTAATAAG
>Ga0255347_1003265_pt1 | contig 21321 bp, 18 predicted proteins | sample wastewater_treat_2_FD_192479 | JGI IMG/M metagenome (GOLD analysis project Ga0255347, IMG submission 192479) | Wastewater microbial communities from Lulu Island WWTP, Vancouver, Canada - plant24 | ecosystem: Engineered > WWTP > Wastewater > Unclassified | place: Canada: Vancouver, British...
TGCTCGATAAGCTTTGTTTGCTTCTCGGTGAGTTTTCTGGGCACTTCCACATTGATTTTAATGTATTGGTCTCCCTTTGCCGCGCCTTTCAGCCCGGGCACACCGAATCCTTTCATTCTGATCTTCGTGTTATTTTGCGTTCCGGGTGCGACTTTGAGCCGTTTGCTGGTACCGTCCAGGGTGGGAACTTCAATGGATGTACCAAGAGCCGCTTGAGAAAATTTTATCGTCTTTTCAACATAGATGTCATTGCCGTCGCGGGCAAAAATAGGATGAGGCAATACATTGATATTCAGATATAGGTCACCGTGAGGGCCTCCCTGATATCCGGGCAGTCCCTTGCCCGGTAGACGCAGTTTTTTGCCGGTACTGATGCCCACCGGTATTTTTACATTGATGTCTTCTATGCGGTCTTCCATCTGAAAGGAAATTTTCTTATCCGCCCCGAAGACAGATTCTTCAAGTGAGATAGATAAGTTATATTCTGCGTCCTGTCCTTTTTGAGGCATATTGGCATACTGTCCGCCCGCTCCCATCCCTCCGAAGAGCCCGGCAAACGGGTCTTCATATTCCTGGAAGCCGCCTCTGCGTGAGGTCCGAAATGTTGTACGCCCTCCCCTCGCGCCTCCGAAACCGAAACTCCGAAGGATTTCATCAAGATCGAAGCCACGGAAAATGTCTTCCTGTGAATACTGCTGGCGAAACTGATCAGCAGAGCCGAAAGTGTCGTATTGTTCGCGTTTTTTGGGATCGCTCAAAACAGCATAGGCTTCGCTGATTTTTTTGAATTTTTCTTCAGCTGCCTTATTGTTCGGGTTTTTGTCCGGATGCCATTTGACGGCCAGCTTACGGTATGCCTTTTTAATTTCTTCGGCAGTAGACTTTTTGTCCACTCCCAGAACCTGGTAATAATCTTCAGCCATGATTTCCCTTTTATAAGTTTATTTTAACGAGAGTAATTTAAGCAGTAATTCCCTTTTGGAAAGCATCCAGGTTCAATTTTATCAATTTTGGGGGAAATGATTTCTCAATTGTCTTTTCCCAGACGGATTTTTCAATGCCGATTATGTTCGCTGCCGCTCCAAGGATGACTACATTGGCGGCTTTGACGCTTCCCGCCTCTATGGCAAGCCCGGATGCGTCAAAAGAGACTACATGGGGGTAGTTACTCTTTAAAAAGTCTGTGATATCGTCGGGGTAATGCATGTCTCCCATGTTGACGGCAGGAGGATTGATCTGTTCCGTGTTCAAAATGATTGATGCGTCCGGGCTTAAAAGCCTTAGATAACGCAGAGCTTCCATCTGTTCAAAGGCCAGGAGAAGTTCAATTTTACCCGGTTCGGCCAGAGGGGAAAAAACCTTCCTCCCATAGCGGACGTGGCTGGTTACACATCCTCCACGTTGAGCCATTCCGTGAACTTCACTTTTTTTGACGTCATAGCCTGCCTCCATCAAAGCATGGCACATAATATCGCTTGCCCTTAAAATGCCCTGTCCGCCCACACCTGCCAGCAAAATGCTTTTTACATTTTCTTCATTCATAATATGCTCTTAAATATCAGCTGATTGCATCAAATTTACAAACCTGCGCGCAAAGTCCACAGCCATTGCACAATGACTCGTCAATCACCGCGATTCCCTTTCTTTTGGAGCCGGCTTTCGTTGCTCCCTTTTTCCAGGCAATGGGTGGGCAATTCAGATCCAGGCAGGTTTTACAACCGGTACATTTGTCCGGATCGATTCTCAAAGATGGCTTTGCCTTGATCCCCGCTCGCCTGAAAAGGACGCAGGGGCTTTCGGAGATAATCACCGAAGGGCCGGACAAAGCAAGTTCTGCACGAATTGCCGCTTTAGTTTCTTTCAGGTTATTTGGGTCAACTACCCTTATATTATCAATACCTAAGGCTGATATTAAAACTTTTAGATTAACTTTTTTTGTCTCTTTGCCGGCCAGTGTATATCCTGTGCCCGGATGTTCCTGCATACCGGTCATGGCGGTTGTCGAATTGTCCAAAATAATAATTAGCGCATCGCTCTGATTATAGGCCATGTTGAGAAGCCCGGTAATCCCGGAATGTAAAAAAGTGGAATCTCCGATAACGCCCACTACCTTCCCCTTCCCTTTCTCACCGAGCGCTTTACTCATGCCATGTGCCATACCGATGCTCGCGCCCATACAGATGCAGGAATGCAGCCCTTCGAGCGGCTTTAAATAGGAAAGTGTATAGCAACCGATATCTCCATGAACATAGGCTTTGAATTTCTTCAGTGCGTAAAAAAGACCGCGATGTGGGCAGCCGGGACAGAGATTGGGCGGACGGGCGGCCAGTTCTTCGCGGTAGGGTGAGGTCAGGCTTCCCATGTCCTTTTCCATGGCGGTTCTGATAATTCCCGGATCAAACTCATTTGTGTAGGGGAAAATTTCCTTGCCGGTAACTGCGATGCCCATCGCCTTCACCTGTTCCTCCAGATAGGGATCGAGTTCTTCGATGACATATATTTTTTTTACTTTGGAGGCAAAATCACGGATCTTTTTTTCCGGAAGGGGGTAAACCATACCCAGTTTCAAATAGGAGAACCCCGGAAAAACTTCCTTGGCATAGTTATAAGGCATACCGGCGGTGATGATACCGACTTCGGTAGAGTTGATTTCCATTTTGTTTTCAGGAAACGTTTCTGCAAATTCCCTGAGCGCCTTTTGGCGTTTCTCGACTTCCACCCGTCTTGTTCGCGCATTGATGGGAACCATGACATACTTGAGCGCATTGCGGGCAAGTGACGTTTTTTCTTCATAATTCTCAGGTTCTGACAGGGTCACTACCGATTTGGAATGAGAAACGCGTGTGGTGGTGCGGAAGAAGACAGGCGTATCAAAAAGCGAACTTATCTGGAAGGCCAGCCTGATAAAGTCCTTCGCTTCCTGAGGATCAGACGGCTCCAGCATCGGGATTTTGGCAAATTTCGCATAATTGCGGTTGTCCTGCTCATTTTGTGAACTGTGCATAGAGGGATCGTCAGCGGTTACAATCACCAGCCCTCCTTCGATACCCGTATAGCTGACGGTAAATATGGGATCTGCTGCGACATTGACACCGACATGTTTCATGACTGCCAATGACCTGGTGCCGGCCAGCGCCGCTCCGATGGCCACTTCTACCGCCACTTTTTCATTCGGCGCCCATTCCGCGTAAACACCTTCGTATCCGGCCAGTACTTCCATGATTTCTGTACTGGGCGTGCCCGGATAGGCCGCAGCGAAGCGCACACCTGCCTCAAAAACGCCACGGGCGATGGCTTCATTTCCTGACATCAATATTTTTTTCAAACGGGCCTCCGTATAGCTGAAAAATGGTGAAAAATGCGCAGCGAAAAAACTCAGCTCAAGGCGGCTATTTTTCTTTTCAAAGAAATGACGGCCGCAGGCTCCGTTGTTTTTTCGAAGGCTTTTTTATAATACTCGAGGGCTTTTTCCCTGTTGTTGAGCTCTTCATGTGCGCGTGCGATATTTTGCAGACAAAGTGCTTCAAAACCGGTTTTCCATACTTTTTCAGCTCTTTCATAGCATTTGAGTGCCTCGGCAAAATCTTTTTTAGCTTCATAGGCATAGCCCATGGAGGTCAGGGCAAGAAATTTGACGCCTGTTTTGTCAGAGCCGGCTTTTTTTACGAATTTTTTGTAGGAGCTGATTGCCAGATCGTACTCCCCGTTATTGTATTCGATATTACCCAGATGGTAGTGCGCCAGACGGCCGCTCCAGCTGTGCGGATATTCTTTGATGAGCTGATTGAAGATCCGGGCATTTTCTTCCATAACTTCCTTGGTCTCACCACCGGTGATGATATTCTCCTGAGTTTTTACGTAAAGTTTGAGGGCGGATGTGGAATAATGGTTCCAGTAGAAATAAATCCCTGCCACAACAAGTATGGCGCAAAGGAAGGCTGTGAAGACAACAGTCACGAGTGTTTTATTTGCAGCCGCATAGTCCCCCAGTCTTTCAAATGTAGATTGAAAGGCATCGGGATTTTTTAACTCTTTTTTGGACATTTTAGCAGCCATTGCGTTCTTCTCCTTTATTGATATTGTATTTGTCGATCAGTTCAATGAGCATTTTCGGTATCCGTCGGATCTTCCCTTCATTATTGGTGCAGGCGTGGATGGTGTAGCCTTCCACAAGAAGCCTGGCCTTGTGTTCGTCCCAGATTTTCGAGTTGAATCTGACGCTCGCCCTCTTGATATAATCAAATTTTGTTTCAATCAAGATCTGCTGGTCGTATTTTGCCGGCGCAAGGAAATGGCAGGAAACCTTCGTCAGGGGGAGGTTCAGGCCGAGTTCCTCCAGCTGCGAATAAGAAATGCCCAGCTGACGCATAAACTCCGTTCGTCCCATCTCAAACCAGCGTATATAATTGGTGTGATAGACAATACCCATTGCATCCGTGTCTGCGTAGATTACACGCACTTTTGTCAGATTACTTACCAATGAACGAGCTCCAGTCACGGATGAATTTATCCATCAGCTGATGGCCGGGAGACACTAAAATACCACTTTCCTTCGCGGCTGCCTCGGTGAAGGGCTTCCCGGCGGCCAGATTTTCTTCCGGCCGTGACGACATTACGGCAAAGGGGCTCGGGTCTGACACATGTGTTTTTATGTCGATAGGTGTCGGGTGATCGCTTAAAACCAAAATGCGGTATTCGTCAGTTTTTCCGATGGATGTCAAAATCGGACCGACGATTCTTTCATCAAAAAGCTCGATAGCTCTGATCTTGCCTTCCGCATTTCCTTCGTGTCCCATTTCATCCGGGGCTTCCAGATGCACAAAGACGAAATCCATGAATTTTAGAGCGTCGATGGCCATTTTTGCCTTGCCTTCGTAATTGGTATCGATGTAGCCGGTCGCTCCCTCTACGCGCAGTGGCTTCAATCCGGCATTGATGCCCAAACCGTTTAGCAGATCAACTGCGGAAATCATGCCGCCCTTGAAGTCATATTTTTCGGTGAAAGGGACAATGAGCGGTTTCTTGCCCTGCCCCCAGGGCCAAATCGAATTTGCTTCTTTTTCCCCCTCTTCACGGCGGCGCACATTGACTGGATGATCTTTTAAAAAAACGGCTGCTTCGGACATCAGCTCACGAATTTCCGCTGCGAAGTCCCCCTGTGGCAGATACTGGGCCACTGGCTGTCCGGTGATATCATGAGGAGGCGTGGTCCGGGGCGAGGCGGTAGCATTGCGCCACACGAGCAGGTGTCTGTAACCAACACCTGCAAAAAACTGATACAGAGGAGAGTTGAACTTCCTGTTGAGGTCGTAAATAATCTGCGACGCCTCTGCCGATGAGATATGGCCGGCGGTGAAATCTTCCATGAACGCAGAGTCTGTGTCTTTGTCTCCCAGGCACACCAGATTGCACCGATAGGCAACATCATCGGGATTCATGTGAATGCCCATACTGGCCGCCTCCAGCGGCCCGCGTCCCGTGTAGGTCTGTGCCGGGTCATAACCCAGCACGCTCAGGTTTGCCACATCAGAGCCGGGGGTAAACCCCTCGGGGATTGTGTCGACCAGCCCCAGTGTGCCATGCGCGGCGATCTGATCAAGAAACGGTGTCAGGGCGCATTCCAGAGGGGTTTTCCCTCCCAGTCTGGCGCTGGGGTAATCGGCCATGCCATCTCCAAGCAGGACTATATATTTCATAATTTCCCTTCAAATTCGTTTAAAGTTCATCTTCGATCCGGATGAGAACGGTTTTGCCTTTCACCACGGCAAGGCGGTCGATCTTTTTGAGCGCTTGTCGCACATCCTTTTCTCTTGCCTTATACGTTGTCATGACAATCGGCACGGGCCCGGCTTTTTCTCTGGCCTTCTGAATGACGGATTCAAGACTGATGTTATGCTCGCCGAGAATGCCGGAAATCTGTGATAAAACACCCGGTCGGTCCAAAACAGAAAAACGGAAATAGTATTTGGTTTCGATATCTTCCATCGGGACCATCGCGATATTCGTCATCGCCGCTTCACTGATTGCCCGGGAAGGCACACGCCCGGAAACTCCTTTTACGAGATTGCGGGCGCAGTCGAAAATATCGCTGAATACCGCGCTGGCGGTCGGCATCATCCCTGCCCCCTGACCAAATAAAAAGATAGGCCCTGACGCATCACCGACCAGGTGAAAGGCATTATAGTTTCGATTGACGTTGGCCAGCAGATGAGTCGCGGGAATCATTGTTGGATGTATTCTCGCCTCTACCTCATTGTCACGCAGCCGCCCTATGGCCAGAAGTTTTATACGATAACCAAGTTCTTTGGCGAAGGCAATGTCGAGGCTGCTCGTTTTGGTAATGCCTTCAAGGTAGATGTCTTTGAGTTTTAGTTTTTTACCGTAGGCCAGCGCCAAAACGATCGCCATTTTATGGGAAGTGTCGATCCCTTCGATATCGAACGTGGGGTCGGCTTCGGCAAATCCCAGTTTCTGAGCCTCCTGTAAAACAACGTCAAAAGGCTTTCCCTCGTCGGTCATTTTTGTCAGTATGAAATTGCATGTCCCGTTCATAATGCCGACAATCGAATTGAATCTATTGGCCGCCATCGATTCCCTGAGTGTTTTAATAATCGGGATAGTTCCTCCCACACTCGCCTCGAAACCGACATCCACGGCCTTTTTCTGCGCTTGGGCAAATATTTGATTGCCATATGTGGCCAGCATTGCTTTGTTGGCAGTGATTACATGTTTTCCATTTTTAATGGCCTCCAGGACAAAGGTTCGTGCCGGTTCATAGCCTCCAACCAGTTCTATGACGATGGAAATTTCCGGATCCTCGATGATTTCACTTGCATTGAGCGTCAGCATTGCTTCGGGGAGTTTGAGTTCCCGTGCTGATTTGAGGTTGATGTCGGCGATTTTCTTCAAAACAAGCTTCGCGCCAAGCCTTTGCGCGATCAGCTTTTCATTTTGCCGCAGCAGCTTGACCACACCAGTACCTATGTTGCCCATACCTATCAGGCCGATGGAAATATTTTTCATTTTTGAATCTCTCCTGAATTACCGGCCGACGGCGGGTCATTGCCGGAATATTAACAACGACTGTCCTAACGTTTCATCCTTTTGTGGTTAAGCCGCACCCTGTTAAAAGCAGAGCTATCTATAACAAATGATGTTGGTTTGTCAAACAGATATGATAGCGCCGGCGCGGGCAGACAAACGATCCGGCAGGCTTCGGCTGGTCGTTCAGCCGCCAAGACAGCGCAGCATCTCGTCGTGAACCGGAGTGGGAACCCCCTCTTCCCGGCCGGCGCGGCACAGATAAGAGGTCAGTGCGTCAATCTCTGTCTGGCGGCCATTTTCGCGGTCACGCTGCATGGATGTTTTTGATTCGTACCCGAAGCTTGCGACCATTTCCATGGTTTTATCCACCGCGTTGGGAGCAAGGTGTATTTTTTTTGCGCGGGCAAGAGCCACCACCTCCTGCATCAATTCACGCGCCAGTGCGCTGAGCTCCGGGTTTTCGATGATTTCGCCGTAGGTTTTACCGGTGGCGGCCGTCAGTGATGCCAGCGGGCACATCAGCAGATACTTGTTCCAAAGCACTTCTGATATGTTGCCGCTCAGGACGGCGTTGATTTTCGCCTCAAGTAAAATCTCCAGAATATGGGAATATTTCTTTGCCGACCGGTCGTCATCTGTGCCGAAAATGAGTCTGCAGGCTCCTCCCTCCTGGCGGATGACGCCGGGTTTTTCAATATGTGAAATGATATATACGCATCCGCTGACGATATCGCCTGCCGGAAGAACTTTACTTAGTCTCGCAGCGCTTTCGATGCCGTTTTGCAGCGGAATGATAATTGTATCCCTGCTGATGTTTTTTTGAACAGCACGGGCGGAACTCTCCAGCGAATAGCTTTTGGTGCATAGGAATAAAAGATCGAACGTGCCGGCGACGGACGGGCGGTCCGTGGCGATATTCGGCCAGACTGTATAGTCAGCCTCGGTCGTGAGGAGTTTCATTCCTCTTTTTTGGATGGCCTTCAAATGATCGCCGCGGGCGATAAAAATGATTTCGTGCTTTTCACCCCCCGCATAGGCTCTGGCCAATTTTCCGCCGAAGTAACCGCCGACACCGCCCAGGCCGACAATTGCGATTCTCATCGTCTACACTCCTTTTGCAGGAAAGAATAATATATTAGAGCTGTAAATTTCAAGATGCAATTGCAAGTGGCCGGATCTGTGGCCGTTACACGGCACCTCCCCTTGGCTGATTATTCTGACTAAACACGCTGTGCATGCTCAGTTTTTCATGCTGACCGGAATCAGTTTCCTTGTCGCCATACTTAATATCCATATCTACAGCAAGGATAGCAATGCACTCCACGCTGTGGAGCTTTGTCGGCGATTAACCTGCCGATTCTTTGATTAAGGAGGCACGGATAATGCATATCATCACAAAAGAAGTCGGTTCCGATATAAAGGGGCAATATATGATCTCAAAGGGGGAAATATTTACCTGTTGTCTACAATTTAGTTATCTTTTCACTATTCTTTGCCAAACATAACTGCTCGAAATATTTCGTGCATAAATGGAGATCAAGGTGGGGTCAAAAAAATGACAGATAAAATGAAGATGTATGAAGATTTGAGGAATTATTACCTTGATATGAGAGAATCACTCATCGACAAGATGAAAAAGGAAGATGATGAGAGATCGAATTTAAAATTCAAAATAGCCGCACTGGCCATTTATGAATTGACACACTCGATGCCGGAATGGTTCAAAGATTATTTTTTAGCCTCTATGGCCGGGATTTTTTATAATCATACCGAGTCAGCCGACCATCTGGCTCAGATTGAGTCTCAGTTTCATGGGGCAGTCGCCGATTATCTATTGAAAATGGAAAAAGAAGTCAATTACGCTAAAAAGGCCATTGACGGGCTAATCAGCGCCAGTGAAAAAAAAGCATTCTGGAAACCGATTGTGCTCGATGCTTTTTTAATTACTGGTATTTACTTCACCCCATCGCCCATTTCCTGGTTCAAAAAACCCGGCCCTTTGAATGTACCAAGGGCAAGTAAACCTGAGACAGCTCCTGCATTGTCTCAACACCAGGTGTTACACGACGACCGACCAGGCCTGGCCGATGGCTTATCAATCGCAACTTAGCACCAGCCACTAATTTTTCTACCCTGTTCTGGCCAGATCAAGCTTGCCTTGCCATCTGTCAAGCAGCGCTTCGCGCAGGATGAGGTGCTCAGGTTTTTCCAAAAGCGGGTCGAGCTGTGCCAGATTGAAGGCGTCCTGTCTGGCTTCGCTGAGAATACGCGCATCGCGGATAATGCTGGCGATGCGAAAATCCGGCACTCCTGACTGGCGTGTTCCCCAAAAATCGCCCGGGCCACGGATGGCCAGATCCTGTTCCGCCAGGGCAAAACCGTCTGTCGTTCTTTCCATGGCTTTTAATCTCTTGCGTGCGTCAGCGGATATTTTATGACCGGCAATCAAAATGCAGCTTGAAGGTATGTCACGCCTGCCCACCCTGCCTCGTAACTGATGGAGCTGTGACAGACCGAAGCGTTCTGCGTGTTCAATCACCATCAGGGAGGCACGCGGCACGTCAATGCCGACTTCGATAACCGTTGTGGCAACCAAAACGGATATTTTGTTTCCCCTGAAATCATGCATGACCTCGTCTTTTTCCCTGTCTTTCATTTTGCCATGAATCAGACCGACCCTGTAATCGGGGAAAATGTCATTCTGCAGATGCACGGCCATTTTCGTGGCGTCTTTAAGGTCCAGGCTTTCCGATTGCTCCACCAGCGGATAAACGATAAAGGCCTGATTTCCTTTTTCCAGCTCTTTTCGAATAAGCTCATAAACCGCCTCACGCCGGCTTTCATTCATCAGTAATGTTCGCACCGGTTTTTTCCCCGGCGGCATTTCATCGATAACAGACACATCCAGATCTCCATAAACAGTCATGGCCAGCGTCCGGGGAATGGGTGTGGCCGTCATGACGAGCATGTCGGCGTGGATACCTTTGTTGCGCAATGTGGCGCGCTGCATCACACCAAAGCGGTGCTGCTCGTCTATGACGACCAGCCCCAGTTTTTTAAAATCTACATCTTCCTGGATCAATGCATGCGTGCCGATGATGATATGAGCAATGCCTGATTTAATCTCTTCCAATACCTCCGCTCGTGCGGCAGTGCTCATTCCGCCGGTCAGCAGTACGGTTCTCAGGCCGATTTTTTCTGAACGGGCGGAAAGTGTCTCATAATGCTGTTTGGCCAAAATCTCCGTAGGTGCCATCACCGCCGCCTGGTAGCCGTTTTCACACACAGTAACCATAGCGGACATGGCCACCAGCGTTTTGCCGCTGCCCACATCGCCTTGCAGAAGACGGTTCATCGTTCGCGGTATCTTGAGATCATCACTGATTTCGGCAATCACTCTTTTTTGCGCGCCGGTCAGGGAAAAAGGGAGGGTAGCGTGGAATTTGTCGGTCAGTTCTCCTCCGGCGGCGAAGGCGATTCCTTTATCGAGAACACGGCCGGTTTTTTTCAGTGCCAGCCCCAGCTGGAAAAAGAAAAATTCATCGTAGATGAGTCGGCGATGCGCCTCGGACCGGGCGGTAAGTAACGGCTCCATCGGCGTGTCATGGCCGGGAAAATGTACGCCAAGCAGAGCTTCACGGATGTTCATCAGATTTCGTTTGCGGCAGATGGCCATCGGGATCGGAGAGGCAACATAGCGGGAATAATTTTGCAGTGCGCTGTTGATTATTTTCCGGATATATTTCTGATGCAGGTTTTCTGTCTCCGAATAGACAGGAACGATGCGTTTGAAGTTAAGAAAATCATGCTCCTCTCCTTCGTCCAGAATTTCATAGTCTGGATGGATCATACTTTTGCCGGTGTAGTCCGGTGTGACATTGCCGGTAAAAATGACCCTGACCCCTTTTTTGAAAATCCGCGTAAAATAGGATGTCTGCCCCTTGAACCATTTAGCCAGTAGAACTCCCGTCTGGTCTTGTACCGCTACCTCGAGGATTCTTCTTTTGCCATAATAGCGGAACTCCGTGGTAACAACTTCGGCGATGATGGTCTGTATTTTCCCCGTTTCCAGTTTGTTGATATTTTTGATTTCCCGTCTGTCCTCATATGTCCGTGGCAGAAAGTACAGCAGGTCTTCTACCGTATTTATTTTTTTTGCGGCAAAACGATCGGACATTTTCGGCCCTACTCCTTTTATAAAACGCACCGGAAGGGACAGTTTTTCTGCCGAACCTTTGAGGTCATTGATTCTTTCATTGATCTGTTGCGCCTTTTCCGGGGGAATCGGGAGGCGCGCGTCAAAGTCTTCCGCCGCCTTGATTAAACGTTCGATTATGCGTGCTGCCTCAGTTATTTTTTCTTTTTTTGTCTCAAGATCACTGGAATCGTAATCTGAAAAAATGCGTCCAATGTTGTCCAGAGGGGGCTCAAAAATGTTTTTCGCTGCAGGCGGGATGAGGGAAATCCCAGAGATGACCACCGAGCACAGTGATTTCCCCAGTTCTCTGATTTGCGCCAGATTCCTGAAATTGTCCCTGGCCGCGAAAGAAAGCGGCTGCCGGATTTTTAACAGCTTATTTTTAAATGTTTCCACTGTTCGTCCCTGACTTCCTTTTGCCAAAGTCAAATGAATTTCGTGAAATAATTGATGTTTTTTAACAAATAATCCACGCCGGCGCAAGTCAATGATTGACAGGAGAGCTTATTTGCGTTAGAAGGCCAAACGTAAAGCCAATACATTTATTTTTGGAGTCATATGCCGTTAAAACCACCTGAAGCAGAAAAACAGGCTCATTCCACTTACAAAGAGGCGGGCGTCAACATTGATGTCGCCAACGAATTTGTCGAACGCATCAAACCATTGATTAAAACGACAACACGTAAAGAGGTCCTTTCCGGCATCGGGGGGTTCGGTGGTCTTTTTCGGTGCGATACGGCCAGGATGAAAAATCCGGTATTGGTTTCCGCCACCGATGGAGTGGGAACTAAAATAAAAATTGCCCAGCTGATGAATAAACACGACACCATCGGTATCGACCTGGTGGCCATGTCCGTTAACGACGTTGTCGTCCAGGGAGCAGAGCCGCTTTTTTTTCTTGATTATCTGGCAACCGGAAAGCTCGAACTGGAAAAAAGTGTCCAGATAGTTGATGGCATTGTTCAAGGCTGCAAACTGGCGGGTTGCGCTCTTCTGGGCGGCGAGACAGCAGAAATGCCCGACTTTTATAAACCAGGGGATTACGACCTGGCCGGTTTTTGTGTCGGCGTCGTCGAGCAGGACAAGCTCATTGAAGGCTCAAATATCAGCATCAACGATCAGGTTATCGGTCTGGCCTCCAGCGGTCTGCACAGCAACGGTTTTTCACTGGCGAGGAAAGTTCTTTTAACAAAAGGCAGACTTTCCGTGGATGACAAGGTCGCAGGGCTTGCCAATACAATCGGCATGGAGCTTCTTGAGCCGACCAGGATTTACGTCAAATCACTATTAAACATTATCAAAAACTTCAACATCAAGGGTCTGGTGCATATCACCGGGGGTGGTTTTTACGAAAATATTCCCCGCATCGTTCCGGATGCCTGCCGCATGATCGTCAATGAAGGCTCATGGGAAATCCCGCCTATTTTTTCCGTCATTCGGGAAATTGGAAACGTGGATGAAAAGGAGATGTTCCGCGTTTTTAATATGGGGATCGGAATGATTATGATTGTGCCGGAGAAGGAAACCCAAGACATCATCGATCGTCTTACGGTAATGGGTGAGAGCGCCCATCTGATCGGCGTTATCGAGAAGAAAGAACCTAAACAGGACCAGGTTTGTTTCAGTAAAGGTTAACGGCGGACTATGGCTGGTCTTCTTAAACTGGGAGTTTTGATTTCCGGGGGCGGCTCCAACCTTCAGTCCATTATCGACCATATTGAAAAAGGATCCCTTCGGGCACGTATCGAAATTGTCGTCAGCAACAATCCGGACGCCTTTGGTCTGGCCAGAGCCAAAAAGCACGGTATTGCCTGCACGGTCATGAATCATCGTGATTTTACCTGCCGTGATGATTATGACCGTGAGCTCGCCCGTGTCTTGCAGAACTCAGGTGCTGAGCTGATTATACTTGCCGGTTTCATGCGTATTTTATCGGCCGGTTTCCTGCGTACTTTTCAGGATAAAGTTATCAATATTCACCCTGCCCTTCTGCCGTCTTTTCCCGGCACGAATGTACAGCAGGCGGCTATCGACTACGGCGTTAAATTCACCGGCTGCACGGTTCATTTTGTAGATGAAGGTGTGGATACAGGACCGGTCATTATTCAGGCGGCTGTTCCGGTTCTTCCCGGCGATACGGCGGAGGTTCTGGCTGCCCGTATACTCAAAGAAGAGCATAAGGTTTATCCTCAGGCCATCCGTTATTTCGCTGAAGGCCGTATCGTGAAAAAAGGCCGCCTTGTAGAAATCAAGGGCATCAGGAACCAGGATCAGCCGGCGTTGCATAACCCGCCGCTTGACGATTAGAAATCCGCCCCGTGACCAATTGAGGCAAATATTTTCCATGTATGATGTGATTGTCATCGGTGATGATCTTTCCTCTCATGTCGCCGCCGCGACTGCCTGCCGGCACGGCCTGAAAACACTTCTCATTGCAGAGACCGGAACGGGCGGGCTCAAGGTGCTGGACGATTTTGTCTTCAACATCGACCCCGTTCCGGCGACCGGACTGGGTGCTGATCAGCCTGCAGGCAAAATTCTGACAGAGCTGGGTATCCCGCTTCCCGAGGGCTGTTCGGAGCCGCTCAATCCGGCCTATCAGATAATCTTACCGAATCACCGCCTCGATTTTTTCAGTGAGCCCTCCGGGTTGGCCGGGGAAATGGTACGGGAGTTTCCGCACCTGAAAGATGCAATTATAGAATATTTAAGCGCTGCAAACGAAGCGGCGGACATTTTTACCGACTGGTTGGACAAACACCCGCAGCTGGAGCCGCGGACGATTAAAGAATATATTTCGTACCTGAAAATGTTTCCACGTATCCTTCGTTTCAAATTCGCTGCCGCAAAATTTGACGGCATTTTGTCACGGGACAGATCACTGGATAAAGTATGGGAAGCCCAGCAGGCCCTTTTGTGCACAAACCACCATGATTTATTTTCGTTTTCTTCAGCTTTCCAACATTGTGCATCCAGACGGGGCGTGTTTCAATTTCCCGAAGGAAAGCAGTATCTCTTCAACGCCCTTATTAAAAAGATAGAAGAAAATAAAGGTCTTTATTTGGGCACTCATCGGATAATTTCTCTTTCGGTGCAAAAAATGATCGATATGGAAATCAGGCACAAAGATGGCTCTTTGTCCAAAGTAACCGGTAAAAATCTGATCATCAGCACCAAAGCAAAAAGCCTGGCGTTCATCAGAGATGGCCAAAGACCTCTGGTTGCTTCCGACCGGTTTCGTCCGGTAAGGATCATGCGTCACCCCTTCACTGTTTTTTTGGGTGTGGCCTCAAAGTGTCTGCCCCAGGAACTGGCACGGCATGCCGCTGTTGTCTCCGACATTGATAAAGATCTTTACGAGGAAAACCTGATTATTCTGGAAACCGGCCTGCCGTCCCATGGAGGAGATCCCGTAAACGCGGAAACTTCGTTGTCGGCTACGGTTTACCTGGAGAACAACGAAGATAAATGGACGCCGGATGCCCTGCGCCGCGAAGGAAGCTCAATTCCTGAGAGGCTGGAGTGGTTTTTACCTTTTCTCCGAAACAACATCAAATGGTTTGATCTTGATAAATCGATAGAAATATCCTTGGAACGAAGGCAAGTCGTGACACCGGTATATAATATCCGAAACTCTTTTTTCACTTCATTTTCCGCAAAAAGCACAAAAACGAGACTCCCTAATGTTTTTCTGACCGGTGCCTCACTGCTGGCCGACGCAGGCTTCGATGCGGAAATAATTTCGGGGAAAAATAGTGCACAAAATATTTTACAAATGAGGAATTAAGTTCATGACGACCGATTTTAGAATTACCAGCCTTGGCCCCTGCCTGATTAATTCACCTCTTGGAATATCCGGATTCGTCTCTGATGATCACCGGATTTTATTCAATACCCGGATTGAAAATTATGCTGACAGACAAGATGACACCAAGACTCCCTTGTCGCTGGAATGTGCCGGGCCGCGCAAAAAAATATTTTTTGACCCTGCCGAAACAAAAGCGGCGATTGTTACCTGCGGCGGACTTTGCCCCGGCATCAACGATGTCATCCGCTCTTTAACCATGACACTGTTTTACCGCTATGGTGTCAGGCAAATTTTGGGAATCAAATACGGCCTGAGGGGACTAAACCCAGCCCTTGGTCATCAACCGGTAGCCCTCACTCCTGATTTTGTCAAAGATATCACGCATATCGGAGGGAGCATCCTTTCCTCTTCACGTGGACCGCAAGATTGTGACGTAATGGTTGATTATTTAGCGCACCTGAAGGTGAACATTCTTTTTTGTATCGGCGGCGACGGCACAATGAGAGCGGCCGAAAAGATTACACAGACAATAACCGCCAAAGGCTTGTCTATCGCGGTTATCGGTATCCCCAAAACAATCGACAATGACCTTAGCCTCATTGAAAAATCATTTGGGTTTGATACGGCAATCGAAAGAACGGTGGAAGCGGTGCGCTGTGCTCATGTGGAAGCCAAGGGCGCTCATCATGGGATCGGTCTGGTGAAGATCATGGGGCGGGAATCAGGGTACATTACGGCCACTGCGGCGCTGGCGCAGGGAGATGCTAATTTTGTTCTCGTTCCGGAGGTGCCTTTTGACCTCGACGGGGAAAAAGGCTTCCTGAAAACACTGAAAAGGCGGATGGAAGCCAGACAACATGCGGTGATTTTGGTCGCCGAAGGTGCGGGACAGGAGTTGATGAAGAATGGCCCCGCACAAAGCCAAACCGACGCATCCGGAAATATCCGTCTGAACGATATCGGTCTGTTTTTAAAACAAGCCATCGAAGAGTATTTCCACAGAGAAAATTTTGAAATAAATTTGAAATATATTGAGCCGAGTTACCTGATCCGTTCCGTGCCGGCCAACGCCTCTGACAGTATTTACTGCAGTTCTCTGGGGCAGTATTCCGTACATGCGGCAATGGCGGGAAAGACCGGCCTGCTGGTCGCCCTGCGCAAAGACGAATATGTTCATTTACCTCTGACCGCCGTCATTTCCGGACGGCAACTCGACCCCGGAGGTAATGTCTGGCTCAGGGTACTGGAAGCAACCGGGCAGCCGGCAAAAATGAAGGCCTGAAGAGTCGCGCTCTTGCGACGTGGGTCCTGAGCGGCAGGAATATTTTTCCCCTGCAGAAAAGCCTTGCATAATCACGCCTTATAGTTTAAGAACGTCGCACATTTTGGGGAGGATTTTAATTATGTCTCGTGTTTGTGAAGTATGTGGAAAAAAACCGTCGGTCGGCAATAATGTCAGCCACGCCAATAACAAAACAAAAATCGTCTGGCGCCCTAATCTGCAAAGCCTGCGCTGTGTTGACAAAAAAACCGGCACGGTAAAAAGGATGAAGGTCTGCACCCGTTGTATTCGTTCCGGCTTTGTGAAAAAAGCCGCTTAATTTACGGGAACCCAACCGCATTTGTCAATCGCGGCGACCGACTGATACACAAAATCATCATTTTCTACACAAGTTAAGGCATCGCGAAAGAGGGCTTTAATCAGAGTAGCGAATTCGGCATTATCATTTCGAAGGTCGAATTTGTTTGTAAAAAGGCTAATCCGGCCTTCGAGATTCATAAACCGCTCCATTCTTTCCCTGGTCATATAAACTGCGGCTTTTTTGAGAACATCAAGGCTTTTGCTGCTTTCAATTCCATAAAGCCAGGCCATATCGGCGCAAAACTGTTGTGCCTTTTTTTCCAGGGTAAAATTGATTGCGTTTTCCAAAAGCCCTATCGACATATTTTCCTCTATCTGTTTACGGATTACCAGATCATAGATCATTTCAATGATCAGGTGCGAACGATATGCCGCCTCAGAGCGGGAAATGTCTTTGCCGATGAGCCTGTGCAGATCAATAATTGTTTCCACCAGATGTTTTCCCCTGACATACGTATAGCCTGCGGAGTCGGGATTAAATTCATCTGTGCATTTGTGTGAAATTTCTCCGTAATGGGCCAGATCGTCAACCAGTAAATGATACCTGAGGTAAACTGCTCTTTTGTGCTGTTTGGGTATCTCGAAGAACCTCTCGATCGAATGGGTCATCCTCGCGTTGATCTCGGGATGAATGGTCAAAAGATCAGGAGCGATATTGTATATATAAATATCCGGATCTATATCTCTGATACGGGCGGCGTGAATTCTTTCCTGCAGCATAAGGGTATGGGTAAGCATCAGCATGGAAAAACTCCCTGATCCCCGGCTGGTATTTCCTTAAGCGGAAAGGATAGCTGCAAATCCCTTATGATCCCGTTGGTTTCCTCGGCGAAATCAGGCATGATGAGAACCTGTATAATGGCGGTGCGGGCATCAATGGTCGATACGGTAACCAGACCCTCATACCCTTCCAGGATAAGCTGAACAGGCGCAATATCGCTTCTATTCAATTGAAAGCATTTTTTCAGCATTGCAACTCTCTGTGTCTTCACTAGCACTTATCAACTCAAAGTTCAACAGACACCACCCTCATCCGCGTCAACACAAAAAATGTTCCACTAAAATAATAATGCGCCGGCCATCCCGATGCACCATAACCGGTCTTTTGTTGCTTCTCTGGACCCATCGCGGCAGTGTTCCGGTAATTGTATCTCATCATCCTCCAGATCACTATTCTTGTTTGTGTTCACCCCATGGCGCCTCATTCCACGGGATGGAGATTTGTTTTGGGCTAACTTGTTGATCCAGAGATTATGTTCAAGTAAATCAGAAGGGGCAAATTATCAGCTGGGCGGTCAGGTGCAGCACAAACGGACAAATAATTCGCTGCTTACATCTGTCAAAATTGTCTTGACAACAAGGTTCAGCGCAAGTATTCTCAAACACTAAGAAGTCTAAAGAATTTTTCGCCTGGCGAATTGTCAACGGAAACCGGCAATATATTGCTGGTTCGTGCAGAAAATATTTATTAACAATCATAATTTGCAGGCGGGTTGTGAACAGTGCAGATAAACGCGCAGGTATTATTTCTTTGAAAACCATTGAGTTTTTCTGCATCTTTTCAGGGAAGCAGGTCGCTGATCAGCGTCAATATGCAGCGCTTAAATTCAATGCTTTACGGTAGCCGGCGAAAGATGAAATAAAGGCGCTTGAACAACAAAAAGACTATTGATAAATTGCCGAATGGTTAAGTCACCGGACAATGATCGACGTTGAATTATTAATGAAATAGAGGAGGAAAAAATGAGGCATTTTAAAAAAGTTATCTGTTTTCTTGCCCTGGCATCCATTGCTTTGTGGAGCGCACCAGGTTTTGCGGCTGAAATTATTGTCGGTTTCTCCGGCCCCCTGAGCGGCCCCGCCGGTGAGTACGGTCTGGATTGTGTCAGCGGCATAGAAATGGCCATCAAAGAGATCAATGCGGCCGGAGGCGTCTATGCCGACGGACAGAAGTATACTTTCAGGCTGGAAAAGATCGATGACAAGGCAAACCCGGCCATTGCAGAAACAAATGCCCGTCAGTTGCTGGGGAAAAATGCCCTCGCTATTTTCGTTCCGGTTTTCAGTTCGGCCATCCCCATGTTGAAAATCAATCAGGAGGAATGCGGTGAATTCATCGTCATGGGCTACACCAGTTCCTATAGAGCAAGCAGAATAAAAAATGATCTTTTCGTGCTTTTTGCGCCAATGTTTTTAGCTGAAGCCCAGGTATTTGCTGAGCAGGCCTGGGAAAAGGGATGGAGAAAAGTCGCCATGGTTGTCACCCATGGAGCATACGGCGATGAGTGGCGCGAAACTTTTAAAAACTATTGGGAAAGCCTCGGGGGAGCGATTACCGCAGACAAACCGGCCAACTATTACACAAGAACGGATTTTGTCGCCCCACTGACTGCTGCATTGGCCACCAATCCTGACGGTATCCTGATCGGTGGTCCGACAGGAACAACGGCGCTGGTTATTGAACAGGCCAGAAAGATGGGTTTCAAAGGCGGTTTCATGATCGTCGACCAGGCAAAAATGGACGTTATCGCTCAGATTCTGGACGGCACGAAGCTTATGGAGAACAGTATCGGCGTTACGACTATTGCTGGAATCCCGACACCCTCTGCCAATACATTCATCAAGAGATTTCAGGCCACTTATAAACGGGCAGCCAACACTGAATCGGCATTGCATTACACCGGAATGCATTTATTAGCCAAAGCCATTGCAGCCGCAGAAACGCAGGACAATGTTTACGCGGTTCGTGCCTCCTTTGCCAAAGCTTTGCCCATGCTTGCCGATCAGCACGTTCTGGAAATGCACAGCATTACCAAAGGCGGCCTGATTCACATCGGCACGGGGCTGCAGCAGGTAAAAGACGGTAAGTTCCAGAAAACAGACGTGTTGCTGTGGTGGACCAATAAGCCGGAAGAAATTGCAAATATCACCAAAACAAGCAAATACACAGCTCCCATGAAACCCTATAAGCTAAAGATCGCTCCTTTGGATTAAGGGGTAATTAAAACAAAAAGCTCTCCCGGCTTCAGCAACCAAACTGAAGCCGGGTTTTTTTATCTGCACAGAACGTTATGTATGCTTTAGCTGTAATCCCTTCCGGCTGACTTCAACATTATCCATGGCTCAGCAAGTTGCTCATAAACAAAATCCGGGGTTACCGCAATGTCAATCATGTAATTTTTGTTCCGCATCCTGAGCAGAACTTCGCGCCCGGTTGGAGCGGCTTCCCGCAGCCGCTGCAGAATTTTTTTGCCGGCGCCGGCTCCGTGGCGGTTCGGGGTTGCGGCTGTGATGCCAAATCCTTTGACGCATCCTCTGTGGATTTCCGCGCCGCTTCGGCAGTTCCTGCTTTTGAAGCCTTTGCCAGACTGAAATGAATATATTGCTCAATCATCGGCCCAGAGGAATTTTTCAATGTAATCTCCCTGTATTTTTCATCAAGCTCCATGACACAGAAGATTCCCATGCCTCTCAGGCCGATCAGGTTTTCTTCGACGATCGCCTCATTTTTTATCATGCTGACGGTCAGCTTCATGGCGGCCAGAGGCGCACCCAGCATGGCGCACAGCTCTTCACCAAGCGGCGTAAGCTCCCATCCCCCATCGGTTTTCTGAATAAATTTCGGGCTGAGATTCTTAAGTGATTCCCTGAACAACGCCAAAGAAAGAACCTGATCCCCAGTGTAGAGCATGCTCACCAGCGGCGTCAGCCAGCGTACGTCTTTGCTGGTAATGCTGCGGTGAAACGAGTCATAGGGCTCATCACCCGTAAAGGAAAATTTTCCATCCGGCTTGCGCCCGATCAACGACAGGAGCTTTTTCTCTCTCCAGCCGTCAATAAGAGCGAGAAACGAAAGAAACGTCGCCTCGGACATTTTAGTGTCATAGTCCAGCCTGGCAGGGGGAATATCCAGCATTAACCTCTGTGATGCTTCATCTGCGATGTCCTTTTCCTGCACCCGCCTGAAATTATGCAGGCCATTGTGGTCGATCCAGTGCCGGACAAGCACCCCCCGGCCGCCACCGGCATAGACGCGGCTGGTGACGACTCCTTCCGGTGATAAAACTATCATACCCACCGAGGCGAGCGTCTCAGCTACGACCTTCACAAACGGCATCAAATCCGCCCTCCTCTCCCGGCTTTTCTCTGCCGCCGGCTCCACACCGTGGAAGGGAGATAAAGCGGACGGGGTCAGGCCTCCATCGGCAATGCAGCCCATGATTTGTTTGGTATCGACTCTCAATGCCTCTTCAGCCATATCGCCTCCTATCTTACCAGCAACGTCCGAACTCCATTGTTTGGCGTCTCATGAGCATAGTCATATTTTCTGATCGGTCCTGCCCTGCCCCTCGTGTGTACATTTGGGCCACATCCCTCATTTTTCAGTATCCGTTTCAGGTGCAGATGGAGCGCCTGCCGGGTCGGCATTTGCGCCTGTGTACCAATTCCTGGCTTTGCCTGAATGATCCTTTAAGGCTTCCCCTGCATCATATGCATCCACAGCGGAATCGAAGGCGGCCCCGTATTCACCGTCGAGCAGGCTACTGGCCGACTTGCCGGCATGATCAAGGAAATTGTATTTATTGTTCACTGTTTCGAGATTCGCCCATACCAGTCGTTCGGTGACGG
>Ga0255347_1003266_pt1 | contig 21317 bp, 9 predicted proteins | sample wastewater_treat_2_FD_192479 | JGI IMG/M metagenome (GOLD analysis project Ga0255347, IMG submission 192479) | Wastewater microbial communities from Lulu Island WWTP, Vancouver, Canada - plant24 | ecosystem: Engineered > WWTP > Wastewater > Unclassified | place: Canada: Vancouver, British...
ACACCACCGCTTCAAAAGCCTCGCCCTGCCCCAGCGCCTCGGCCTCGCGCCGCACCAGAACACTGATGTCCCACTCGGTCATGCCTGGCCGCACCTGCCGCAGGACACGCGCCAGCGCCTTGTCGTTAGCCGCCACCGCCGCCCGCATCACTCTTTGCTCCGCGCGTGATTTGACCGAGCGCAGAGCCGCCAGACCCTGATCTATATTAACCCACTCCACATCCGGCAGCGCCTTTTTCCACTCCATGAAGCGCGCCGCTGGCATTTTTCCTTCATAACCCGCACGGTGCCAGCCGCGTCCGCGTTCGGCCATCACCGTAACCTCGTCCGATGGATGCCAGATTTTTGCGGAAGCCATGAATGTCAGACGCTTTCGGGCGGCAAGCAGGTAGCGGAAATCGGTATAGAAAACCGGTTCGCCCGGCAATTCGGAAAGCAGCACACCGTTAGAAGCCCTGATTCCGGTGAAATAATAGCGGTTGACCTCAGACGAAATCAACAGGGCATCAAGGCGCTCCCGCCTCTGCCAAGCGCGCAACCTTTTTACGCGGGCGGCAAATTCCGCCGCTGGCAGATCAAGCGCCGCGCCGCTGGAATTGTGCATCATCCCTCCCGCGCTTACGGCATATAGATTTTGAGGCGCATGAAGCGTTGCGGCGCCTCCGCCACCGGCACGTCGTGCCGGAACAAGGCCTGATACCAGGTGTTGCTGTCGACACGCGGAAGCAACTCGGAAATGTCGAGCGTGGACCAGTCCTGCAGCAGCAGATCCGTACACGCCTCGACTTCAAAGATGACCCCGGCGGCCAGCGCTTCCTTGTTCATGCGGAAGGAAAGCGTCAGGTGACCCGCTGTGATGCCGCCGAAAGGCAAACCCTCCGTGTCGGGAACACGCGGATCAAGGCCCATCGCGAACTCCAGCGCGTTCGGTATGCCGTCGCCGTCAGGATCGTCCTCATCGCCGGTTATGGCCCCTTCAGCCAGCTCTTCCTCGCTGAAATGCGTGGCCTGCCAGTTCATATAAGGCGAGAAATCGCCGGTGATCTGGATATCGTCGATGCACACACCGTAACCGCCATTGGCCCAGCCCTCGAAAGCAATGTAGTATGTCGGCGTAGGATTGGGCAGATCAATCGTGCGCTGCGTCCACGCCGGCGTATTGGCCTCGAAACGCGCGATCTCCACCCACTCGTTACTTGAGGTGGTCCTGTAATAGATGCGCAGTTGGTCTTGGTGCACATCATAGGGCGCCATGCAGTGCCAGAATGTCAGTTGGGTATTCGGCGTGCCGTTACCGAGATTTATCATCGGCGTGATCAATTTGACCCGCCTGAAACCTTGATCGTGATAATGACAACAAGCATTGTATTGCCCGGAATGCGCAGCAACAGGGGTGCGGTTGTAAGCCTCCGGACTTCCGGAACGGAAGACCCAAACAGCACCACCGCTCTCGACCTCCTGTGTCCACCCTTCCGGCATGGCACCGCCGTGCTCGAAATCCTCGCTAAGCGGCATCGGAGTGGGTATGTTGATCCTGAGCGAGAAGAGGTTGGTCGTGGCCTTACCATCGGCACCAGCCACCCGCACCATGAAATTATGCGTACCGGGAGCGGTGGGCAGGCCGCTGATTACCCCGTCATACATGTCAAGGGTCAGGCCAGCGGGCAAAGCGTTGGAGACAACCGACCACAAGTACGGCTGTGTGCCCCCAACAGCCTCCAGCACAACATTGTATTCCAGCGCAGTGAGACCGCTCGGCAACACCTGTCCAGTACGGATGATCGGCGCGTCAGTGGCGTCCGTAATCCTGATGTTATCGATACACACACCATAACCCGAGCGTGCATTGCCTTCGAAGGCGAGGCGGTAAGTCGAGGTCGGCTCCGGCAACAGCATCGTACGCTCCGTCCAAACCGGCACGGTTGCAGTGTAAGTCGCCAACAGGTGCCATTCGTCATCGGAAGAGCGCTGGTAAAACACCCGCAGTTGGTCTTGCCCGTCACCCCATGCCTTCATGCAGTGCCAGAAGCTCAGGCGAACCTCGCCCGGCGCCTGACCAAGATCAATAAGCGGCGAAACCAACCGCGTCTTCTTGTCCGGCATTCCGGCTGACCATTCCGTAAACAACAAAGCGTTAAAGCTCCCGCTTTGCGCTTTCAGCGGGTTGCGGTCATAGCCGCCAGAAGAGCAACGCCATGAAACGTTATAGGTGACGTACTCCTGCGTCCAACCGAGCGGCATCAAACCGCCACGTTCGAAATCCTCAGCGAAGAGGTCGGCCCGCGGCAGAACCACATACAAGCTCAGAGCCTTATCAGCCGTCTTGCCCGCTCCGTCTGTGATCCTCACCGTGAAGGTGGACGACTGGACATTCGATGAAAGACCGGTGATCAAGCCCCCTGCATTCATTGCGAAACCTGCGGGCAAACTCCCTTCTATGATCGAATAAGAGTACGGCAATTCGCCTCCCTCTGCCACAAGCTGATTGGTGTAGGGCGTCTCGGTCACAGCAGGTGTCAACGGATCCGCGTTGACAATGCCCAACGGCGGCGTGGGATCATAGATCGTCACATCGTCCACGCAGACACCGTAACCGTATTTGGCCGTGCCCTCGAAGGCCAGATAGGCGGTGCGCGAAGGCACCGGTAAATCAATCGTGCGTTGCACCCAGTCTGTCACGGAGGCCGTGTATGTGGCGACCAGTTCCCATTCCGCCTCCCACGAAGTTTTGTAGTAAACCCGCAACTCGTCTTGCCCCGACACCCAGCGGGCCATGTGATGCCAGAAAGTCACGCGCGCCGCCTTGGCATCCGCACCAAAATCCAACATGGGGGAGATCAGGCGCGCTACCGCCTGTGTCATCGTATTGACAGACAGGCAAGCGTTGTGAACTCCGCCATGCGCATTGACCGGGCTGCCGTTAGGGCTGCCTTTGACGAACACCCAATCCTTCCCGCTCGTCTGCGCCTGCGCCCAAGCATCCGGCAGCTTGCCGTCATTCTCGAAATCCTCTGTCAGCGGCAGATCCGGATTCGGCAGGATCGCGATGGAACAATCATTGGTGGAAGCCGCCCCTCCATCGCCGGCCACCACAAGCTTGAACTCGGCGTTCTCCGCCGCTTCCGGCATGCCGGTGATAGCGCCGGCGGGATCCAGCGCAAGCCCGGCTGGCAAAGCACCCTCGACAATCTGCCATGTGTACGGCGTGGCTCCGCCAACCGCGTTCAGCGGAAGGCTATAGAATGTTCCGATCCAGCCGCGCGGCAAAGCCCCCTTACGCAGCATCACCGGCGGCGGCGGCGTAAACGCAAAGGTCATGGTCGTGCCGTTAGTGCTGAAATGGCGCACATACAAAAGCGAGTCCTTGCCGTCCCACCAGCGCGAACTCGGCGCGGATTCAGGCAAAAAGGCATTGATATATCCGTCTGCGGGATTATCTGCATAATAAAGATCGGTGGCATCGCCGTAATTGACATTCTTTTGCAGATCCCAACGGTTGTCAGCCTGCACCAGAGTGCATTCGTAGTTTTCGTGTTTTGTGTTGTAAGCCGTGCTTTGGTTATCACGGTCGCCCAGTTCGTCAATGTGCCATATCGCAACTCCGGAGGCGGGGATGTTAACGTCACGCCCGATCTTCTGGCGGTTTTCAAACAGGTAATACTCCGTGGGAGTCCCCGGTTTTGCGTAGCGGTAGAACTTATTGAAATCCGGATCATCCGGCAAGGCCGCGACCGAGGCCGTCAAAGCATCGCGGTATGTGACATCAATCGTGGTCGCCCACCCCGCGACATACTTCAAATAGGCGCAGAATTGAGGCGGATTGTTCCCGAAAAAAGTCCCGGAGTTCATCAGGCAGAAGAGTCCGGCTCCGCCGACAGAATCCTGCGGTATGTCATAGTCATAAATATCAGGGAAACCGCAGAGCATGTGGCCGTTCTCGTGCGCGAAAGTGGCGATCTCCAAGCTGTCGCCGATGCCGGTGATCTGGTAGTTCATTAGGCGCAGGCCACCCGGCGAAAGCTCGATCGGCGAATCGAGCATTGAATAATGCGGCCAAAGCCCCTTTGACCAAACACCGCCGTCGTCCCCGGCATAAAACACGCTGAAGGCCGCGACCGCTTCGAAATCCTCCTCGAATTCGATGCCGAAAATATTCTCGTTCACCATCCGCGTGGTCAGGTTCGCGAAGGTCGGCAGTATCTCGGTTTCATAGTTGTCCAGCGCCTTCATGATGCCCACAGCGTCATTGATCAGGCGCCGCGCATTTATGCCATTGTTGTTATTGATATTGTTGTAATAGCTCTTGGGATGCAGCGAATTCGGGATGCGGATATACACCGTCACTACATGTGTAAAGTTAAGCCGGTTTTTAGAGACATCCGCATAATACTTTTTGATTGAACCGTTGTTGCCGTATCCGGTGTAGTTGTCGCCGTTGCAGAAATCCACTATTTCGGCATGAGGGATTGTCGCTGGATCGTCATCAAAGTCAACCAGCATGCACAGCCCGACTTTATCCCCGACAGTTTCGAAAGACGGCGGCGCCATGATCACCGGGCCTTCACTCAAAGCCGTATCGCGCAGAGCCTTCTGGTCTTTGAGTTCCTGCCAGCGCTGCGAGGCCTTGACCCGCTCGTCCCACTCAATACGGCGCTCTAGCGCCTTTTGGCGGGCGGACTCAGGATTAATGCGCAAGTGTTTCGCCAGCCCTAAAACGCCGGGGTCATCACGCCCCACCACCAGCGCGGTAGGCAAGAGTTCCGTCCCGTCAGCCGACACCTCGGCATAAACGTAGGCTTTAATACCGAGATCGAAAGTGACGGTATAACCGTCAAGGGTCTCGAAATCCGCATGGAACTCGTCACCCTCACCCCACAGTACAATTTTTTGGCCGCTCGGCTGGGTGAAGCGTATCGTCTTGGCGAACGGAGCAGCCTGCGACAATGACGCCAACAACGCGAACACCCCCGTCCAACAAGCCAATCTGTATTTGACTCCTGTCATAAAACGATCTTCACGAAAATTCTGTTTGGCACAAAACATGACCGGCTAGCGGCCTGACGGCGGCCCGCCTTAATACTGCGGGCCGCCGTTCACTGCCGCCGTGCCGTTCATTGGGCAAGCCTGATCCGGAAGAAGCCCATCTCAGGATTGAGATCCTGCAACACGGCATCCTCAAGCCGCACCGAAATAGACTCCAGACCGGCAACTGGCACCGACCCGCGCTGCAGCACTGTCCATTTCTCATCGGACAACGACTGCTTGTACAGGATCTCGTAATCCCGCGTCTCTGACGTTGACATGGCCGAAAGCCGCGGCAACAATGCGCTGCTCTCTGTCTCCGGTTGCTCCACACCGAAGTCAAAGCTGACAGTCGGCGCATTTTCCGAAACCAGATCCAACCCGGTCAGGTTCAGCGTCAAGAATGCTTTGGGGTCAAACCCGAGCGCCACCTTGTCGCCGTCGCCAAAACCGTCGCCCGCAGAAGACGGAGAAAGGGCGTCCGTTCCAAACAACATTTCGAGCCCATCGCCCAAACCGTCACCATCCTGGTCTGTGGTGCCTGCCGACATGGTCAGGAAGAATGCGGTCATGCTCGGTCCGGCAGCGCTCAATCCCGGGTTGATTTCGGCATCCGGTGCAGGGCCGCTCGCAGGCCCGGTGAGGTCCAAGAAGTTGGGACTGTTCGGATTGACCTGATACTCCCAAGCGTCCGGGAACCAATCTTGATCCGTATCGACATCCTCAATCACAATGTCGACGACCTCGGAGTCTCTTCCATGGGCCACACGCACCGCACGCGCGTCATACGGTTTGTCTGTAAGCCCGTAATGGTTGGCGTAACCCCATGACTCCCATACGTCGCGGGTCCTGTTCCGATTATGATCTATGAAGGCTCTGACATAGTAATTCCCCGCATGTGAACTAGGCACAAGCCCGCGCAGCACAGCGTTGACGGTCGGCTCATTGCCGGAAGTCAGCGCCGTCAGGTCGGTGCCCGCCAAGGTATACTCAGCCTCTGGCAAGCCAGCAAACCCTTCATTGTTGAACACCTGCACCTTGACCCTGCCTGTCAGCAGGTTGGTGGCCGGCCCGTAATACTTGACTCTGGCGCGGATCTCGCCGTAACCGGAAGAGTCTATCGGCCGGTTCACATCCAGGCGGAAGGACTGCCACTCTGACCAGTTGGCCGAGGTCGTGGTGGTGCTGTACTTGGGACTCATGGCCATCACACGCCAGTAGTACACCGTGTCGGTCGTGAAGACCTCGCCGTTGGGCGTGGTCGTGTTGGCGTAGATCGGCGCACGCCAGACATACTCGCCGTTCGCATTACGCGGCGGCACCTGTATCGGAGACTCGAGGTAGATCGTGGGTCCGGAGGATGTCTTGGAATTCTTTTTGATCTCAATGGCGAAAGCCGTGTAGCCTTCGGGCATGGTCCACCTGAACTCAGGCCGCGCGGAGTAGACATAGGCATTCGCCGGATATGTCGCCACAGCTTTGGCGCGGGCCGTGTCGAAGAAGTTGGTGAACACCCGGATCACATTGCCGGATTTACTGTCGCTGACTTCATACACCGCGCTGGCAGCAGTGGACGACACCCCCCAGTCAAACCCGAACTGTCCGTCTGCGAGCAGATCGCCCTCATGCAGATATTTCCTTTGACCCATGAACTTTTCGAGAACCTTGAAGGAAGATGACGTGCCGTTCAAATGAGTGCGTCTGATCAGCACCGTTAAAGGCCCGCCGCCTTCCGATCCGCCGCCTGCGCCGTCTCCTGAAGCACCGCCCAGGCCCAGATATACGTCGTCCGAGCGCAATCCGCTGTCCAGCGACATGCGCAGATAGCCGGGCCGGTAATCCGTCAGCTCGATATTCACGGCCTGACGGTCCCACCCCACATCCACGGCATAGCCGGCAGACACGCCGCAAGGCTCGCCCGCAGACCATGTTTTGTTGCCATCCAAGTCAAGGAACGCGAAGAAGTAATTAGTCCCTTCCATAACGTAACCGCGACTCGGCTGGGCATCGCTCGACGGATCGGCGTCCGATAGATAGAGATGCTTCGGCCAGCCCGAGATTTGCTCAGGCTCGTATGACACGATAATGTATGCGTCATTCACGTCAAGCTCCGGCATAGCCAGCACGACGGAGATGTAATACTTTGATTCATAATATTCGAACACCATGTTCCGCAAGATCCAGCCTTCCATCAGGGCAAAATCAATCTCGAATTCGCCGGTCATGTAATTGATCGAGCCGATGTTGTCCAAAGCTCCGCTAGAGTTGCGCGCCTTGATCAGGCCCATGCGGCCTTCGCCCGCGTTAGGATCAACCGTGTCGAACGCGGCCACAACCACGCGTTCGTCAGTTGCCCAATACTGACCCGCCTGATTCACCGCCGGGCGGGGCGTCGTGTCATTGAACATGAACTGTATCGAGCCCGGCATGATCGAACCCGGCGACAACACGCCCTTGATGCTCTTCGGCCCCCAGAACCCCAGATACTTGGTCTTGGACTCACTGGAGCTGGCATTGGCGTCCAATGTGAAGATCGCGTCAGGATTGCCGTTCATACCCGGATCCGAGTAGACGTGAACAACCACGCCCCCGCCTTCCTGGTGTATCCCGTTGTAGGACAGGCATGTCTCGATCACCGGCACCGGGAAGTCTTTGACGCTGAAGCCTTCAGGACTCAGATGCATGCCGATGCTGGGGTCGCACCTGAGAGCCGTCGCGCCGAAGCGGCACTCCGCCCAGTTGCTCCACCCGTCACCGTCGTTGTCCATATGCGCGTCGTAGACGAAGCGGCTCACATAGTAGGGATGGTAGTTGTCCTCCCAACTGTCCTCCATGAAATCATGATCCGTGAACATCTGCCCGAAGTACAGCGAGCCTTCCTTCAGGAAGTAGTCGGACGCTGTCTGCGTCAGCGAACTCCTGAAAGCAACCGGACTCAGCCGCTTGAAGCGATAGTACTCGGAGATCAAGTACTCGGCATAGTTGCTGAGACCGTCACGATCAGGATCGCCCATAGCGCCGTTCCGGCTGTACATGGCCGCATCAGCATCAATATGGCTCTCTATCTTCAGGTTGTACAGATTCTCCCACCAGTCCGGCAGACCGTCACGGTCAATGTCGGCGGTTTGCGCAATCAGCGCGTCTTCATCATAGTTCGGACTGCCGGGATGATTGTACTCGGTCCAGCCCAGCGTCAGATCGCGCAGATAGCGCTCACCAGCGGTCATGCCGCTGCCGTCCGGATACAGGTCGTTCCAGCCGAGGTCGGCGCCGGGATATAAGGTCGCGACATACTCTTCCCACCAGTCCGGCAGACCGTCGGCGTCTGTGTCCGTGCCGGTGTCAGCCCACACGCTGCCGGGGTCGTCCGAATCCCAGAAGTTCACCGCACGGCGGGCAAACGCATTGCCCAGCGGGAGCAAGTCGCCGGAATAGCGGATAACCAAATCGTCATGGCTCATCAGTTCCCTGTCTTCGGCAGTGTGCCTGTACCACATACCGTACGGGTTGTTGTCGTTCGGGAACAGGAACAGTTTGTAGTCCGGCTTGGAGATATTGCCAGCCATGGTGTGCGACCAGAACACCGAGTTGAGCACCTTATCCACAAAGGGATATAGCTCTTCCGTCTCCAGCCCCTTCTGGCTGAACAGCGGCAGGTGCGCCACACTGTTCTCAATCCACGGCACATACCCGTAGTCGTTGTAAACCATGCTTCTGACCGGCATGAACGCCCACCAGCCGACCTCGTATCCGGCAGGTCTTGTGCCTGCGCTATCAGGATGGTTGAAGCCTCTGGGGACCTTGGCCACGGATTCCGGACGGTCGGCACCGAACAGGTTGTCGAAGGTGTAGTGATACATCAGCTCGGCAGGCGGAGTCATGCTGCTGCCCAACACGCGCGAAGCCCCGCTGTATTCCGCCTTTCTGACAGCCAGCCGGTTGGCCAGCAGATCAAGTCTGTTAAAGCGCTTGTTCCGGCTTTCACGGATCTGATCCTCAGTTCTGGCACCGTCCCAGATGCGCACCTCGTCAATATACCCGCAGAAGAATTTGTCATAATTCTCCCAGCTCGCACCTACAAGCGCTGTGATTTCGTTCATTGCCGCACCCAGCACGATCGGAGCCGACCGATACCAGATCGTGTCAACGCCGTTCGTGCCCGGCTGATCCGGAACCACGGTCAAAACACCGTTGGCAGGAACCTTGGTGGTCTCAAAACTGTACGTCTCGTATGTCAAAGGCTCGACAGCGCTCACGCGCGGATGCGTGACCAGCAACGTGAACTTGCCGTTCGCCCCGTCCATCGAAGCCGACAGGTGTACCCATTGGTTGGGCAGCAGTTTGCGGCCCTCGACGCGCGTGAAACCGGTTTGCTCGTCATGCGCGCCAGCATTGTCAAACATGGCGTAAACACGACCGTCCGGCTCGATGCCGATACGGAAGTTGCGGCGTACCGTGCCCCCCGGCGTACTGACATCGCTCGGCAGATAATGGATCGGCCGCTCGATCAGAACCTGGCCGTCTGCGGTCTCGACATTTTCAGGACATGCCCAAAGCTCGACCGTGAAGCTGCGCAGCGCCCACTCGCCACGATACTCGCCGCGTAGCGTCTGGGCTGCGGACTGCTGACCGTCGAACCACAAGGCCTGACGCCGCACAGGGTCGTCATGGTCTTGCGGCGACGAGCTGGCAGTGGCGGACTTGCTCATCTCGATCTTGTCGCAAATTCCGTCATTGTCAGTGTCATACCCTTCGTTCTGTTCGAAAGAAAACATCATGAAAGGATAACTTCCGTTCAATCTGGCGATCTGCACATTGTCGCCCGGCCAGAAGAACATGTCCCCGCCGAAATAGTAGAACCGGCGCGTGATGCTATGCTCCGAAGAACTGTCGGTCATCCACAGAGGCGTCGGATCAGTGTTGTAGTTCTGCGGTGCCGCCGCGTCAGGACGCAAAGACTCTTCAAGATTCAAAAGCCCGTCTGCGTCAGGATCGGCACCAGGCATGCCCGCCAGCCACGGATACTTCACGAAATCCATCTCTATATCATTCAGCTCTGCAGTCGTGTACCAGTACCAGTCGTTACGCATCCACCGGATGGTAAACCCGCCGTCCTTGACATAAGCCCGCGCGACACGGTCGTCAAGGCCGTCAATGCGATCCCCGATACCGAGGATCGGGTTCAAGCCGTGGAACAGCTCATAGTAATCATCCATGCCGTCTTTGTCAGTGTCCCAATCACGCGGGTCAGTGCTGACATAGCGCTTCGGGCTGTTGCCCACCGGCAACATGATCCAGAGGTTCGGGTTGGCATTGCCCCACGGATAACGGGACACGTCCCACGCATTTGTGACCTCGGTGAACAGGCTGTTCGGCTCGAACGTGATGTCCATCGGCAAGCCCGGATTGCCGGTCACGGAGCCGGCCTCGACATCGGCGTCCGGGATGTCATAGCGGAAGGCGCGGACCGCCTGCACCCAATACTCCTGATAATTCATCAGGCCGTCAAAATCCCAGTCCTCACGCGCGTCCCTGACCGTGCCGTCCATGCCGTTGGTGATGACGATCCCGCTGAACGGCCCGTTTCCTTCCGGCATTGTTCCCGCGAACTCTACCTCCCATGCGTCCGGCAGGCCGTCCAGATCCGTGTCAACCGCATTCGGGTTGAGACCGCCGCCCTGCGTGCAGGTCGTGAGGTTGTCCTCGGGTTTGCCGTAGATGAATGTTCTTTCAGCCAAATCGCTAAGCCCGTCACCATCGGTATCCGACGACCAAGGGTTGGTCGGCCAGAATTTATTGATCCACGGACGGTCCGGCCCATGGAAGGTGATCGACACTTTGCCGATGAAATTGCCAAACCGGTTGGTCATGTTATAGCAGGCCTCATTGGTATAGGCCGCCGAAGATTCCGTGCCAGCGAACTCGCGCCGGTTCACCAGTTTGTCACGCTTGGATGCGTCGGGATTATCAAGGTCGCCGTCCAGCGGATCCCACGGCGATATGCTGAACCAGCGGTTGTCCGGATCCGAGAGGTCGGTGCCCGGCGCGATAGCCACATACAGCTCCCATCCGTCCGGCATGCCATCGCTTTTGTCTTCCGTGACGTCCGAATCCGGGGTCAGCGGGTGCGTGGAGTAGCGTTCCCACACGCCAGCTTCCGGCAACATGGTGTCTGTGGCGCCGTCCAAGCGCAGCTCGGACATGAACTTCAGCAACAGGTATTCGTCCAGCGCCGTGAACTCCTTGGTGTTCGGCGCGTCAGCCACCCAGGCCGGGAAACGTTCGTATCTGGGGGCGTGATTCAACGAGTCGGTCCAAGCTGTGCGCGGATCGAAACCGAATTCGCTCGCCACCTGGAAATGCAACAGCAGAGCCTTGGTCGCCACACTTTCGATTATGGTAGCGCCCTCCGGCATTGTGGCCGGCAACCCCACGGCCCAGTGGCTGTCATCCCCGCCATAGCGGTAACAATGTGTGTACGGGCCGCTATCTTCAACACACAGCAACATGTTGGTGGTGCTTGCTTCCTCTGTCTCCACCACCACGGTGAGCAATTGGCGGTCCACCAGCGCGTAGGCCATGTAGTCATTGTCCAGGTTTCCGCCGCGCTTATTGCCGAGGTTGACGCCGGCATCTGACGGATCGAGCGGATTAAGACACCGCAGAACCTCCCATCCGTCGCAGATGCCGTCACCATCGGTATCCCAATGCGTCGGATTGGTTCCCAACAGCAGTTCCTCGATGTCTTTCAGCCCGTCATTGTCAAAGTCGCGGCTAATGTCGTCGTTTTTCCTCGAGGGATGGAAAGCCGTCTCGATAGCGCGTGAAGGAATGAAAATGCCCTTCGCCACATCCAGCGGGTCATACGCCTCGCCCGTCAGCTCGTCACCGTCGACTTCGTTGTTGAAGCCGAACCGCGCCGCGCGCCAGAACCAGTACTCCCAGCCGTCCGGCAACATGTCGCCGTCAGTGTCGGCCAATGTCGGGTCTGTGCCGGGCTCGTCTTCCGGGCCGTACGGGACACTGACCAGACGGTTGCCGTCATAATAGTTCAGGCCTTCGTGGTCGCCGCGGACCTCGTTGAAGCAGGTGAAAGGTTCGCCGACCGGGCGGAAATCAAAAGTTCCGCCGACACCGCGGGGGTTAACCGGATAGTAGTCGCCCACTGCCGTACCGCCGACCTTGTCCAAGTCTTCATTATAGTTGTCCAACCGGATCAGCCATGGCGGCGTGCCGCCTTCACCGCCGCCGCCACCTTCACCGCCGCCGCCTTCGGAAATGCGCCCGAGCAGGCTGATGGCGATGCCGTCGGGTATGCCGTCCTTGTTGATGTCGCCCAAACTGATGGACGGCGGCTGCTTGCTGCTGTCGTAGTCGGTGGCAATCCATTCGCGGCTGAAAATCGCGCGCACCTGACGGATCTCAGGATCGGTGGTCGGAGCGCCGCCGGCGCCGCCGTCCGTAGCCGCCGCAAGGGCGATCTTTGTCGTAGCGCTGGCTGTAGCGGGATTGAGGGCGCCCTCTGTGAGCCCCTCTTCTGTGCCGCCGTCCCAGCACAGGAAGAAGCTGTCGTGCGGGACATCTGTGATGGCGTTCGGGTTAGCCGCGCCGTTCGCGTCGTAGCAGGTCACATTGTAGTAGCCTGTGATCGGATCCGTGCGGTAAGGCAGAGCCTCGACCTCAGCCGATGTGACGCTGGCGGCATAGCTGAAGCGATAGACATCGCTGATGATGCTGAAGCCGTTGGGCTGGACCGTGCGCCAGACGATCTTGCCGTACCCGATACCGCCGCCGGTGTTCGGCCCTTCCGAAAGGCTGGTGCGCCCGTAGGCTCCGGCGCCGTAATATCCGGCGGTGTTCGGCCCGATCGGGGTGACATTCAGCGCCTTGGCAGCCCTGACCACGACCATGATGGTCACGTTCACATATCCGCCGTCCTTGTCGCGTGCCTCGATCATGACACTGTAGGTGCCGGCAGCGGTATAGGTGTGCTGCACGCTGCCGCTTGCGCCAGTGACGGTGTTTGTGTTGCCGTCGCCCCAATTCCAAGTTACCTTCAACGAGGGCCGGTCGGCCGCAGCGTCATCCCACACATGCCAAGAGTATGATCTGGCCACACCGACTACCGCCTCCACCACCGTCGGCGTGGGTGACCCGGACGGCGTCTGTCCGGTGTAGCTGACAAAGTAAGGGTTCACGTTACTGATCCGGACATTCCCCGGTTCCTTGATGCTGTAAAAGGCGTTAGCGTCAGGATCCGCGATCGTCGGCGCCACCGTGAAGCCCGGGCTGTTGGACAACAGTGTGCCGTCTTTTTCAGTGTTGATAATAACGACCCTTTCCGTGATGCCGGCCGGGAACGTCACGCTATAGGAACTGAGCGTCAAAGTGCCGTTGACCGGGTTATTGTTTGGGGTCACGGTCAAGTCGACGGTCACTGCGCTCGAATATGCCGTTGACAAGCGTACGATGATCTCTTCCTGGCTCCCAGCAGCTCCCTCCAACAAAACGTAGCCGGGCGTGATCACGCTGACCGTCGGCGGCGCGCCGACCTTAATCGTGAACTCAACCTCTTCGGAAAGCCCGCCATCCTTGTCCTCGGCCTGCACCCAGACCTTATGGGTGCCCTGCGCAATATAGGTGTGCTCCACATTGCCGACCGCTCCAGTCACGGTGGTGATAGGACCACCCTCCGTGAAACGCCAATGTACGAGCATGTCCGGCAGATCGGCGTTGACATCCTTGACGACGTAGTTGAACGTGTAAGGCACTCCCGCAGGGATCGGCCCCAGTTCCACGCCGCCCACAGGGGCGGTGATGCGCGGCGGCTGGTTGTTCACATAGATCAATGCAGGCTGCATATCCGTGAAGACCGCCGCTGCCTCGGCATTCGTCACAACCGGCGCGATTGTGATACCGTCCTGCTCGGACGCCGCTGTACCGTCGCGCAACGTGAATCTTAACTCAGCCACGTTTTGCGTCATTCCGGCCGGGATTCTGACCCCGCCTGGAGCCAGCAAACTGGCCTGTCCCACAGGCAAAGTATCAAACCGAATAAAAGTGTCGTACCCGATCGGGTCGGAGAGGTAAACATTAAACCTGCCGGTATTGACTGCGTTTGTTTCCGCATATTCATTGCTTAAGGGCACCACGCGCACGCTGGGCTTGGGCACGGGATTGACGACGTTCACAGTGAACTGGATCTCTGCAGAGGTAAGGCCGTCCTTATCCGTAGCAGTGACCTTGACAGTCTTGGGGCCGTTAATGGCATAAGTCTTCAGAACCGCGCCGACCGCGCCGCTCACGTTGGTCGAGGTCCCGTCACCGAAGCTCCAAGTCACGACCATACCGGAATCACGGTCAGCCTGGACGTCATTGACCGTCCAATTGAAAGCGTGCGGCTCGCCGCGCGTGACCTCGATGACATCGGTGGACTGCGGCTGGATGATCTGCGGCGCAACGTTCTGCACGTACACCCGGCCAGCACGAACCCGGGTATAGACGCCTGCCGCCGCCGCGTTGGTGATAACCGGTGTCACCACCACGCCGGAGCCCGCGCTCCACACCGTGCCGTCAGGCACATTGAAAAACACCTCCGGCGAAGAAGTCGCGCCCGCCGGTATGTCAACATACAAAGGCGAGGTGAAGAAAGTGACGTTGGTTTCGCCAGCCAACATGCCGCTGGTATCCAACCTGACCGTAATGGGTGATGTGTAGGGTTGCGAGAGATCGACATATAGTGAACCGGCGTTGAAATCGCTGGTCTCAGCCAAGGAGACCGTTTCCGTTCCGCTGGCTTTCATCCTGATCGAAACCGTCGGATCCGGCGCCGCCGTGACAGTGATGGTGCGCTTGATGAAGTTGGTAACGCCCACACTGCTGTTGTTCTGGTAATCCTTGGAACGCTGCACGAACACCTCCGCCACGCCCGGCGAAACGCCGAACACTGGGAAGTCTGCGTGTGTCGCGCCTTGCGGAATGCTGACCAGCAACGGCTCACCGACGCTCGCGCCGAGCCGCACATTGTTGCTGGGCGACCACACGTAGAAATCCACCACATTCCCAGTCCCGACTGGGTTCACGGTTGTGACACGCCAAGAGACCGACTCGGTCGCCGCCACCGTGTCGGGCGAGAGCACGTTATCAAAAGCGAGTGTCCGCAAAGTCACCTTGGCTTTGCTGAAATCCTCGTCTAGCACATCGCCCACACCCATATTATAGGGATTGTAACGCCACACTGCGTTACTGGTGGTGGCCTCGTTGTAGATATGCCATCCGTTCCAATAAAACTGGAAGGCGTCACCCGGGACCCCCGAGCCCGCGTTCCCGAAAAGCCTCATCGGCTGCGCCATGTCGCCGGGACGCACCCGGTAACGGAAGATCGCCTCGGTCTTGATCTGGCCGCCGTAATTATAGTGATTAAGATTGTGCAGCATGGCCCAAGCGATGTCACCATTGATCACCAAGCGGATCTCCGGCAGCAACCAATCAAAGCCGCCGAGACTGCCCAGACGGAAATCGCCAAACAACCTGATTTTAATGTCGATATCCGAACCCGAGGCCGTATAAGTCGTATTGGCCTGGTCGGAGTATATGCTGACGATATCACCGACAGTCTGGCCCCGGGCCGCGGCCCCGGCCAAAACCATACAGCACAGCGCCGAAGGCAAAGCCCACTTTTTAAACACCTGCCGAATGCCACCCATGTTCATGCTCGCTCTCCTGTTTGTAGCTTTAAGTTGAATTCTCATTTATCAATCCCTTTTTTCAAATCGCCTGCCGCGCCTGTCATTTCTACAGCCCGGGCCTTGCCGCCCTGAACATCTTTGATCGCCTGCGCTTCCGCTTCCATCCGCGCACGTATTAAATTCTTGGCATCTTCCTGCGCCTTCTGCAACGCATCAGCGGCTTTACTGGCCTCCGCCTCAAGTTCGACCCACTCCGCATCTTTCTGCAACGCCGCCTTAAGCTCCTCTTCGCCAGCGCCTTCCGCCAAGGTCGCCTTGACCCGCTCCACACAAGCCTTCTGCCGCGCCGACACACTCTCCCGCTTATGCGCTGCCGCCATCTGCCGCGTGCTGTTCTCCTGCAGCGAACGCACATAAGCCGCGTCATGCATCCGGTTAGTTATCACCTGCGGCAGTTCAGGCTCGACCAGATGACAGCGGCGCTTGCAACCGAAATTAACCGCACAAATACCGACAATAACTATTGACAGCAAAAAGCCGCAACGCAGCGCTAACCGACTCCGCATCACTAAATTTCTACAAAAACAGGCCATCGCCAGAACTTTCCACACTTATTTCCAGCCTTTTTTGCCACAGGCCGAAACCTGTGAGCACAAGGCGACCGGATTCTTAAATATACCATGATGAAAACCCGGCGGGCAAGGTTGATTTTTGTATTATCACATCATTTTTAGGATTGCCTACAACTGTAGGCATGCGTTAAAGTGGACGCACTTATGACAGAAGACCGCACCAACAACGTTTCCGCCGGAACCCTGGTGCTCGCCAGCGACGACAACCAAGAGCTTTTTCTGCGGGTGCGCCGCACCAAGCTCCTGGTCATCAGCGGGGCGCTCCAGGGACGCGAATTCGTAGTAAACCACGATACCTTCACCATCGGCTCCGGCAGCCACAACGACTTGGTCATCAGCGACTCCACTGTCTCCAAGCGTCATTGCGAGATCATCGTCGAGCAATCCGGTTACCTGATCCGCGACCTCGACAGCACCAACGGCACCTTCGTGCAGGGCGTGCGGGTCTCCTCCGCCCACCTCGCCCCAGGCTCGGAGATACAGCTCGGCAAGACCCGCATCGTCTTCTGCCCGCTGCAGGACGCCCACGACATCCCCCTCTCGCGCAACGAGGCTTTCGGCAAGATGCTCGGGCGTTCCGTGCCGATGCGCCGCATCTTCTACCTGGCCGAGACCTACTCGCCCTCTGACGCGACCGTCATGATCACCGGCGAGACCGGCACCGGCAAGGAGGTCCTGGCCGAAGAGATCCACAACCACTCGGCCCGCCGCGAAAAGCCCTTCATCGTCATCGACTGCGCCGCCATCTCTAAAGAACTGATCGAAAGCGAGCTTTTCGGACACGTCAAGGGCGCCTTCACCGGCGCCAACGCCGACCGCCAAGGCGCTTTCGAGTTGGCCGACGAAGGCACCGTCTTCCTCGACGAGATCGGCGACCTCTCACCGGAACTCCAGCCCAAGCTGTTGCGCGTGCTGGAAAAGCGCGAGATCAAGCGCGTCGGTTGCAACAAGGTGCGCAAAATCAACGTGCGCATCATCTCGGCCACCAACCGCAACCTGGCCAACGAGGTCAACGAGAGCCGCTTCCGCGAGGACCTCTATTACCGCCTCTCGGTGGTACACCTCGAACTGCCCCCGCTGCGCCGCCGCCGCGAGGACGTGCCGCTGCTGGTCAAGCGCTTCCTCACGGACCTGCACGGCGAGGAGGCCATGGAGCAGTTGGCCGACTTCGACCGCACCATGGATGTGCTGAAGCGCCACGAGTGGCCCGGCAATGTGCGCGAACTGCGCAACCTGATCGAGCTGGCTTTTTACAGCGAGCGCCGCCCGGTGGACCTCAGCGCCTTCCTCAGCCTCGGCAACCTGCGCGCCGGACGCAAAGCCAGCGAACCGGAGATGAGCTTCGTCACCGACAAGCCTTTCAAGGACGCCAAGAACGACCTGATCGAAGAGTTCGAGCGCACCTATCTCAACGACCTGCTGGCCCGCAACAAGCAGAACATCTCACGCTCAGCCCGCGAGGCCGGCATCGAGCGCGCCTACCTCCAGCGCCTGATCCGCAAATACGGCATGCGGGAATAACCCCAGCTAAAGGCGAACCGAATTTTTCAAGCACCCCATACGGAGAGAATAAGCGATGATAGCGACGATCAAACGGCAGTTGGGGCATGACGCCCATCCGCTGGTGCAGTTTCTGAAATACGGCATCGCCGGCGGCCTGGCCACCGGCACCAACATCCTGGTGTTTTTCATCTGCGGCTGGTTCCTGCTGCCGTGCCTGACGCAGGACGACATCACCGTGCGGCTGCTGGGGCTGACCGCCCCCGCGATCCCGCAGGGCACACGCGCCTTTAACGCGGCCTGCTGCAACGCGATCGGCTTCGTAATCTCTAACGTCTTCTGCTACGCGCTCAACCGCATGTTCGTCTTCAAGCCCGGCCGCCACCACTGGGCCGTTGAGTTCGGGCTGTTCTTGGGGGTGTCCGGCATCAGTTGGCTGATCGGCACCGCGATCCAGACGCTCCTGATCACCCAGGCCAGCATGCAGACCACGCTGGCTTTCGGCGCGAACATCATCGTCGCGCTACTGATCAACTTCGTCATGCGCAAATTTGTGATCTTTAAAGGCTGACAGCAGGATAGGAATTAGGGAAGAGTTAAAAAGGAAGAGTGAATAGTTGGAATAGGAACTAAACATGAAATTAAGACGTAGAAGCTTCATCCAAAACGCGTTGCTCGCAGGCACGGGGATCGCAACCGGACTTGCGCATGGCGCGACCAAAACAGGCGCCGTGCGCGCTAAGGACGGCGACATCCGCGCGGTGCTGCTCCACCTCGGCTACAACATGTGGCACGATCTCCAGACCAAGCTCAACTTAGACGAGGCCCTCTGGGACAAGGCGATCAAGCTCATGGCGGAAAAGAAGATGAACATGCTCGTCGTGGACGTGGGCGAGGGGCTGTCCTTTCCTAGCCGCCCCGAGCTGGCGGTGGAAGGCTCCTGGTCGCCCGATAAGATGCGCGCGTTCATCGCCCGTGTGAACGGGATGGGGATCGAGGTTGTGCCTAAGCTCAACTTCTCCGCGACGCATGACGCCTGGCTGGGTGTCTACAGCCGGATGGTCTCATCCCGGAAATACTACGAAGTGGTGAAAGACGTCATTCGCGACACAGCCGAGATATTTTTTTCTCCGCGGCTCTTCCACTTGGGCTGGGACGAGGAAACGCCCCAGCACCAGAGCAAGCAGGATTACGTGGTCGTGCGCCAAAACGACCTTTGGTGGAACGACTTTCTCTATACCATCAAGTGTACAGAAGACGCGGGATCACGCCCGTGGGTTTGGAGCGACTACGGCTGGCATCATGAGGACTACCTGACACGCTGCCCGAAAAGCGTGATGCAAAGCAACTGGTACTACGACGAAGACTTGGGCGGCATGTCGCTAGACAAGGACAAGAACCGGTACGCGTACATCCTGAAGCATTACCTTGACCTCGACAAGGCCGGGTTCGACCAGATCCCGTGCGGCTCCAACTGGCTTTCGGGACGCCACAAACAAGCGAAACGAGAGGTGAACGACAGCATCGTGCCGCTCATCAAGTTCTGCCGGGAGAATGTCTCGCCCACACTGCTCAAAGGCTTCATGATGGCCTCTTGGACATACCTCAAAAACCAACAAAACTATGAAACCACCCGTGCGGGGCTAGAGCTTTTCGAACAGGCGTTGCAATAAACCCTGCCGAGGCCGGTTGCCCCGCAATCGTCCCGCAACACAACTCATGATATCAAAATGAAAAGAATCAGCGAAAAAAGCGCTAATGGAAACGGTTACTTTTACCTTGAGAAGATCCTGACGGATGAACTCGGCGACAAGTGCGGGCTTTATGCCCGTGTGACTGTTCCGCCAGGGGTGTCAGTCGGTTATCACCAGCACGTCGGTGACAACGAGAGTTACTTCTTCTTGTCCGGAGAGGGCGTCTATGATGACAACGGCGTTAAGCGCGTGGTGAAAGCCGGCGATGCGACATGGACACCGTCTGGTTCATCGCACGGAATCGAGAACACGGGCACGGAAGATCTGGTCTTCATGGCATTGATCATCAATTGCTGAGCGGTGTTTTTCAGCGTGCATTTTCAGCACACAACGCAAGGACAAGCACGCCTAAAACGGGCAACAACCCTATAATCGGCAATCGGCGTACGGATTTTGAGTAAAGGCTCGTATATACGATTCGCCGTAAACAACAGTTACACGTTCGCGGCTGAGAAATGTTTGTCGGCGTTTTTGCGATGTGCCGAACCTTTGGACGGCACATCGGCGCCGTCCAGCCGGATAGGTGTCACGCTGGGTAATTTCGCATAGCTGTCGCCAAGCCGGAGAACGAAGTTAAACAACACTTCACCATAGAACTGCTTGATCTTATCCGATATGGCGTCTTCTCCGCCGATCTGGCAAGCGAGTTTCTGCAACTGCTCAAGCTGATCATGCACGGCAAAGACATGATGTTTGATGCGGTCTGCGGCGGGCAATGTCGGATCGTCAAAAATGACAGACATGGTCATGCCAAGAGCCTTCAAGTAGAGGAAAACATCACCAAGGTTGAGATCCTCGTCACGACTGGCCTCCAAGCGGCAAACCTTGCTCGGGCTGACACTCATATTCTTGGCGAGTTCACGTTGTGACAGCTTCCTTGCGACACGCATATCGATGAGCGTCCGCACAAAACGGGTTTCGGCCTGATGCCTCGCAACCCGCTTCGCCGCCTCGGGGTTGCCAGTCAGGCTAGCTGCCAGCGTGGCTGTGGTCATGCTTTTCTTGCTCATTGATTTCTCCTCTTTTCAACCTTTCTCACGGCTTCCTTGCAACGACAGATATCGTCAGCCTGCTGTGTCTTGTCGCCGATCGTTAGAACGTAAACGGTGTGGTCGACTACAGAGACATACACATACAATCGTGTCTCTACGGCGTGTTGCACACCGGTCTGGCCGATCCTGTAGACATTCTCGCCTTCAGAACGAAAGAAAGCAACTTGAAATGCCCCGACATCACCGCAACGGTTTAATAACTCGACAACATGGCCGAGATTCGAGAAACAAGCTGCCAATTCACGCGGGTGTTTTTTATCGAATGCTTTGAATCTGTTTTTCTCGGCCAAAATCTCGCTGATTTTCCACATTTCAGCCATTAAAGACCTTGTTTACACGTTTAACGGCAACTAATATACCAATATGTTGCAAACCGTGCAACACCAGAAGTTATCAAGGACTTGTTAAGGGTGCGATTCAATAAAGTTGAATCGCAAAAGGTCAAAGGGTTCAGGGGGAATAGGCAAGAAGTAATAGGTAAAAGGTAAAAAGTCGGGAACGCGGGCGTTTTCGCCCGCTGGTAGGGACGGCTCGCCGAGCCGTCCGCGGCGGTTTCGGCGAAACCGCCCTACCGGAAGGGAAAACGCTCAAGGAAGAAAACTCTTGGTCTGCGACACCTTCCAAAATCACCCGCGAGCGGGTCATTCTTAATCATATTAATCTTATCAA
>Ga0255347_1003267_pt1 | contig 21315 bp, 17 predicted proteins | sample wastewater_treat_2_FD_192479 | JGI IMG/M metagenome (GOLD analysis project Ga0255347, IMG submission 192479) | Wastewater microbial communities from Lulu Island WWTP, Vancouver, Canada - plant24 | ecosystem: Engineered > WWTP > Wastewater > Unclassified | place: Canada: Vancouver, British...
ACCCTGCTCAAGGGGATCAGGCTCCTTCCGGCCGGATCATATGCCAGCCTCTCCCCGGCCACCGACCGCCAGGAACTGAAAGTCACGCGCTATTGGGACTACCACTTCCAGGAGCCGGACGAACCCTTTCTCCGGCAGGATTACATCGCAGAGCTCGACCGCCTGTTTCGCCAGGCCGTGAAACGCCAGCTCATCAGTGATGTGGAGCTGGGGGCCTATCTGAGCGGCGGTATGGATTCCGGCTCCATCACAGCCATCGCGGCGCGGCAGTTCCCCTTTCTGAAGACCTTTACGTGCGGCTTCGACCTCCATTCCGCCTCCGGCCTGGAGTTGAGCTTTGACGAGCGGGAAAAGGCCGAATACATGTCCTACCTGTTCAAAACCGAGCATTATGAGATGGTGCTGAAGGCAGGCGACATGGAGCGCATCCTGCCCAAACTAGCATGGCATCTCGAAGAACCGCGTGTCGGGCAGAGCTACCCGAATTTCTATGCCGCACAACTCGCATCGAAATTCGTCAAGGTCGTCCTCTCCGGAGGCGGCGGAGACGAACTCTTTGGCGGCTACCCCTGGCGTTATTACCGGGCCGTCGATACCAACGACACCTTTGAACAGTACGTTGACAAATACTACCTCTACTGGCAGCGTCTCCTGCCCAACACGACGCTGCGGAAGGTTTTCTCGCCCGTTTGGAGCGAGGTCAAGCATGTCTGGACGAGAGATATCTTCCGGGATGTCTTCAAGCGGCATGAGCATCGGCTGAGCAAACCGGAAGACTACATCAACCATTCACTCAGCTTCGAGGCCAGGACCTTTCTTCACGGTCTTCTCATCGTCGACGACAAACTCAGCATGGCCCACGGACTGGAAACACGAGTCCCTTTTCTGGACAACGACCTTGTTGATTTTGCCATGCGATGCCCTGTATCATTCAAGATCAACAACTTGGACGAGGTCGTCCGCATCAATGAAAACGAGCCGGGCAAACTGCACAAATATTTTGAAAGAACCCGTGACGGAAAACAGATCCTCCGGGACGTCATGCGGCATTACATACCCGATGATGTGACAAAGGACGTCAAACAGGGTTTTTCCGCACCGGACGCCACCTGGTTTAAGGGCGACAGCATCGACTTCGTCAAGAAAACCCTTTTGCACCGGCATGCCCGCATTTACGACTTCATGGACCGGCCATCCGTTGAGGGACTGATTCAAGAACATCTCGACGGATTGCAGAATCGAAGGCTGCTCATCTGGTCCTTCCTAAATTTTGAGGAGTGGCTGAAACTCTACACCTGAAGCCGATCCGCTTTTGGACCGCCCAATAGACCCATCGAAAGGCGAGAAAAGAACATGTGCATCGTTGAACGTGTGACGGGCAGCGGAAGCCCTGGACATTATGACTATGTCCTGCGAAATCCAAACTCTCTCTTATACGCAACGCCTCGTTTCATGTCGCTCATTGGACAACACTTGGCCGCCCAGCCCGGATGGCTCGTCGGCAAACGTGGCGGCGAAACCGTCGGGTTGCTCCCTTTCATGAGAAAGGAGGGCGCCTTGGGACCCATATTCAATTCCCTAGCATACTATGGCAGCAACGGCGGCGTCATCCAGGAAAAGCCCGATGAGGAAGCCAAGGCGGGACTAATCGGTTTCTTCTACAACATGGCCGAAGAGGAGAACAGCGCCAGCGCCACAATCATCACGAACCCGCTTGAAAGAGATTCGGCCTTTTATCATGCACACGCGCGCCACGATGTGCTGGATGAGCGAATCGGGCAGATCACGCACTTTCCCGCATCCGCCAGCGGGGAGGAACTATTGAATTCGTTTCAGGATCCGAGGCCTCGCAACATCCGCAGGGCGATGCGCGAAGGGGTGATCGTGGAAAGGCGGCAGGACCGCGACGCGCTTGATTTTCTATACGCCACCCATGTGGCCAACATGGAGGCGATCGGGGGGCTGCCCAAGCGACGGGAATTCTTTGACCTTCTGCCCCGAATCATGAATGCATCCGACTGGGCGATATTTCTGGCCGTTCTCCGGGGTCAGCCAGTCGCGGCGTTGCTGGTCTTCTATTTCAATCGGACCGTAGAGTACTTTACCCCTGTCGTCGTGGAGACCTACCGCCACACACAAGCCCTCTCGCTGGCCATATACAAAGCTATGCAGGAATCCGTGGCGGAGGGCTTCTCGAACTGGAACTGGGGCGGTACCTGGCTGAACCAAAGGGGCGTTTACGACTTCAAGAAGCGTTGGGGGACGACAGATTATTCATACTACTATTATACGCGGATTTTCAACAGCGCCGTCAAGAGACAGAACAAAGAGACGCTCCTGGCGATGTACCCCGGCTTCTATGTGCTCCCTTTTTCAGCCCTTGAACATCCGTAACCGTCGAATCTCTCGGATGGGGACATGAAAACAAAAGAAAGACTGATCATTGCGGGCACAGGTCTCTTTGCGGAAGTCGCGAAGGCTTATTTCGAAGAGCACAGCGATTTCAAGGTAGCCGCCTTCGCCTGTCATTCTCAATATCGAAAATCCGACGATATCTTCGGCAGTCCGCTGTATGACCTCGAAACCCTCACGGAGCGCTGTGATACTGGCTCTCACCACGTTTTTGTGGCCATCGGGTACGGCAAAATGAACAAAATGCGGCAGGCCGTTTACGAGGAAGTCCGACGCTTGGGATACCGATGCGCCACCTTTGTTCACCCGGGCGTCAAAATATGGCCCACCACGACCCTGGGTGACAATGTGTTCATCTTTGAAGACAATACCATCCAGCCGTTCACGAGCATCGGTGCCGATACCATACTTTGGAGCGGAAACCACATCGGCCATCACAGCAAAATCGGTAACCACTGCTTCATCTCATCGCATGTTGTCATATCGGGCTCCTGCACCATTGGGAACAATGTCTTCATCGGCGTCAATTCCACACTGCGCGACGGCATTCACATCGCAAACGACTCGTTGATCGGGGCCGGATCCATCATCATGAAGGACACGAGGCCCAGAGAGGTTTACATGGCCGAACGAACCAAGCCGTATCATCTGAACAGCGAAAACGTGGGGTTCTGAGATGAAAGTCCCGAAGAAATTGAGACCCATTCATGACCTCTACGCCAAAAACATCCGGGAGATGGGCGTAACACCGAAAGCGGTGGGCTGGAAAACGGACGAATGCCAGCAGATGCGCTTCGAAAAACTGGCGGCGGTTATTTCGGAAGAAAAGAGCGCGGGGGTCACCGTTAACGATTACGGCTGCGGCTACGGTGCGATGCTTAAATATTTACGGAAGAAACGGCACATCCAAGTCACGCGGTACAACGGCTATGACATCAGCAAAGAGATGCTCGCCGCAGCTCAAAAGGAACTGAGCGCCTTCACCGGGCGCTTGAACCTGGTGGCGTCGGAGAATATAACGACTGTGGCGGATTACTCCTTCGTGTCGGGGACCTTCAACGTGCGGTTTGACGTGACTACTGCTGCATGGGAGAAGTATCTCCGGGGAAAGTTGTTTGAACTCGACCGCTATTCAAAGAAGGGGTTTGCCTTCAATCTCCTGACGTCGTACGTCGACTATGAAGAATCCCACCTGTACTACGGCGACCCCTGTTACTGGTTCGAATACTGCAAAAAGAATTTTTCGAAGCGTGTCTCCCTGCTTCACGATTATCCCCTCTGGGAATGGACGATGATCGTGAAGAAAGAGGCTTGACGATGTGGAAAAAAATCGCCTTTTACAGACTGCCGGAGCAGAGGCCGGAAAAGGCCGTTTCCCACGCCCAGTTGCCGACGGCGCTTATCCTAGACAGCAAAGTCAGAGTTTTTTTCGCCTCTAGGGACCGGGCCCAGATTTCTTCCGTGTATTTCGTTGATCTCTTGCTCAAGGGCCCGAAAGCCGCCTTCGGCGAATTCTCGAAAGAGGCCGCACTGACACCCGGCGACATCGGCACGTTCGACGAGCATGGCGTATTTCCTTCTTCCATCGCCCGGCACAACGGGAGGTATTTCATGTATTACATCGGATGGACGAAGGGCGTCGAACCGCCGCTGTTCTACGCGGCCATCGGGCTGGCTGTCAGTCGAGAGGGCAGGACTTTCGAGAAACGCTCTGCATCACCTGTGATGGGAAGAAGCGATTTCGACCCGTGCCTTGTGACATCACCGCATATTTACCGGGAGAAGGGTCTTTGGCGCATGAACTATGTCTCGGGCGTGAAATGGACGCGCGAACCCGGCGGAAAACTGCAATCACATTATCATATCAAATATGCAGATTCAGAAGACGGTCTCCACTGGAATAGAGAGGGACGCGTCGCGATTGATTTTCTGTCAGGGGAAACGAATATCGCCAGGCCGACCGTTTTGAAAGACCGGGACGGAATCTATAAAATGTGGTTCTGCTATGTCCATTCGAGCATCGGGAAATATCGAATCGGATTTGCGCGCTCACATGACGGATATCGGTGGAAAAGGAGAGATGGGGAGTCCGGAATCGACGTCGACGACCAGCATGCGAAAGAGATGATATGCTACCCCTGTGTATTCGTTCATGGCGGCAGAAAGTACATGCTATACAATGGCGACAACTTTGGCCAAGAAGGATTTGGGATCGCCGTTTGGGAGTGACAATCGGCACAAGGCTTAATTGCCCGGAATGAACACACACCCCCGGATCTCGTCTCCGTGCACCCCGACCTTGATCGCACCTACCACAAGTGGAAATCATGAACCATAAAGCCACCCGGAACGCAGGAAGTTCGAGGATCTTTATCGGCACATCCGAGGTCGCAGGTTACTACACCAGTCTCGCCCGGGGATTCAAAGAATTATCTATTCCGGTGACTTTTTTTTCTCGAAACGATCACCCTTTTCAATATGACACGCAACGTTATTGGTGGCTATTACGTCTCGCAAAGTACGCACAACGCCGGAGTTCGCAGACCCCGCGGAGGCATAGCCTGCAGAAAGCGTTCTGGTTCTGTCTCACCCAGATGGCCATGGTTGCAGTCTTGTTGTGGGCGGTCGCCCGCCACGATGTTTTCATCTTCGGTTTCGGCGAGTCATTCATTTATGGCGGATACGATTTGTGGTTCTTGAAGAAATTAAAGAAAACCATTATCTCGAATATCGCCCATGGGTCCGAAGCGCGCCCCCCCTATATCGACGGAGCCTATCAATCCACAGAAGGTACCCCGGCGGCGCCGCATCTGATCTACAACCAGACGGTTTTTATAAAAAAAAGAGTCGAGAGGATCGAAAGAGCGTCGGACTATATCATCGGTGCGCCCTACTCTTGCCACTTCCTCCGAAGAGCCTTCATCAATACGGTCGTTATGGGTGTGCCCTGGCAATTCGACACAGTGGAAAAGGAGGGCCGTCCGGGAGATGCCTATGACGCGATCCGCATACTGCATGCCCCTTCCCACCGGGCCGTGAAAGGCACGGATACCGTGAGGCAGGTCATTTCCCAGCTGAAGGCAAAAGGGTACAATATCGAATTTGTTGAAATTACCGGGCGGCCGCATCAAGAAGTGCTGCAGGAACTCGAGAAGTGCACCTTCGTAGTCGATCAGATCTATTCCGACGGTTTGCTGCCGGGATTTGCGACGGAAGCGGCATGGTTCTGCAGGCCCTCCGTTGTCGGCGGCTATGGCCTGACGGAGCTGAGGCATCTCCTGCAGGGAAGCCCGTTGCCGCCTTCCCAGATATGCAGGCCGACGGAGTTGGAGGAGGCCATCGAAAAACTGATTGCCGAACCGGAGCGCCGGATGCAACTGGGCGCCGGGGCGCGCGATTTTATCACGACGCACTGGTCGGCAAGGCAAGTGGCGGGACGATTCGCGCGCCTCATCGCGGGAGATGCCCCTCCCGAATGGTTCATTCATCCTTCTCGGATTGTCTATCTACACGGAGTCGGTCTCTCCGAAAGTAATTGCAAGGCACAAATCCGAAAGGTCATCGAGCAATACGGTGTGGAGGCGCTGCAGCTGAGTCACCGGCCGGATCTTGAAACGGCGTTCGTCCAGTTTGCCGGGTCCGAGGCATCCGACGTGCCGTCACAAACGCTCTCGCCCATGACATCCTGACACCCCATGCCGCCTTGCAAAGGAAATCGATGATCCAGGCTTTTTTCCGGGACAGTGTCCTTTACTCCATCCCCATTCTGATCAGCCGAGGGCTCTTCATTTTCTTGATCCCTCTGTACACCCGGGTTCTTTCTCCGACGGATTTTGGCGCGCTCGACATGCTCATGGCCTTCGGGGCCATCGTGAATCTGACGGTAGCGATGGAAGTATCACAGGGCGTCGCTCGATACTACGCCGACGAGAGAGAGGTGGACCGGAAAATTATTTATGCGTCAACCGCCTTCTGGTTTACCCTGCTTTGCTATTCCCTGTTCCTCAGCCTAAGCCTGCACTTCTCGGAGGTCCTGTCGCGTCTGGTCCTGGGGGTCGAGGGTCTGGAGTCTGTTTTCCGGATCGGGATGTTTTTTCTTTGGCTCAATGGTTTGTTCTACCTGATTCAGAACCAGTTCCGTTGGGAGTTGCGAAGCAGAGACTTCGCGATGGTAAGCCTCTTGGTAACCGTCACCACCGCGGCCTTGGCCGTCGCCCTAGCCTATGGGCTCGAGTGGGGTTTGAAAGGGCTTATTTATAGCATGATTGGCGGTTCTATGCTGGGATGCCTTTACGGTATCTGGCATCTGCGAAACAGTTTTCGGTTCCGATTCAGTCAGTCCATGCTCAAGGAGATGCTCTGGTTTTCCATTCCGTTGGTTCCGTCCGGCGTTGCCGTATTTTTCAGCAGTTACATAGACCGTATCATGCTGAATCACTATCTCTCCCTCGAAGACGTGGGTCTGTACGGCGTCGGCTTTCGGCTCGCAAGCCTCATCGTTCTGGTCATGGCGGGGTTCCAGTCGGCCCTGACGCCGCTGGTCTACAGTCAGTACCGGCATCCTGACACGCCGCAGAAGCTCGCCGTGATATTTCGCATCTTTATGACCGCGGGCCTGTTTGTCTTTTTAGGATTATCGCTTTTCTCCGTCGAGATCCTCCGGATGATGACGACGCCTGCGTTTTACCGGGCGGAGAAGGTTGTCATCCTTCTGGCGCCCGCCATTCTTTTATCCAGCATGTACATTTTTGCGCCCGGCATCGGCATTGCGAAAAAGACCTATCTCCTATTGCTGATCAACGGCGCGGGTGCCGTTTTTTGTGTCGCGCTCAACGTGCTGCTGATCCCGGGATCGGGGATCATGGGGGCCGCCGTGGCCAAACTGCTGGGCTACGGAGCGATTTTCGTTGCTTACATGGCAATCAGTCAGCGTCTTTACCCAGTTCCGCACGACTGGTGGCGGCTGACCGGAGCCGCAGCGGTGACAGCTCTGCTTGCGATCTTCGGGAGAGACATCACCTCACTGGAAACGGGTCACGTATGGGCGAAGGGTACGCTGTTCATCCCCCTAATCGTCGTCGTATTCATGTTCGGCCTCGTCAAGGTCCAAGAGATGTCACAGGCATGCCAGACGGTCTTGAGGAAAATGCATCACCATCGTTCGTAGGATGCCCCGATGCAAGCATCGGACAGGTATTCGAAGCTTTGACGGGAGACAAGGGGGCGACGGGACAGCATCGATTGCGGTAATTGTCGGCACGGCAAGAACCGGACGGAAAGAATTGCAAGAGCAGAACCGTAAAAGGATAACGGATGTGCGGCATTACCGGTATTTTCAGCGCCCCTGATACGGCGTCAGCGGCCGAGATCAAGAGAATGACCGATGCCCTGCGGCATCGCGGCCCCGATGACGAAGGATATCTGGCCGTTGATGTCAACCGCGGGACGATCCATCCACTGGGCGGCCCGGACAGCCAAGTGCAGGCAGTATCGGTTACGGACTTTCACCAGTCGGCAGGGCTGCTCCTGGGTCATCGGCGACTATCGATCATTGATCTGTCACCCCTCGGACATCAGCCGATGTCCAATCAGGACGGCTCGACCTGGATCGTGTTCAACGGCGAGATATACAATTTCGGCATGATCCGGGAGGAACTTCGTCAAAAGGGTTTCGAATTTCGGACCAAGACGGATACGGAAGTAATCGTCGCCGCTTACGATTTCTGGGGCGAAGGCCTCCTCGACCGGCTGGATGGAATGTGGGCATTTGTGATTTATGACCACAAGCGGAAAATTCTGTTCGGCTCCCGCGACCGCTTCGGCGTCAAACCCCTTTACTATTACCACAGGAACGGGCGTTTCGCCTTCGCATCCGAGGTCAAGTCGCTCATGTGTCTTCCCTTTCTGAACCGTGAACTCGATCGGGAAGTCCTCTGCGGGTACCTGGCCACGGGATCGGACCGCGTGGGGGAGAGAAGCTTTTTGAAGCATGTTCACGAAATTCCCCATGGGCACGCGTTCATCTTCGACCTTCGATCCCGGCGGTTGAACCTACGCCGCTATTATACCCTTCCCTTTGTCGACGCATGGGAGCGCTTTGACCCGGATCGTTGCCAGAAGCACATTTTTTCCGTCCGCGAGAGGATCTTCTCCTCCATACAAAGCCATATCGTGTCCGATGTTCCGGTCGGAACCTGCCTTTCCGGGGGGATTGATAGCTCGTCCATCGTCTGCGTGATCAACACCATCCTCAAAAAAAGGCAAGTAGCTCAAATCGGGGAACGCCAGAAGGCGTTTACGGCATGCTATCAAGAGGAAGGACTGGATGAAAGTCACTGGGCGGCTTGCGTTTCAAAATCTACGGACCTTCTGTGGCACAAGGTATTCCCGACCTCGAAGGATTTCATTCATGACCTCGAAGACTTGGTTTATTGCCAGGATTATCCGTTCGCGTCCACGAGCATATACGCACAATACTGCGTGACGAGGCTGACCGCGAAAACCGGCGTGAAGGTTCTGCTGGACGGCCAGGGGGGGGATGAGCTCTTTACGGGTTACGCATCGTACTATGCGACATTTCTGGCCGAAATGGCGAGGAGTCTGGCTTGGGGGGATTTCGCCCGGGAGTGGCGAAACCTTGAAAATGCGCCGATCGGAATGGGGGGCCTCATCAAGGATTTCGCCAAGCTCCATGTAAACCTCATCCCTAAAAGAATAGTTAAATCATGTGTCGGCGCAATGCGCCCCGAGATCAGATACATATCGCGTGATCTCTGGAATGCTTATCCCCCGCAGAACATACAGAGCGGGCTGAGCGGCATTCACTCCCTCAACTCCCTGCTTGACTCGTTCATGAACCGCGTTAGCCTGCAGACCCTTCTCCGATACGAAGACAGGAATTCCATGCGATTTTCCATCGAAGCCCGGACCCCCTTTGCCGACGACAAAAATCTGATCGAATATGTCTTTGGCGTCCCTTCCGTATACAAGATCCACAACGGATGGAGTAAATATCTTCTCCGAAAGTCGATGGAAGATTTGCTTCCCGAAGAAGTATTTCGCAGGAGGGATAAAATCGGATTTGCGACGCCAGAGCGGCACTGGCTCGCAGAAAACGGGGGTCACCTCCTGCAATACCTTTCGGACGACCTCATGCCCTATATTGATGTCGCATCCCTCCGAAGGGACTGGTGTGAGATGCTGGCCCGCCAGAACAAGTCGGGTATCACTCGAATCTGGCCATTTATCAACCTGGCCATCTGGATGAGGGTGTACGGATTCGTCTCTTAGCCTGCGGCGCGTGCCCACTTCTATCTCCGGAATCGAATGATGCCCGTCGAGACAGCAGCGGTAGAGGCCCTGCAATAAAGCCATGAACCCGCCCAGCATCGTCATTGTGACTTCGATCCACCCGGACTTCGACGCCCGCATCTGGAAGCAGGCGCGATTGCTGGCAGCGAGGGGTTGCCCCGTCCAACTGGTCTGCCCGTGGAACGTCCGTCCCGGAGAGACAACAGACAGAGTGACGATGCACCCGTTCCAAAAGGTCTCCCGGCGCTGGAAAAGGTCTTTTCTCGTTCCCCTGCGTGTGTTCCCAAAGCTTCTTCCACTGCTTCGGCAGGCCGATATCGTGCACTTCCATGACATTGACCTCGTCCCTTGGATGACCATCTTGTCTCTTTTCAAGACGGTCGTTTACGATGTCCACGAGAATTACGCGGAAGAAATGCTGGTCCGGGAATGGATACCCATGCCTCTGCGGCATGTGCTTCACTACACCGTCAAGTGGGGTCAGTATCTGTGTTCACAGGTGATCCGCAATATTGTGCTGGTCGCGCCCTCCCAGGGACCCGATTTTTCCGGGGCGCGCATACGAAAAATATACCTCTACAATTACGCGTCGGCGGATCTGCTCCGCCATGTGGTGGATGACCACAACACGAGGGACAGCTCGGTTATTTTCATCGGCTCCCAGCATGTCAACAACGGCAGCCTGCTGTTTCTGGACATTGTGGAGCAGGCGAAAACCCGAATTCCGAATGTGCGGTTCCTAGCGACAGACCGCTTTTTCAATCCGGACTTCCGCCAAAAGTTCCTCGCTGAAGTCGAACGACGTCGATTGGGCGACGGGCTTGTGCTGATCCCGAACGTCAAGCCGCACGAAATCATGACCGTGTTGAATCGAGCGACCATCGGCATCGTTCCCAATCTGCGGGTACCCCAGCAAATCATGGGAATTCACACGAAACTATTCGAATACATGGCGGCTGGTCTGCCTGTGGTCGCCAGTGATCTACCCCATCAGATAGAAGTACTGGCCGGGGAGGCCGCAGGGGTCGTCGTGCCGCCGGAGTCCCCTTCTAAATTCGTCGATGCAATCGAGGAACTGATCATGAAGCCAGATGCCGCCCGTCGAATGGGCATGAACGGCCAGCGCGCATTTCGGGACAAGTTCTGTTATGAAAGTCAGGGCGATGTCCTGTTGGGATTCTACCGGCGATTATTGGAGTCATAAAGACGGACTGCAGGTGGCTTTGATGACACTCATCAAAAAATGGATGAACGGGATACGGAACATCATCCTGTTTCACATCATCTATCCATGGGTAAAGTACGGGAGGAATGTGCACGTGCAGTCCAGCGTCGTCATTTTTTCGCCCCATAAGATATGCATCCTTGGCGATCATGTCGGCATCGGTCATTATTGCGTCCTGAACACGGACGTGGTCATCGGCAATCACGTGATGCTAGCGGCCCATGTCGGATTGATCGCGAGGGACCCACATACGACCGATCTCGTCGGAGTGACGATGTTCGAATCGCCTCGGGGAGACCGGCACCGCATCATCATCGAGGACGATGTCTGGATCGGCTACGGGGCGATCGTGCTTTCAGGCGTCCGGGTAGGGCGCGGCGCGATCGTGGCGGCGGGGTCCGTTGTGAGCGAGGACGTCCCGCCCTACGCCATCGTCGCCGGATCGTCGGCCAAAGTGATCCGGTACCGTTTTACGCCGGACCAAATGAAGGAGCACGACCGGTATCTGGCAGGGTGCCGAAGCCCCGACGCCCCGAATAGACAAGGCCGTTGATGGCAGGGTCGCGCAAGGGCACGTCACTGAAATGTTCCGCGACTCGAGGTGGAAATCAATCAGTCGTTTTCCTTGTCGCGCCTCGTTTGATCCTGGCATCAGGCCGTAATCAGCTCCAGACCCGGAGGAAGTGACATGTTTGAAGGCAGAACGATTCTTATCACCGGCGGGACCGGCTCGTTCGGCAATGCCGTCCTGCACAGGTTTCTTTGCACGGACATCAAGGAAATCCGCGTCTTCAGCCGAGATGAAAAAAAACAGGAGGACATGCGGATCGCACTCAATAATCCTGCCGTGAAATTCTATATCGGAGACGTCCGTCATTTCGACAGTTTAAACTTCGCCATGAATGGCGTAGATTATATTTTTCACGCGGCGGCGTTGAAGCAAGTGCCATCCTGTGAATTCTACCCGATGGAGGCCGTCCGAACGAACATCTTGGGAGCCGAAAATGTCTTGAACGCCGCATTGGCAAACAATGTGAAAAAAGTCATTGTCCTCAGCACGGACAAAGCCGTATATCCGATCAACGCCATGGGCCTTTCAAAGGCCATGATGGAGAAGCTGATGGTGGCCAAGGCCAGGACCATGGAACACTGCCGGCAAACCGTTTTCTGCGGCACACGCTACGGCAACGTGATGGCCACGAGAGGGTCGGTGATTCCGTTGTTCGTCAAGCAGATCAAGGAGGGGAAACCCCTCACCATCACGGACCCCCAGATGACACGATTCCTTCTGTCACTCGACGACGCGATCGACCTGGTCGTTTTCACTTTTCAGCATGCCCGACAGGGCGAAATATTCGTGCAAAAAGCGCCGGCGTGCACAATCGGCGATCTCGCGGTGGCTACCCGGGAGATCTTTGGGGTAAAAAACGAATTGAAGATTATCGGTACACGTCATGGTGAAAAACTCTACGAGACTTTGCTTACCCGGGAAGAGCTCGCGAAAGCGGAAGATCTCGGAGGTTACTACAGGATCATGCCGGATGACAGAGATCTGAATTACAACAAGTACTTTACGGATGGCGTGGAGCAGTTATCCATGATTGAGGATTACAATTCCCACAACACGCACCGGTTGACGATCGACGAGATCAAGGAGCGACTGTTCAACCTCGACTTTATTCGGCAGGAACTGGTCTCATGGGAAGCAAGATAATGACGGTGCTGGTTACTGGCGCGAAGGGATTCATCGGGAAGAATCTGATGGAAGCCTTATCGCGCCAAAGCAATACCGTGATCCATGCGTTCGACAGCGATGATGACCCCTCAAAGCTCACATCGGCATTGAAGGAAGCGGATGTGATTTATCACCTGGCGGGAGTCAATCGACCGCAGAGCGAGGATGAATTTGATAGGGGAAATGCGGGCTTCACACAGAGCCTCCTTTCCCTGCTCCGGGACATGAACAGGAACCCGGCGGTGGTTTTGACATCGTCCACACAAGCCGCTCTGGACAACCCCTACGGCATAAGCAAAAAGAAAGCCGAAGATCTTCTCTTCGAGTACGGCGAGAAAACCGGGGCCGCAGTCTATGTTTATCGACTGACCAATGTGTTCGGAAAATGGAGCCGTCCGAACTATAACTCGGTCGTGGCGACCTTCTGTCATCATATTTCGCGTGATCTGGACATCTTTACTTCGGACAGATCTAAAATCGTTGAACTCGTTTACATCGATGACGTCGTAAACCGTTTCCTGGACATCCTGCATGAAAGGCCCGAAGTTGCACCGCGAGAATATCTGAGTGTAGGCCCCATCTACAGGATCAGTCTCGGGGAATTGGCCGATAGGCTGTATCAGTTTCGTGACATCCGCCGCTCGCTTGTCATTCCGGATCTAACCGACGATTTTTCGAAGCGCCTGTATGCCACCTACATTTCCTATCTGCATGGCAACGATTTTTCCTATAACCTCGACACCAAAAGCGACGCGAGAGGCAGCCTGGTGGAACTGCTCAAGTCCAGGCATTTCGGCCAGATATTCGTGTCGAAGTCACATGGCGGCATTATCCGAGGCAATCACTACCACAACACCAAAACGGAAAAATTCTGTGTCATTCGTGGGAGGGCCGTCATCCGCTTCAGACATATTCTGTCCGACGACATTCTGGCCTACGAGGTCTCCGGAGACCGCATGCAGATTGTGGACGTCCCCCCGGGTTACACGCACTCCATTGAAAATCTTTCGGAGGACGAGATGATTGTCCTGTTCTGGGCGGATTCTATTTTCGACCCGGAGCACGCGGATACTTACTCTTGCGAGGTGTGACTTGAAAAAGATCAAAGTTGCAACGATTATCGGTACGCGACCGGAGATTATTCGCCTCTCGCGCGTCATGACTGCTCTGGACCGTTATGCCGACCAGGTCATCGTACATACAGGTCAGAATTACGACTATGAATTAAATCAGATCTTCTTCGAGGACCTTGAAATCCGCAAGCCGGATCATTTTCTCGACGCAGCGGGGGAAAATACAGCGGAAACGATCGGAAGGATCATCAGTCGGTCCGACGAGTGCCTGGCCAAGATTGATCCGGATGCTGTGCTGATTCTCGGTGACACCAACAGTGCCCTCGCGGCGATTGCCGCGAAACGGCGAAAAATACCCGTGTTCCACATGGAGGCGGGAAATCGTTGCTTTGATCAACGCGTGCCCGAAGAGATCAACCGCAAGATCGTAGATCACATCAGCGACGTGAACATGCCCTACAGTTCCATCTCCCGGGAATATCTCTTGAGAGAAGGCCTCCCTCCGGAGAGGATCATCAAGACCGGCAGCCCCATGTTCGAGGTTCTGAAATATTACCTCCCGAAAATCGAGGCTTCGGATGTGCTGAAGCGTCTGGGGCTGCAAACGCGTGATTATTTCCTCGTCAGTTCGCACCGGGAAGAGAATATCGATGATGTTGAGCAGTTTAACAAATTGATCCGCATGCTCAACGGGCTTTCGGAGCGTTTCGGCAAGCGGATTATCGTCTCTACTCACCCGAGAACACAAAGAAGGATGGATGAAATGGCCGTCGTTTTGGAGCCTGATGTGGTCTTGATGAAACCGCTGGGGTTCTGTGACTATGTACATCTTCAAATGCATGCCATCACCACGCTGTCGGACAGCGGGACGATCACCGAGGAGTCCTCAATCCTCAATTTCCCCGCCCTGAACATTCGTAATGCCCACGAGCGGCCAGAAGGGATGGCGGAAGGCGCCGTCATGATGACCGGGCTGGAGACGGAAAGGATTTATCAGGGCCTCGCTGTTCTGATGGACCAGAAGAGAGGGGAAGACAGGTCGCTGAGCCTCGTGGCTGACTACAACGCGCCGACCGTTTCAGAAAAGGTGGTGCGCATCATCATCAGTTACACCGATTACGTGAATCGGACCGTATGGCACAAGCGAGACGTACCGGTCGGGGCGCAGGGCGAAGTCTTAACGAAATGACGGGTCCATGATGTCCTATGAGGGTTCTGATCGTCACACAATACTTCTGGCCTGAGAATTTTCGCATCAACGACCTGGCCTTGGGTCTCCGCGAAAGAGGCCATCAAGTTTCGGTTCTGACCGGAATACCCAATTATCCGGAAGGGAAATTTTTCCCGGGTTACGGTTTCTTCAAAAACACGCGGGAAGATTTTTACGGAGTTAAGGTAAAACGTGTCCCCCTTCTGGCTCGAGGTGCCGGTAGAAGTATCCGCCTGGCCTTGAATTATATCTCCTTTGCCTTCACAGCCAGCGTTCTTGCTCCTTTTTTTTTCACCGGAAAAATTGATGTCATTTTTGTTTTCGAACCATCCCCGATCACGGTCTGTCTGCCAGCCCTTGTGATCAAAAAGATCAAGTCGGTCCCGATCGTTCTCTGGGTGCAGGACCTATGGCCCGAGAGCCTATCCGCCACCGGTGCGGTACGTTCTCGATTCATACTGAAAACGGTTGAGAAGATGGTGAGATTCATTTACCGGGCCTGCGACAGGATTCTCGTCACCTCCCAAGCTTTTGTCCCGTCGATCGTTAAGCTCGGGGGCGACGCGGGCCGCATATCGTATTTCCCCCAAAGTGCCGAGGTGCTTTACAAGCCGGTTACCACGATCAAAGATAACCCAGCGCCAGCGGATGTACCCGCCGGCTTCCGTGTCATATTCGCCGGGAACATTGGAACGGCCCAGGCCTTCGAGAATATCCTCGCGGCGGCAGAGCTTCTCACGGAACACCAGGATATCAACTGGGTGATCATCGGTGACGGACGCATGCGCTCATGGGTTGAAAAACAGGTCCAGGAACGGAAGCTGGTGAAAACGGTTCACCTCATGGGTCGGCACCCCGTGGAGGCGATGCCTCGTTTTTTTTCGCTTGCGGACGCTCTTTTGGTGACCCTCAAACGGGATCCGATTTTCTCGATGACGATCCCCGCCAAGGTACAATCCTATCTTGCCTGTGGAAAGCCAATTATCGCCGCACTGGATGGTGAAGGAGCGCGTCTGATTGCGGAATCGGGCGCCGGCCTATCCTGTCCCGCGGAGGATCCCGAGGCTCTGGCGAGGGCCGTGCTGACCATGTATCAGATGCCTGAGATCGCGCGGGACAATATGGGCCGGTCAGGAAAAGCCTACTACGCGGCATACTTTGATAGAGGCATGTTGTTGGACAGACTCGAAGGCTGGATGCAACAGCTCATAAACAATCATTAGGAAATGATCACAGAACGCGTTTGCTGCCAAGGCAGTGGCACGCATCATCGATTTTCAGAATGCATAACGTATTAATCACCGGGGCCAGCGGTTTTATCGGTCGTGGGCTTTGCGCGAGAATGTGCCGTGAGGGGTGGAAGGTCCGTGGGGTTGTCCGGTCGGGCGGGAAACAGACGGACCTGCCCGCGGGCGTCGATCCTGTGTTGGTCGAGACGATCGGCCCGGATACCGATTGGTCAGACATTTTGCACGACTGCGACGTTGTGGCGCACCTGGCGGCCAGAGTGCATGTGATAAAAGACGCCTCTACCGACCCTCTGCAGGAATATCGGACCGTCAACACGGCCGGGACGGAACGATTGGCGCAAGAGGCGGCAGCGGCAGGGATCAAACGATTTGTTTACGTGAGCACCGTCAAGGTCAACGGCGAAGGCGCCCCTTACGCTTACACCGAAAGGGATGTCCCGGCCCCTGCAGACGCCTACAGCTTGAGCAAATGGGAGGCCGAAGAAGTGCTGCGCAGGATCGGATCGGCGTCGGGGCTCAAGGCAGTCATCTTGAGACCCCCTCTGGTGTACGGGCCGGGGGTAGGAGCAAATTTTCTTCGCCTGATGAAATGGGTGGCCTTGGGACTGCCGCTTCCCCTGGGTAGCATCCGGAATTGCAGAAGTATGATCTACCGGGAGAACCTGGTAGATGCGATCGTCACGACCGTCAGCCATCCCAGGGCGGCAGGCGAGACTTTCCTTGTCAGCGACGGGATCGACCTCTCCACTCCGGAGTTCGTCCGAATTATTGCATCCCGGATGGGGAGGAAACCATTCCTTGTCCCGTGCCCTACGGCCTTTCTTAAAGCGCTGGGTTGGGTGGCCGGAAGGGGAAAAGAGGTGGACCGATTGACTGGTTCCCTCTCTATCGACAGCAGTAAAATCGGCAAACTGCTTGATTGGAAGCCTCCCTTTACCATCGAAGAGGGTATTCGGGAAACGGTGAAATGGTTTACCTCCTCCTGAAAAGAGGTCTCGACCTGGCATTGGCTTTCTGTCTGTTGTTTATTCTATTCGTGCCGGTGATCGCCATTGCGCTGGTCATCAAATTGACCTCGAAAGGTCCAGTCCTGTACTGGTCGGACCGTGTCGGTATCGACAACCGAATCTTCCAAATGCCGAAGTTCAGAACGATGCGGGTCGACACACCGCAGGTGGCCACGCACCTGATGAAGGACCCCGAGCGGTATCTCACACCCTGCGGTTCGATCCTCCGGAAATTGAGCCTCGACGAACTGCCCCAGCTGTGGAGCATCTTGAAGGGCGATATGAGCCTCGTCGGCCCCAGGCCCGCCCTGTACAATCAGGACGATCTCATCGCGTTGCGAACGCGGAAGGGCGTGCACATGCTGGTCCCCGGAATCACGGGCTGGGCGCAGGTCAACGGGCGCGACGACCTGCCCATCCCGATCAAAGTGGAATGTGACGAGTATTACCTGATGAACAGAACCTTCTGGCTTGATCTTAAGATTCTGTGGCTTACCCTGGTCAACGTGTTGACGAAGAAAGGCGTTCGGCATTGAGGGTTCGCGCAGAGGACCCGATCGTCTAGGAATGATTTCATGACACGGCTTGCCCGAAACAGAAACTTCTTGTTCATGCTTGCGGGCGACACGTGCCTGAGCGCGGCAGCCTATGTCCTCGCCTACCTGATTCGTTTCGAGGGCAATATCCCAATGGACCAGACGGCGCTCATGATGGAGTCCCTGCCGTGGGTCGTGATCGTCAAGATGGCGGCCTACTCGTGGTTCGATCTCTACCGGGGCATGTGGCGGTACACGGGCCTCATCGACTTTCAGAACGTGCTCAAGGCAGCGTCTTCCGCGACCGCCATTGTCGTTCTCGCCGTTCTGATGCTGCGCCGATTCGAGGGGTATTCCCGTTCCGTCTTCATCCTGGATTGGGGCCTCACGCTCTTCCTGATCGGCGGTATCCGCGTGACAATCCGGGTTCTCATGACGGGCGAGCCACGAAGCTTTCTGCGAAGGGCATGGACACGAGTCCCGAGCCGGGGGCTGAAGCGCCTTCTTCTCGTTGGTGCCGGCGACGCGGGAGAGAAATTCCTCCGCGAGATCCGGGACAACCCTCGAGTCCGATACCTGCCGGTCGGGTTTCTCGATGATGATTCACGGAAACAGGGCAAGACGATTCACGGCGTCCCCGTTCTCGGTCCGATTGACGAGATCATGCATTATTCCCACCTGTTTGATGAAATCCTCATCGCAACTCCCTCCGCGAGGGGGGAACAGATGCGTCGGATCGTCGAGACCTGCGAGGCGACGGGCAAGCCCTACAGGACCATTCCCACGATCGGCGAGCTGATCGAGGGGCGGATCACCGTCAACACGATCCGGGAAGTCTCGATGGAAGACCTCATCGGGCGCGAGAAGGTCCAGCTCGACGAAAACCGGATCTCGGCGTTCCTGCACCGAAAGCGGGTCCTGATCACGGGGGCCGGGGGTTCAATCGGCGCGGAACTCGTCCGTCAGATCGGACGGTATCTTCCGGAAGAACTGGTCCTGCTCGATTTCAACGAATTCAACCTTTACCGGATCGAGATGGACTGTCGGCAGCGGAAATCGGGCACGGCGGCGGTCCATACAATCCTGGCCGATATCCGGGACCGGGAGTTGATGATGCGGATCTTTGAGCGTCACAAGCCGCACGTGGTGTTCCATGCCGCGGCATACAAGCATGTGCCGATGCAGGAGTATCATCCCTGTGAGGCGCTCAAGACCAACGTCCTCGGCACTCAAAACGTGGCGGAGGCAGCGATCTTTTGCGGCGCCAGCCATTTCGTTCTGGTCTCCACAGACAAGGCCGTCCGGCCCACGAATGTCATGGGGGCCACGAAGCGTCTGGCCGAGATGCTTATACAGGGCATCCAAAATACCTCACCGACGCATTTCATGGCGGTACGTTTTGGAAACGTGATCGGCAGCTCCGGCTCCGTCATACCCCTGTTCCAGCAGCAGATCGCACAGGGCGGCCCCGTCACGGTGACACACCCCGACATCACGCGCTATTTCATGTCCATCCCCGAGGCCGCCCAGCTGATCCTCCAGGCGGGCGCTATGGGCGAGGGCGGGGAGATCTTCGTTCTGGACATGGGAAAGCCGGTGCGCATCATGGACGTCGCCCGGGATCTGATCCGTCTCAACGGCCTCGTTCCGGGTGAGGACATCACCATCGAGTTCATCGGGCTGAGACCGGGGGAAAAGCTGTACGAGGAACTCATCACCGATGGCGAGGGGATCGTTCCCACGGGTCACCCCAAGGTGATGGTCCTCAAAGGTGTCTTGCCGGACGGTGAGGTCCTGAAGGATCGCATCGCGACGCTCCTGTGCGTTACCGATTCCGGGAATGATACAGAATTAAGGAACAGGCTCCAGAAGATTGTCCCGGAATACCAGCCGTCGGGTCCCGACGCGATCATTCGCGAGCCGGTTCTCGCGCCTTAAGCCGCTTGAAGAGCACGAGACGGCCCGTGTCCTTGTGGAACCACTCCCCGACGATGAGCAGATCGCGGGGATCGGAGCCCTGAAACGAGCGAAGCTCCGGGATGGCCGCCTCGGCATAACCCGCTACCCGCGCGGCATAGGCCAGCAGGTCCCGGTAGGCGGCCTTGCGGAGCGCGTCCTTCCTGGCGTTGAGGATGACCACGACCCGCTTCTTGGCCACCCGCGTGTGGTCCGAGAAAACATAGACGGGTTGCGGCCGCAGGTCCTTGCCGCAGGCAAGCCAGCGGGTCATGACCCGGATGCCGTCCAAAAGCAGCGTCGAGTCCGTCGGATGATGGATATCGGTCTCGACGGCGGTGGAATCCACCCGGATCTTGCGGCCCGTCTCGATCCCCTCGCGCCGGGCGTAGCCGATAATCTCCTCGTGGATCGCCTCCCAGGTCTCTTCCCGCAGAGACTTGATGTTGTCCTGGAGAATCGACTTGCAGGGATACTGCCCCATCTCCAGACGGGAGAAGCCGCGGAAGGCCGATGAGTCATCCAGATGAAAGGCCAGCTCCTCGTAGCGGAGCTGACGATATTGTTTCAGCACGGCACAGCGCAGAACCTGTTCGGCATTGAGTCCCATCCGGCCCGTGTCGTCGCGCTTTGTGCCGACGAGGTCCCGGTAGACCAGATCGAGAAGCCGCGGGGTCTCATCGAGAATCCGGGAGATCTGTTCGAGTTCGCGGGCGATGGGTTTGTTGGAGGTGGAGGTGAAGAGGCTCGATTGCGCATTGAATTTTCGGCGCACGGGATGTCCTCGCTTTGGCATTCGCTTAACAATATCAATGTATTGTGAGTTAACCATAGCAGACAGCACCGAAAGTGAATTACCCCGCCTACAAGGCGGGGCATCTTGACAGGCGCTGAGGGGGATTGCATCCCCCTTGCCCCCGCACCGCATTCATCCCCGCCCACAGGACGGGGTATCCTGCGGAGTTTTCATGAAAAGCCCTTTGTGCGCAAATTAATAAGATTTTCTAAACAGTTACAGTTTCCGGACGGACACTAGTTCGCATCCCCACATGACCCTGCAGGAAATCGCGCTCTAATCGGCCCTCTCCGTGGCGCTCTTCCGGCACATGTACTGCAAACGGACCATGCCGCTTTACTTACCCCTGAAGATGCCTGCTGCAGTCTTCCTCGCTGGGTTCCGTGCGGCTTTTTTTACCCTAGATCCAACAAACAGTGTGAATGATCTCTACGGGCATTGCATCGCGTACCCGATTCTATATTTCCTCATCGTCAATTGCTTCACTCCATACCGTTGCATTCTGTTCCTCTTCTAGACGATCACGATAGAAACCGGGTGTAATGCCGGGGCGGCTTTACTCACCCATAATGTGTTTCTGCAGAATCCACTGTCGTCAAGGCTCGGTATCCCGGAGGTCTATGGTTTGTCATCGGGTTACATCGGCTAGGTCACGCTTCCGCATCTTCTGTTGAGCGCTAGGCTCAGCGAATCGGGGAGGGGAAAAGCCGTCTCCCTGGACCTTGCCGCAATTACCGACTTTCCTCACCCGGTTGCGAGTGACGCTGATCTCCGTGCTTTTCTCACTTCTCGTCCTGTACGGCA
>Ga0255347_1003268_pt1 | contig 21314 bp, 16 predicted proteins | sample wastewater_treat_2_FD_192479 | JGI IMG/M metagenome (GOLD analysis project Ga0255347, IMG submission 192479) | Wastewater microbial communities from Lulu Island WWTP, Vancouver, Canada - plant24 | ecosystem: Engineered > WWTP > Wastewater > Unclassified | place: Canada: Vancouver, British...
ATTTATGAGCACAGCCACGCTCCTGAAGTGTATGCCGCTTTGGCGGACCCCGCCAAGCATTGCGTGGCGCAGATTGCGCCCGCCGTGCGCGTGGCGCTGGGCGAAGATTTCGGCTATGAGCCGGGCACGCTGCTGACCGGCAAAATCTATGCCGCGCTGCGGCGGCTGGGCTTTGACGCGGTGTTCGACACCAACTTCGGCGCGGACCTGACCATCATTGAGGAAGGCACCGAGTTCATTGAGCGTTTCGCGCACGGGCGCGGGCCGCTGCCGCTGATTACCAGTTGCTGTCCGTCGTGGACCGACTACATGGAAAAATTCGCGCCTGATTTCATTGACAATTTCTCCACGGCCAAGTCGCCGCATGCCATGGTCGGCGCGTTGACGAAGACGTATTACGCGGAGAAGAAGGGGCTGGACCCGAAGGACATTTTCATGGTGTCCATCATGCCTTGCACCGCCAAGAAATTTGAGATTCAGCGGAGCGAGGAAATGAGCAGCTCCGGGCAGCAGGACATTGATATTTCGCTGACGACGCGCGAGCTGTGCCGCATGATTAAGAGCGCGGGCATTGATTTCCGCAATCTGCCGGATGACGAGCAGGTGGATTCGCTGCTGGGCGCTTATACCGGCGCGGGGACCATTTTCGGCGCGACCGGCGGCGTGATGGAGGCGGCCTTGCGCACCGCGCATTGGTCGCTCACGAAGGAGCGTTTGCCGACGATGGAGCTGAAGGAAATTCGCGGTCTCGACGGCGTGAAGGAAGCCACGCTGAAGGTTGCGGGCAAGGATGTGCGCGTGGCGGTTGCCCACTGCATGGGCAACATTGAGATTGTGCTGGACAAGGTGCGCGCCGCGCGGGAAGCCGGCGAGGAAACGCCGTATCATTTCATTGAGGTGATGGCGTGCCGGGGCGGGTGCGTGGGCGGCGGCGGGCAGCCGTATGGCGCGACGGACACCATTCGCCGTCAGCGCGCCGCCGGGCTGTACCGCGACGACGAAAAGAGCGCGCAGCGCTGCTCGCACGAGAACCCCATGATTCAGCAGTTGTATGCCGAATATCTCGGTGAGCCGCTGGGTGAGAAATCACATCAGCTCTTGCATACCGGCTACTCCAAGCGTAAACCGTATAAACGATAGACCGATAACCCGGATGTTCACCGCGGGTTCCCCGGGATGGGAGACGCGGCGGCATTCCATACAACGGAATAAAAGATGAAAATAGTCATTGATGACATTAGCATGGCCATGGAAGACCATACGGGCGCAGTCGAGCACTTTTTGAATCGTCAGACCGGCGATTTGCTCCGCGTGCCCATCGTTCCCGACGACGCCGATGAGCACGAGGACGCCTTGGCCGCGCTGGAGAAGAGTCCCGCGGACTGGGTGCAAATCCCGTCGCTGCCGTCGCCGGATGCCTTCCAAATCATGGAAGACTTTGTTGCCGGCCTGCCGGAGGGCGACCCGCGCAAAACGCTCAAGCTGGTGCTGGGCTTCAAGAAGCCTTTTGCCAACTTCAAGCGCGCGCTGCTCGACATGCCGGAGATTCGCGAGCAGTGGTTTGCGTATCACGGCGAGCGCATGGAGGATATTGTGCGCCGCTGGCTGGAATTTGAAGGCATTGTCGCGGAGTAGTCCGCGGCGCGGCGGGAGGTTTGGCGTTTTCCACGGTGTGGAAAAAAAGCGGCCGGTTTTTCCACGGTATGGAAAAGTTTTTGGCGATTTTTCCATGCTATGGAAAAAAGTTTTCCACACTGTGGAAAAATTCGGGCCGGCGGAGGTTGTTGCATTGAAAGTTTTCCACGCTATGGAAAAATATTTTCCACACTGTGGAAAAGTTGAATGGGAAAGGATGTTGAGATGAGTGCGAGCAAGATTCAGGTTCCGGCGAATGGGGAAGTGATCACGATGGATGCGGGGGGGAGGTTGCGGGTGCCGTCGCGGCCGATTATTCCGTTTATTGAGGGCGACGGGACGGGGCCGGATATTACGCGCGCGGCGATGACGGTGTGGAACGCGGCGGTGGAAAAGGCGTATGGGGGCGAGCGGAAAGTGGCGTGGATGGAGATTTACGCAGGGGAGAAGGCGAACGCGGTGTATGGGCCGGATACGTGGCTGCCGCCGGAGACGCTGGCGGCTTGCCGCGATTATCTGGTGTCCATCAAGGGACCGCTGACGACGCCGGTGGGGGGGGGTATTCGCAGCTTGAATGTGGCGTTGCGGCAGGAGCTGGATTTGTATGTGTGTCTGCGGCCGGTGCGCTGGTTTGAGGGTGTGCCGAGCCCGGTGAAGAGTCCGGAAAAAACGAACATGGTGATTTTCCGCGAGAACTCCGAGGATATTTACGCCGGCATTGAGTGGGCGGCCGGCACGCCGGAGGTGGCGAAGGTTATCGCGTTTTTGCAGCAGGACATGGGGGTGACGAAAATCCGGTTTCCGGGGAGTTCGGGAATCGGCATCAAGCCCGTGAGCGAGGAGGGGACGCGGCGGCTGGTGCGGGCGGCGATTCGCTACGCGCTGGAGAACGGGCGGCATAGCGTGACGCTGGTGCACAAGGGGAACATCATGAAGTTCACGGAGGGGGCGTTCCGCGACTGGGGCTATGCGGTGGCGCGCGAGGAGTTCGGCGCGCAGCCGCTGGATGGCGGGCCGTGGCATGTGCTGAGCGACCCGAAAAGCGGGCGCAAAATTGTCGTGAAGGATGTGATTGCCGATGCGTTTTTGCAGCAGATTCTGACGCGCCCCGCGGAGTATGACGTGATTGCCACGCTGAACCTCAACGGCGATTATGTGTCCGACGCGCTGGCGGCGTGCGTGGGCGGCATTGGCATCGCGCCGGGCGCGAATATCAATTACGACACGGGTTGCGCCGTTTTTGAGGCGACGCACGGGACGGCGCCGAAGTATGCCAATCAGGACAAGGTGAATCCGGGGTCGCTGATTCTTTCCGGCGAGATGATGTTCCGGTACATGGGCTGGACCGAGGCGGCGGACCGGATTATCCGCGGGATGGAAAAGACGATTGCGCAAAAGACGGTGACGTATGATTTCGCCCGGCTGATGGAGGGCGCGAAGGAAGTGAAGTGCTCGGAGTTTGGCAACGCGGTGGCGGCGAATATGTGAAGGGGCGAACAGCCGAACAGCCGACAGCCGAAAAGATTTAACGCAAGAGACGCAAGCGACACAAAAGGAACGCAAACGCCGGACAGGATGAGGGGTTAACAGCCAAACAGCCGAACAGCCAACAGCCGAGAACATTTAACGCAAGAGACGCAAACGACGCAAAGGGAACGCAAACGCCGGACAGGATGAGGGGGTTAACAGCCGAACAGCCAACAGCCGAACAGCCGAAAACATTTAACGCAAGAGACGCAAACGACGCAAAGGGAACGCAAACGCCGGACAGGGAGAAGGGATGACGGAAAACGAGGTCAGTCGGGTGGTTTATGAGTGCGCGATTGAGGTGCATCGGGCGTTAGGCGGGCCGGGTTTGCTGGAGAGTGTGTACGAGGAGGCGTTGGCGTGGGAACTGGAGAAACGGGAACTGAAGGTTCAGAGACAGGTGGCGATACCGATTAAGTATAAGGGTCAAATTCTGGGGACGCCGATGCGGCTGGATTTGCTGGTGGAAGGAGTTGTGATTGTCGAGTGCAAGGCAACGACCCAGTACGATGAAATTTTTGAAGCCCAGACTTTGACGTATTTGCGCATGAGTGGATTGAAGTTGGGTTTGGTGATTAATTTTGGTGAGAAATTGGTTAAGAATGGTATTCACCGGGTGGTGAATGGTTTGTAAGATTGGCGTTTGTGGAGAACATGTGAACAGCCAGTTAACGCAAAAGACGCAAGGGATGCAAAAGGAACGCAAACGCCGGACAGGATGAGGGGTTAACAGCCGAACAGCCAACAGCCGAACAGCCGAAACCATTTAACGCAAGAGACGCAAACGACGCAAAGGGAACGCAAACGCCGGACAGGATGAGGGGTTAACAGCCGAACAGCCGAACAGCCAACAGCCGAAAAACATTTAACGCAAGAGACGCAAACGACGCAAAGGGAACGCAAACGCCGGACAGGATGAGGGGTTAACAGCCAAACAGCCGAACAGCCAACAGCCGAAACATTTAACGCAAGAGACGCAAACGACGCAAAGGGAACGCAAACGCCGGACAGGATGAGGGGTTAACAGCCAACAGCCGAACAGCCGAAACCATTTAACGCAAGAGACGCAAGGGACGCAAAAGAAACAAACGCCGGACAGGGAGAAGGATTTGAGTATGAGCAGTCAGCAGAATCAGAAGCAGCAGCCGGCGACGGCGGCGGATGGGATTACGCCGCGGGCGCAGGATTACGGGCAGTGGTATTTGGATATCGTGAAGCGCGCGGACCTGGCGGATCATTCGTCGGTGCGCGGGTGCATGGTGATTAAGCCGCACGGTTATGCCATTTGGGAAAAACTGCAACGCGAGCTGGATGAGCGCTTCAAGGCGACGGGGCATGTGAATGCGTATTTTCCGCTGTTTATTCCGTTGTCGTTTTTCCAGAAGGAGGAGGAGCACGCGGCGGGGTTTGCCAAGGAGTGCGCGGTGGTGACGCATCACCGGCTGAAGGCGGTGGATGGGGTCGTGGGGGTGGACCCGGACTCGAAGTTGGAGGAGCCGCTGGTGGTGCGGCCGACGAGTGAGACGATTATCTGGGCGCAGTACAAAAACTGGATTCAGAGTTATCGCGATTTGCCGCTGTTGATTAATCAGTGGGCGAATGTGGTGCGGTGGGAAATGCGTACGCGTTTGTTTTTGCGCACGGCGGAGTTTTTGTGGCAGGAGGGGCATACGGCGCATGCGACGGAGGAGGAGGCGCGCGAGGAAGTGTCGCGGATGCTGGAGGTTTACGCGGATGTGGCGGAGAATGTGATGGGCGTGCCGGTGGTGCGCGGGCACAAGACCGAGGGCGAGCGTTTCGCGGGGGCGCTGGATACACAGTCCATTGAGGGCATGATGCAGGATGGCAAGGCGTTGCAAATGGGCACGAGCCATTATCTGGGCCAGAATTTCGCCAAGAGCGCGGATGTGAAGTTCCTGAACAAGGACGGGCAACTGGAGTATGTGCATGCGACGAGTTGGGGCGTTTCCACGCGGCTGATTGGCGCGTTGATTATGACGCATTCGGATGACAACGGGCTGATTCTGCCGCCGAAACTGGCGCCGATTCAGGTGGTGATTGTGCCGATTTACAAGACGCCGGAGGAGCAGGAGCGCACGACGGCGGAGGCGCAGGCGGTGGCGGCGGAGTTGCGTCGGCAGGGGCTGAGCGTGAAGGTGGACGACCGCGAGGGGATGCAACCGGGCGCGAAGTATTACGAGTGGGAGCGCAAGGGTGTGCCGGTGCGGCTTGAGATTGGTCCGCGCGACTTGGAAAAGGGTTCGCTGTGCGTGGTGCGGCGCTTTGTGATTGAACAGGATGGCGAGAGCGAGCAGGACTTGCGCAAGCGCAAGAAGCAGTTTTTGCCGCGCGCGGAGGCGATTGCCGGCATGACGGCGCTGATGGATACGCTGCAAAAAGATTTGCTGGAGCGGGCGCGGATTCAAAAGCAAAAGAAAACCCGGATGATTGATACGCTCGAAGAGTATGAGGAGTTCTTCAAGGGCGGGGGCGGCTTTGCCTGGGTGCATTGGGCGGGCACGCGGGACGACGAAGACACCATGGCCAAGCGGTTTGAGACGAGTATTCGCTGCATTCCGTTCGCGGATCAAATCCCGGAGGAGGGGCGCGGTGAGGGCTTGTGCATTTTGACCGGCAAGCCGAGCGCGCAGCGGGTGTTGATGGCGAAGGCGTATTGAAGAAGAGAGCAGAGGTCAGAGGTCAGGGGTCTGGTGGTTAGAAAGGGCGCGGGATGGGAGCGGGAGGCAGGCCGTTGAAACGAGTGCTGGTGGTGTGTACGGGGAACACCTGCCGCAGCCCGATGGCGGAGGGGTGGCTGAATGCCAAGCTGGCGGGGAAGGGGTGGCTGGCAGAGTCGGCGGGCGTGGCGGCGTGGGGGGGCAGTCCGGCCAGCCCGGAGGCGGTGGAGGCCATGCGCGAAATCGGGGTGGATATTTCGGGGCATAGCAGCCGGGGGTTGTCGCGCGAGCGGATGGCGGCGGCGGATTATATTCTGGTCATGACGCATGGGCATCGCAGTGAAATGGTGCGTCGCTTCCCGGATGCGAAGGATAAAATATTTTTGGTGCACGGATTCAGCCCGGACGGCGAGCGGGACGTGATGGACCCGATGGGGTTTGCAGTGGAAGTGTACCGGCGCACGCGCGACGAAATGATTGCGGCGCTGGGGGATTTTCTGGTGCATCTGGCGGAGCGGGGAGAGCTCTCGTCAGAGTAGCGGCGGATGGGGGCGCGGGTTGGGGTTACGGCAGGAGGCGGACTTTCAGGCGGAAGAAGCGGGTGGGGTCGAGGGAGATGGCGGGGATTTCACAGGTCACTATTTCCGTGAGGCCGTCGCCGGTGGGTTCGGTGGCCGGTTCGCCGATGTCATCGGCGGTAGCCCAATTTTGGGTGTTCATGTCCGCGACCGCTTCCACAATATATTCGAGGCCGCTATCCAAGGCCAGCAGGCGGCGGAAGTGGAAGAACACGCGGGATTCGGTGACTGAGCCGGTGGGTTTGCAGGCGTCGTAGTCGTCGGTGCGAGACATGCCGAAGGCGTAACGCAACAGGTTGGGGATGCCTTGTGCGTCGGTGGCGGTTGGGCCGCTGATGGCGGGGGCGGCAAGTTCTGCGGGGGAGAACTGATTCAGTTGCCAGGCGGGGAAGCCGGCGAGGCGGTTGTTCACGCGGATGTTATCGAGGCGGAGCTGGGCGCGCGCGCCTTTTGGGGGATCCGGGTTGGCCCAGTAGTAGCGCCAGAGAACCTGAACGTATTCCTGTCCCAGGGCGGCGGCGGGCAAAAGGACGGGGGGCATGGTCTGAGAATGGCCTTCCGTTTCATTGCGCAGGTATTCGATGGGCGCGTCGTTTCCGTCGAGCACATCCACAAAGTTGCCGGTTGCGCCGATGCGATATTGCAGGCGGATGGCGTAGATGCGGGCATTGGGCAAAACGGTGCCGCCCAGCCAGGTGACGGGGGCGTTGGAGACGCCGCGGGTGTCGAGGGCGACGAGCGCGCCGCCGAGGTCACGGCCGCGGCCGGTGTTGATGAAGGCTACGCCGTTTTCGCCGAGACCGTTTATGCGCGTGCCTTTGACGCCGTCGTAGGGATAGGCATCGTCATTTTCCGGGTCGCCCAAGTCGCCAACGGGCAGGTCGTAGGCGTGGATGAGCGGGGAGGTGAGTTGCGAGTCATTTTCCGTGCCTTGCAGGAAAATCATGTGGGCCGGATAAGCGCCGTGCGGTTCCTGCGCGCTCCATTGGGTGAAGGTGTAGGGGGCGTCGGCGAGCGTGTGTGCTTCGGGATAGACGAGGACATAAAAACTGCTGCTGATTGGCGGATTGTGGCCATCGTTGGCGGTGAGGGTGACCGTGGTGCCGCCGCGTTTGAGGGGCGTGACGGTGAGTGTTGCGCCTGTGCGACTGATTTGCGCGACGGTGGCATCCGTTACTTGCGCGTCATAGGTCAGGGCGTCCATGTCGGGGTCGGTGAATACGTTTGCGATGTTGTATTCGGCGGCTTCGTTGCCCGCCACGAAGGACTGGTGGGCGATGGGGGCGATGACCTCCGGCGGCAGGTTGAGGCCATCGAGGGCGACGCCTTCGACGGTCCAGTTGTCGAAGCGGTTGTTTCCGGCGGTGCCGCCCGCGCCTTGGGCGAATTCAATCCGAATGCCGAAGTTGGGATTGTTGTTGGCTTCGGCGATTGCGCTGAAGTCCAGTGTATAGACGAGGGGGGCTCCATCCACCGGATAGATGGTGGTGAAGGCGGTGTAATTGGTGCCGTCCAGCGTGTAGGACACATATTCTTCGCCCGCGCCTTTGCCGGAGCGGCGGGTTTCGAGGCGGACGACAATGTCATCGAAGCCAACCGTGGGGCTGGCGACGTTCAGGGCCGCGCCGATAGGGTTGTTGATGCGCAGATGCGAGCCGGCTTCATCGTTGAAACGTGCGTTTTCTCCGGCGAAATCCTGGCCGGTGCCGGCCAGAACTTCGGTGGTGGCACCCAGGTCCACCTGGATGTTTGCGCCGGCCTTGAGGGTGTAGGTGGGTGTCAGCAGGGCGGCGGCGTCATTAAAGTTCCAGTAGTGGATGAGGGCGGTTTCCTTGAGTTCGCCTTCTTCATACACGGCCTCGAACAGGGTGGGGCCGTCGAGAGTGACGGTGATGGCGGGTTCATTGCTGTAGAAGACGGGTTCTGCCGTGCTGGCGGCCGCGGCGATTTGGAGGTTGTCCACGAACATATCGGCTTCGGGGCCATCTCCAGCGTGGGCGTTGCGCGCTTGGAAGCGCCGAATGGAGGAATCACTTCGGCTGATTAGGTTGCCGGTCAGGGTGGTGGCGCCGCTACCTGAGACTGAGGGCGTGATGCTCGCGGAAAACGTGGTGGCGGAGGTCAGGGTGAGCGCGATGGCGATGGACGCATCCGTGTAGGGGATTGCTGTCGCGGAACCGTTGAGGCGGTAGTGGCCTTCGCCGCCGACAAAGACGAAGGTCCAGAGGTCATTGCCGGCGGAGTTTTGCAGGGCGATGCGCACCTCGCCGCCGTTTTCGATGCTGCCGTGGTCGAGGCGGACGGAGAAGGTCTGGCCGACGGCGAGGGCTTCGCTGAAGGGCCGCGAGGCGGTCGCGGTGTCGCCGCTATTGGCCCACAGGCCCCAGCCCGCGCCGATGAAAAAGCCGGCGTTGGAGCCGTCGGCGTCAAGCGCCCAGGCGCCAAAGCCGGAGCCTTGGTTGCTGCCGTCTGTCCAGTTGGAATAGTTGGCGGCTTGGTCGGCGGCCAGAATGCCATCTTCCACGGCGGCTTTACGCCACTCCACAAAGTGGTAGCCGGGGAGGGTTTGGGCCGTGAGGGTGATGGGGTAGTTGGTGAAATAGGCGCCGGTCCAGGGGTAGCCGGAGAAGCCGGCGGTGGTTTCGTTCAAGTCCAGATTGTTGATGCGCACGAAGCCGGCGGCCGCGTTGCTCACGGAGAGGGTCAGGTTCTTGGGCGCGTTGAGCTGGAAGAAGCTCTGGAGATGCCCCCAGACGGCGGCGGTGCGCTGTTCGCCGTAGGAGCGGATGCGGTTGCATTCGGCCGCCCAGTCGGTCGGCTGTCGCCAGCGCCGGACGTGTTCGTCCATTTCGGGGGCGACGGTGGCGACCATTTCGGCCCAGCGGCTGGTGACGTTGGCGCGCGAATAAGCGGTGTTGAGGTGGTCGGCGAAGCGCACGATGAAATTCTCGCGGAATTCACCATTTGCCAGAAGCTTATGGAACATGATAGTGGCGTTCGGCCGGTTCAGGTCGCCGCCATTGGTGGCGGCGGCGTAGGCGAGGGTGTTGTGCTGGGCGAACTCGTTGTAGCCGGGCACATAGAAGAAGGGGAGGCCGAAACCGAAGTCGGTGTCATACAGCATGTAGCGCCAGCGGGCATCCAGATAGGCAGGCGCGCCTTCGGTGCGGTTGGTGGCCGCCGAGCGCCAGATGCGGGTATTGTTGCCGGGCCAGTCGGTGTTGCCGAAGAAGATATTGGCTTGGTAGAAATCCATGAAACTGTCGAGGTCAAGGCGGTCGGCCACGGCGGCGTAGTTGGCGGCGTCGGTCAGGTCGTGGGTCTTGACGAAGTGCCACAGGTTGGAAAAATCACCGCCGAGGTCCGGGTTGCCGTTGTCGTAAACGGGCACGTCGGGGAAGGGGGTTGTGCGGTCAATTTCCACCTGCACGTATTCGGGTTCGTCGAGGCCGTGGTTGTACTTGTGATAATCGTCATCAAAGCGCTCGCGCAGGTCGTGGATGCCCCAGTATTCGCCATCGAGAAACACCAGCACCGGGCGACCGTACTGGCGCTCCATGTTTGCATTTTCCGCGAGGGATTGCAGGAAGAGGTCGCGAATGACGCCGTTGCCCCAATCGTTGCCGCCATTGCGCAGGATGAAGGTGCCAAATTTGTTGAGCGGCTTGTCGGGGAAGATTTGGTATTCAAACGGGCCGCTGCCGCGCGAGTAGACCCGGATGGCCTTGCGGGGACGATTGCGGGTGGTGTTGCCGTGGAGGCGCAGACCGACCGGGCCGCTGAACGCGAGAGTGCCGTCCGGCTCGAAAAATTCGATGGAGCCGGGGCGTTCCCAGGCGCTGCCCGATTGCCACATGTTGTCGTTGACCGGGGTGTAAATGCCGATGTCGTCATCAAACAGATTGGCCTTGCCGGTGCCAATGGAGACGATGGGGAGCGTGAAGCGGTTGGTGCCGGCCGCATCCACGATATAGGAGTGGCTGACGGATGGGCTGGTCATGGCGCCGTCACGGAAGGCGCGTGCGCGGACCACGCTGAATTTGAAAACTTTGCCGTCGGGTGGCTGCCAGCCCTCGTAATAAGGCGGGCCCGGGTCCTGATAATTGGTGGGAATATCCGAAAGGTCGTTGGGGGCGCGGGTGCGGTTAGTCAAGATTAACGCGCCGGAATAGATGGGCGAGCTGGCGGTTGGCTCCGAGCCATCGAGGGTGTAACGGATGGTGACGCCCTCATCGGCGGAGGACAGTTCCAGAGAAACATTGGTTGTGTAAATCCCGCCGGGGACGGAGAACAGGGGCGGCTGTAGCCACGCGTCAAATCCCTGCGTGGTATTGGCGGCGCCGGGGGTGGGTTCCGCAAAGAACAACCAGTTGGCAGCGCCATCCGGGAAGCGCCCGCGGGAGAAGTCGGTGGGAATGGCGATGGGTTGCAGTTCATCCATGAGGGTGCCATCCGGACGGGTCAGGGTTACTTCTTCGCCGCCCGCGCTGATGGCGAAGTTGGCGTGCAGGGCATTGGTGGCGCTGGGCACGCGGCGGTCTTTGCTCGAAGCCCAGACAATCAGGAATTCGTTCGGCTGGATGGTCACATCGCCAAACGTCCATTTGAAGGGATTGGAATAGCTGTCGGAGAGGCCCCAGCCCGCGAGGTTCACGGGGGAATCGCCAGCATTCCAGATTTCCATCCAGTCGGAATAGTCGCCGTCTTCATCCTGAGCGCCGGTGTCGTTGGAAGAGAGTACCTCGTTGATATACAGCTCGGCCGCGGAGGGGTCATCGGGGGGAGCTTCGCCGGGAACCAGATAGGAGTAGTTTTCGCCGTTATGGTCGTTCCAAGCGAGTGTTTGCAAGGGGGCATCGGCGTGGGTGGGGGAGGCCACCGTGGTGGTCAGCACGTAATAGGAGCACGTTTTGCCCCCGTCTGTTGCACCGAACGTGATGGTGGCTGTCCAGTTCGTGCCGGAGCCCGTTGCCGCGACAAAAGAGGAAGTGGCCCAGTTGTTGAGGGAATAACGCACATAAATTTTTTCGCCGTTGCTTGGGGTGGCGGACGTTTGCACGGAAACGACCGCCTGGGTGTCGTCCAATTGATGCGCAACCGCAAGAAGGGAGATGGGCGCAAGGGGTGTTTCCTGTACAATCATGCGGCTGGCCACGCCGTAATTAGCATTTTCCATGGCGAAGGTGTAATGGCGCCCGCCGGTCGCGTTGATGGAGCTGTTTTCGCCCCACGTATGGGCCGTTTTGATTTCAGCCAAGGGCAGGTTGGTCCCGTAGGTCCATTGGTTGCTCCAACTACTGTTACCCGCCAGCTTGAAATTGCTGTCGCCGACGTTCGCAGGGGCTTGCACGGTGACGCGCCACACGTCATCGACGGCCAGTGTCATAGAGATATAGCCCCAGCGGTTCCAGTCGCCACGGAATCCGCGCAGGTCCTGGGCGGTGGCGGTGAAGGTGAGGGCCAACAACGAGAGAGTCGTGATGAGTGAGCGCATAATGCTAAAATATCGCCGTGCCTTGACTGTATCAACCCCTTTTCCGAAAATTCGCCGATTTTTTTGGGGGGATTCTTTTGGTTGGTGAATTTCCGAAATTCGGGTTGCCTGAGGGGGGGGGCTATGCCATACTAGCTTGGACAATTTGACAATTGGGAACAACAGTGGATTAGAACAAAACCATGGCAGAAACAACATTAGACATTCAGATTGAGGAGCGTCAGGGGGTTCAGGTGGTGACGGTTACGGGGCCATTGGATTCCGTGACTTATGACCTCTTCAGAGAGAAGATGGAGCCACTGGTGGGGACAAGTTCCTCCCGGGTGGTGTTGGACTGCACGCATCTTTCCTATGTAAACAGCCGGGGCTTGACGCTGTTGGCGCGTTATCAGCGCCTGGCGGCCGGCACGCTTTCGTTTTTCGGCATTGCCGCCTTGAGCGAGCGAATTATGCGGGCGATTGAGCTTTTGGGGTTGGCGAAACTGCTGACCCTCTATCCGACCGTGGACGAGGCCATCAAGGCCGCGAGTTCGATGTGAGCAGGGGACAGGGAAGAAGGCTGTGAGCCCAACCGTCTTTACGACACAGGTGGAGGAGCATGGCGATGTGCAGATTATCCACCTGAAGGGGATGCTGGGCTACGATGCCTATCCCCAGCTTAAGGAGCTTTTGGATGCCCTGATGACTGCCGATGGTCCGCGGTTGATTCTCAATTGCACACGGCTGGACTATGTCAACAGCAAGGGGCTGATGCTGCTGGCCCGCTGTCAGCGGATGGCCGAAGCCAATAATTCCTTTTTCGGGATTGCCAGCTTGAATTCGCGGATTATCCGGGCGGTGGAAATTTTGGGGATGGGCAAACTCGTCAAACTTTTCCCCACGATGGATGACGCTCTGGCCGCCGCTGCCGACGTTTGACCCGTCGCCCGATTTTTTTAGGGCTGTACAAACGCACCTGCCCGATTATATCCTCATATACACGTTCAGAATCAGGTGCGGGGCGCGTCCCCGCGAATCAAGCCGGAGAAAACATGGCCGAAGCTGTATTGACAACCCAAATTGAGAACCGCGATGGCGTTCAACTGGTCCATTTGTCCGGGCCGTTGGATTCCGTGACCCACGACCAATTCAAAGACTTGCTTGACCCGATTGTCAACCAATCCAATGTGCGTCTGGTGCTGGATTGCGAACAGTTGAGCTATATCAATAGTAAAGGTCTGGCCCTGCTGGGGCGTTACCAGCGTATTTCCATGCAAAATCTGTCTTTCATGGGTATTGCGGCCCTGAACCGGCGCATCACCAAGACCATCGAGTTGCTCGGCATGAGCCGTTTGGTCAAGCTCTATGACACGGTCGAGGAGGCTATTCAGGCGGCGCGCAGCGTGTAGGCCGCGGACTCGCGATTGAGGCACGGGCGATGCGGGAACCCGATCACTACAGAAAATACGCAGCCGTCCTGATTGGCGTTGCCGTCGTGGTGTGCGCCGCCGTTTTGGTTTCCTGGTGGTTGCCCGCAACCGCCACCACGCATTCCGACCGTTCGGCGTCGGTTGCATCCGCCACATCGCCGGAAACATCCCCGCCGCCAACACTCGCCGCCGCGCCCGCGCCGGAAGAGTCGCCCTGCGTCGCGCCTGCCCCAAAACCCGTTGTGCCAGCATCCGGCCCGTCGGCCTCAGAAGAGGCTTTGGCGCGAAAGGCCTTCCAACTGGAGATGGATAATGCCCGTCTTCGCGGTCGGTTGGAGGACATGCTGAATTGGATTGTCGCAAATTTAAAGGGCACCTTTCCACTGCCGGATAACCAAATCGCCAACTTGCGCCTGCTGCCGATGGATGAAAGCCTGGAGGGTGTAAGCGAGGACCTCATTCGGCTGTTGCGCCTCAACGACACCGAAATTGACAGCCTAGATACCGCTTTCATCGGCACACACACCCTGTTGCGCGACTTGGAGGAGGCGGGCATCGCGGTTGCAAGTCCTTCGCCCAATCAGGTGGTTTTGAACATTCCGGCATTTGCCGATGAAGGGCACGAGGCGCGCGAAGAGCTATATGCCGAATTGAAGCGCGCGCTGGGGACGCCGCGTTTCAACCTGTTGCTGCAAGTGGCCGAAGACGGGCTGGACGAGCAATTCGAGAACTTTGGCGATCAGGAGCGGATTCTGGAGTTTGAGGCGCTGACCGATCCCGTGGGCGGCGGCGAGCAATTATTCGTGCGCGATGAACGCGCGCGGCCAAGCAAAAAAGACCCGTTCCGCGTGGACCTCACCACATCGGAGCGCATCGTGACGGAGTTGCCGCCCGAATATTACACCTATCTGCATTGGTTGCCCGCATCCATCATGCGCTTTGCGCGGAGTCATTGATGGGCGCGCCCCTGCCGACATCCCGGCCGCAACGGAAACTCCGGCCCTCCTATTCCCACCGCCCGCCGCCGCCATCCTCTGCCAAGATGATTTTGCGCTGGGTTTGGCTGATAGGGGCCGCCATTGCACTCATCGCGCTTTTTGTGGACATGAAGACGGTCACGAAGCGGATGCAGCAGAAAAAGCAGGTTGCGCCGGTGCGGCGCAGGGGGGACGCGACCGATATTCTCGCCGGCCTAAACAACGGCCCGCGCTATGAGGATCCCAGCGGCCTGTTCAGCTTTATACCGCCGCAACACTGGGTGCCCTTTGTGCCGGAAGGCAAGTTTTACAACGTGGGATTTCGCGGGCCGCATCAGATGGATATGCAAATTCACGCCGTGGTCACAAATGGCGCCACCTTTGACGGGCTTGTGGCGGCTCTGCGAAAAATCGAGCGCAATTTGGCCGCCGATACGCACATGGACATCACATACATCGGCCCCCACCGCGCCGTGAAGCGTTCCGTGCAGCTTTTCAAATCAAGGGTGTTGCTGCTGGATTTTCTCACCGGCGACATTGCCCACCACATCCAATTTAGCACGCCGCCGCGCCTGTATGAGCAATATGAGCCGATTTTCCTGCGCGTGATGGAAAGTTATACCCCCGGCCGGATTCTGCCGCCCATTGAGCCGGAAGTGCCGGCGTCCGACCCGTGAAGGACCCATCCGCGTCCGTCGGCGCGCGGGTTCCGATTGATTTTTTCCGCCGGTAACGGGATGATGCAACCTTATGACAGACCCTCGAACACACACCATTGCTTGTCCGCATTGCGCTCAGGAGCAGGATGTCGCCTTGTGGGACGTCCTCGACGTGGATGCCGCCCCCAAGCTGCGGCAGGCGTTGCTTACCAACCAGATTAACCGTGTCACCTGCGTCGGCTGCGGGCAATCCTTCCGGATTGACAAGCCGTTGATTTATCGCGACCGGGAGCAGGGCATTTTTATTCACCTTGACCCGTTGACCGGCGGGCGCACGGTGGAGGACATCGAAGCGACCTTCCGCGAGGCCGTCGCCGAATTGAGTGACCTGCTGCCGTCGGATGCCCCTGCGCCGGAGATTCACCTTGTGGCGGAATGGAGCGAGCTGATTGAGCGGATTTTTGTGTTGGAAGAGGGGCTCGACGCCCGCCTGATTGAGCATGTGAAATACAATCTGTACCGCCAAAATCCGGGCAAACTGCCGGCGGAGCGCAAGGGGCTTCTTTTTAACGCACAGGATTCCACAGAGGAACAGTTGTGCTTTGTGGTGCAGGACCGCCTCACGAAGAAGCTCGAAGCCATGCTGCACTTCGCCCGCGCCGACTACGAGGCGTTGCTGAACATCTTTGATTCCGGCAGCCAGTTGGAATTGCTGAAGGAGCAATTTCCCGGACCCTACTTGAACGGCCGCTTGCGGTTTCTGCAAGATGCCGCGGAGGAATAGCCGTGGCCAAGGAAACCCAAGCCCAGCAAAAAGCGCGCGCGAAGAAAATTCTCGCCCGCCTGAAGAAGCAGTATCCCAACGCGCAATGCGAGCTGAATTGGAGCACGCCCATTGAATTGACCGTGGCGACCATCCTTTCCGCGCAATGCACGGACCGCCGCGTCAACATGGTTACCCCCGCGCTTTTTAAGAAGTATCGCACCGCGCGCGACTGGGCCGCGGCGTCGCAGGCGACACTTGAGCGTGAATTCCATTCCACCGGATTCTTCCGCAACAAGGCCAAAAACGTGCGCGCTCTGATGGCTCGCTTGGAACAAGAATTTGGCGGGCAACTGCCGGATGACTTCGATGTGCTGATTACTCTGCCGGGCATTGGCCGCAAGACGGCAAACTTGCTGGTGAGCACGCTGTTTGACCGACCCGGCCTGGTGGTGGATACCCACTTCATCCGGCTGTCCAACCGCCTGGGGTTTGTCCACAAGATGACCGACGCCGTCAAAATTGAATATGCGCTCCAAAAAATCGTGCCCGAAAAAGAGTGGGCGCCCTGGTCGCATGTGATGGTGTTCCACGGTCGGCGCTGTTGCTACGCGCGCAAGCCGGATTGCCCCCAATGTCCCATCGCCGCGCTTTGTCCGTGGCCCGAAAAAACACCCGCCGGGAAATAAGAGCGGATGGAGAATCGCAACGTCATACGATTTGCCGCGAGGGTGGGCGGGTTCACGATGTTGAGCCGCATTCTGGGCATGATTCGCGACATCCTGACCGCCAACCTGTTCGGCACGTCGCTGGCCATGTCCTCTTTTGTCGTGGCCTTTCGCATTCCCAATTTGTTCCGCGCGCTGTTCGGGGAAGGGGCGCTGTCATCTGCGTTTATTCCGGTATTCATGGAATCGCGTCGCCATGAGGGCGAGGGGGCGGCCTGGCGGCTGGCGCGCCGAGTCAGCACGCTGGCGGGTGCGGTGTTGCTGGTGGTGGTGGTCGTTGGCATCGTCGGCATGGGGATTGCCCGGCGGTTGCCCGGACTCGGCGAAAAAACCGCCGCCGTGCTGCCGCTGGCGCAAATCATGCTGCCCTATGTGTTTTTCATTTGCATGGCGGCGCTGGCGATGGCCGTGCTGAATTCCTATCGCAAGTTTTCGGTCTCCGCCTTCACACCAGCCCTGCTGAATATCACCTGGATTCTTTCCATTTCCTTCATCATCCCGCAGGTGCGCGGCGGGCCCGGCATGCAGATTCAGGCGCTGGCGTGGACGGTCTTCGTGGCGGGCATGGTGCAATTGCTCTACCAAACGCCCGCGCTTTGGAGCGTGGGCTGGCGTCCCGGCCTGGATGGCGGCTGGCGCGACCCGCGCGTGAAGCAGGTGTTCCTGCTGATGGGGCCATCCACCCTTGGCCTCGCCGTCAACCAAATCAACGTCATGGTCAACAGCATGCTGGCGCTGTGGGTCGGCACGTGGGCGCCCTCGGCGCTCTTTTACGCGGAACGCCTCATTTATCTGCCCCAAGGCATGCTGGCGGTTTCTTTGGGCACGGTGCTGTTGCCGGTGCTGTCCGATTTTGCCGCTCAACGCAAATACGATGAAATGCGCGCCGCCATTCATCACGGCCTGCGCACCCTGCTGTTTGTGATGACGCCCGCCGCCATCGGCCTGTTCGCGCTGGCCCGCCCCATTGTGCGCCTGCTGTTCGAGCGCGGCACCTTCGACCCGATGAGCACCGAACTGACCGCCCGTGCGCTGACCTTCTACGCGCCGGGGCTGATGGTTTTTTGCCTCGCCAAGGTTTTCGTGCCGGCTTTCTACGCCCTCAAAGACACGCGCACACCCGTCAAGATTGGCCTGTGCTCGGTGGCTTTGAATTTCTCCTTGAACGTGACATTTGCGCTCACCCTGCCCGAATACTGGCGGCATGCCGGCATGGCTTTCGCCACTGTAATCGCGGAAGGGTTTAACGGCCTGATGCTTGCGTATTTCCTGCGGCGGCGGCTCGGACCATTGGGTCTGCGCGGCATTTTGGGCGGTTTTTCGCGCGCATTTGTCGCCGCCATTCTCATGGCCGTCGTGGCCTTCACCGCCGAACATTTCCTGACCGATGGACTCATGACCGGCGCTCATCTGTCCCGTAAAATCTCCCATCTCATCGGCGTTCCGACGGCGATTGTCCTCGGCATGGGCGTGTATTTCGGTTCGGCCCGCCTGTTCCGCGTGCCCGAACTGGGCTTTGTGCTGGAAGCCCTGCGCAGTCGCCGCAGCAGCCGCGCGTCCGTGCCCGCCTCTGACGCCGCGCCATGAAAAAAGTGATTCTCACCGGCGCGATTGGCAGCGGCAAAAGCACCGTTCTCCGCGCGGCGATGCAGCGTTTGGGGTGGGCGACCCCCGCCGGCTATTTCACCCACTGGGACGGCCAGCCACGCGGCGCGCAAACCCTCTATGCCGAAAGCTGGCGTGGCGAAAGAATCCCGATGGCCCACCGCCGCGCGCCCTGCGGCGGCCCCGATGCCATGCCGCCGTATGTTCTGACGCCCGACTTCATCCCCTTTGCCGCAACCCATCTGACCGTAAGCGAACCTGGCCAGCCCGTCGTGGTGGATGAACTCGGGTTGATTGAGCTTGAAACAGCGCCCATCATCACCGCCGTTTCGGCCCTTTTTCGCGCCGCCAACCCCGTTTGGGTGGTCATTCAGCAACGCGCACTGGGAAAATGGCGGTTGCATGTCCCGGAGCTTTCCGCCGCGACCATCTTCGCCGTCACCCCCAAAAATCGCGCCGATTTGCCAGCCTCAATTGTCGGCGCATGAAGGCAGGGGAATATCCCGTTTGCGACTGATTAACGGGACCCGACCACTAAGTTTTACTCACTGGCATGAACAAAAACCCTTTTTTGTTGACTATTTCTGACATTTTTGTTCTTTTGAACCAATATATGAGAAAGCTGAACAACTTTGGCATGGATTCTGCTCTCTCTCTCTCTCTCTCTCTCTCTCTCTCTCTCTCTCTCTCTGTTTAATTCATAGAAACGCTGCTCAAAAAAGCAGCGGTTTATTACGCAAACGGTATCACACCCCCGCGAACAGGCAGGGAACTGTTTGGTTGCTTTTTGCATTGTGTCTTTGCGTCGTGTTGTGTTGCGGCCTTTTAAGTGCTTCGGCGGCAGAACCAATACCTGTCCAAAGTGTGCAGATTGCCTTTTCGCCCCGGGGCGATGGCGAACGGATCGCCTTGCGCCTGATTGCTCAAGCCAAACAGCGGGTGGACGTGGGAATGTTTGTGTTTTCGCACGATTCGTTTGCGCAGGCATTATGTGATGCCGCCCAGCGCCGGCGACTTCAAGTTCGTCTGTATCTTGATAATCGGATGGTTAGTGCGGCAACCCGGCCATTTTTTGAGCGGATGGCGGCGGCGGGCGTGGATGTTCAACTGGTTCGCTTGCCTGCCGGCGCACGATTCCATTTGAAGACGATGGTGGTGGATTCCCGGTGGGTCATGACCGGCGCCGCCAATTGGACCCCACAGGCATTTGGCTCCAATGTCGAAGACTTGCTTGTGCTGGATTCACCGGATTTGGCTGCTCACTACTTGGCGCGCATGGAAGGAATGCCGCAAATCGCCGAACTGGAAGGTTTGCACGTTTCCACGTCGGCAGGCAGCGGAAGGAGCGCCGGAAGGAATCGCCTGATTTTGCCGCCGACAACACGGCCCGGCCGCAATGTATTTTGTGCGCCAACCGCACGAACGATGCGTAGTTGCCGAGAGGTACATGCATACTTTTTGCCGGATCCCGAAGGGTTGGAAGCGCTGTTGGTATATTTGCGTTCGGCCCAGGAAAGCATTGCGGTGGGCATGTACCTGCTCAATCACCCTGATATCGTGGGGGTGTTGGCGGAAAAGGCCAGAGTTATTCCTGTTCGTTTGCTTGCCGATCGGATCATGACCGATCCGGCCAATGCCGAGGTGTTGCACACGTTGCACCAAGCGGGCTGTGAGATTCGGCTTTTTGGGGATGGCGACCGCGAAACATACCACATGAAAACCGCGATTGTGGATGGGAGCCAAGTCTGGACAGGTTCCGCCAACTGGACCCGCGCAGCTTTCGCTCAAAACATCGAGGACGCACTCTGCTTTGATTCGGCGGAAATAGCGTCATTTTATGCCGCCTATTTTGATGCCGTGTGGCAAAATGCAGTTGCTTGGACGCCAGTGGATGGGCAAGTGCAAACAGACACAGCCGGTTCGCCCCGGCGTACAACAGATACCCGGCAAGTTCAGTCACTGCCTCCGACCGGGCCACGAACAGACTACGACAGCCTGACCGTGGAACCCGTTTCTGAGTTTCCCGTTTATGCCCAAGTGGAATACCTCCCCGACGACACCTATTTTCCGGCTTTAATCCGATCCATCGACACCGCCAAACAAAGCATTTTGGGGTTGGTCTACGTGTTTTCCGAAACACAATCCGATGCTCCCCATCAGACGGCTCTTATCCAAGCCTTGGTTCGGGCGGTCAACCGGGGGGTATACGTCTATCTGGTGCTATACACCCCTGCTTCACCCGTGGATCGGCTGATGGAGATGCACTCCAACCAAGCGGAGCGCTTGCGTTCCCAAGGCGTGGATGTTCGTTTGGCGCATCCGGCCCGCCCTTTGCATGCCAAACTCTTCGTGGTGGACCAACACCGGGCTTTGCTGGGATCCCATAACTGGTCGGAAGGCAGCTTGTCCGGCGCACGGGTGCGAGAGGCCAGCCTGATGCTGACCCTGCCGGAGCCGGAGCCCCGCCTGGCGGAGTATATCCTGTCCCGTCCCGTTATTGCCGACATGCGGACAAAGGAGTCTTGGGATACGGAAATTGCCCGCATTCTTCGTCTGCAGCAACGCCCCAAAGCCCAACGAGAAGAACTGATTCGGGAATGGACGGCAGAAGAACCATGAAAAAAATGTGGCTTTGGTATTGGGCATTCATGCTGGCCGGATGTGTCGGGGCTTCGGAATCTTCGAGAGCCGATCGCATCGAAATGCGCGATGGGTCCCAACTGGAAGGCCAGTTTCTGGCGGAAACCCGCATGGGATGGCAGTTCCGGGAACGGAATGGGACGCTTCATGCCATAGCTCCATCAGCCGTTCGTCTGATTCATTTCGCCGATGCCAACCGCGCTCGATCTTTTTATGGCATTCCTGCCCGTTCCGTAAGCGAACGAGACGAGGTGATGCTATTGCCGACCGAGAGCTTCGGGCGGGATTTATTGACGGGATTGCGCGGCGCCGAAAAGTCCATCCATATCGCGGCCTACAACCTGAGCAATTGGGGAGCCGCACCCATGGCCGACATCTTCGAAACACTCAAGCAAAAGGCCCAAGCCGGCTTGCAGGTGCGCATGATTCTGGAGTTCGGCAGTGGCACCAGCGAACGCTTAAAGAATCTGGTGCTTGAATTCGCTGAATATCTCGCTGGTTTTGGGGTCGAAGTCCGCTATATGCAGGAATACAAGGTGCAGCACAAAAAACTTGTGCTGGTGGACAACCAAACGCTTTGGATTGGCAGCGCCAACCTGACGACCTCCGCCATGGCCCAGA
>Ga0255347_1003273_pt1 | contig 21301 bp, 22 predicted proteins | sample wastewater_treat_2_FD_192479 | JGI IMG/M metagenome (GOLD analysis project Ga0255347, IMG submission 192479) | Wastewater microbial communities from Lulu Island WWTP, Vancouver, Canada - plant24 | ecosystem: Engineered > WWTP > Wastewater > Unclassified | place: Canada: Vancouver, British...
GTATCCAACCTTCCGCTACTTTGGAGATAGAGAGCACTCTCCGAACGGATATCTGTAAGTTGATGATCTCTTTTGTACTGCTCGATTTTCGAGTCCACATCCGAAAGCTCGGATTCGATAATTATCAAACGCTCTCTAATAAAATTTGCCGTATTAACCAAAACCAGGTTCTTATCCTCAATAGCATCGTTTTTGTAGACCTCAATCAACATATTGATCACGTCTTCTGCGCGTTTTACATTCAAGTCTTCCAATGATAGGGTGATAAGCGATGACATTTGGTTAGGGACATCGACCTTTATTCGAGCGTTGTAGCTATTTGCTACGGTCTTAAGATTACTTTTGGTTATCTGAACGGGCTTTCCCATATAGTCCTGCTCTATTAACGGGGCAACGGTGACAACTATTTCACCCGCAGAAGTTAGTAATGTATCGCCGGATTTAAGTACTCGAACTTCGTTGTCCTCTTCAATACCCCATTTAAGATCTTTCAATTCCACTTGCTGATTGTCCAATAGTGTTGCCGTCAAACTTAGAGTTTGTAAAGGGTCAATATCAGTAAAATCAACTATTATTGGAGTACTGCTATATAGCTCTCTATCACGTAACCCATCTTTTATTTTGTAACTTACATCCAGTCGTAGTTGTTTTGCTACATAATACATCAGCCGTTTGCTTTTAAAAACTCCAATCTCATTATCCACTGAACTACAAGTAGAGGAAAAGAGGTCTTGAAAAGCTACGGACTCGCTCATTACGCCACCTCTTCTGTCATCTTTTACCAGTACCGTTGCTGTACGCCGGAAAGTTTTAGGTGTACTACGTACATAGATAAATCCTATCAACCCGCACACAAGAAGTGATAAAATAAACCATTTCCTGTGAAATAGTACCGTATTTAGCAGCGCTGCTAACGAAGTTCCCTCATGGTCGGCGTTTGGTCCCGTAGTGAAAAGGTCTCTATCGTCATAAATATCTTTACTTTTCATACTCATCTTTGTTATTTCTATCTTAAAATTACGACTAACAATGAAGCCAAGGATGTCAGTACAGAAATTATCGAGGCAAACGTGGCAACTGAGCGATTCTGGTTTATTTCGCGTTGTCCTGCACGTGCCTTATTAGGCTCCACATAGACAATATCGTTTTGTTTGAGGTAGTAGTAGGGTGAATTCATCAGATTCTTACTACGCAGGTCAACTGTGGCCACAGTACGCTCACCATTCAACTCTCTGATGATTTTGACGTTATCCCTTCGTCCATATATTGTCAGATCACCAGCGCGACTTAAGGCATCCAATAGTGTCATACGATCACTATTCACCTCGAAGGTGCCAGGACGTGCCACTTCACCCATTACAGATACTTTAAAATTAAGAAACTGAACCGTTACCACTGCATCGTTAACCAATCCCTTGTCCTTCAATTCTCTGCTTATTCGCTCCGAAAGTTCAAAACGTGTTAATCCGTGTACATTTATCTCGCCCAACTGAGGAAAATTAATATTCCCATTTTTGTCCACCAAATAGCCCAACATACGCTGTTGCCCACCAAAACTGGCATTAGTGTTGTGGAAAATCACCAATGGCAGGTTAAACATCTGCACCAACTCCGGATCTTTACTATTTACCATAATCGAGAGCAGATCGTCACTATTGATGCGAACATCATAGTTTTGTTCTATTGTTTGACGATAATTTCTCGTTACATCTTGCATATAGGTAATATTTTTTTGCGATGTACAGCCGCTTAAAAAAAACAGTAGCAAAGCGATGTACCCGAGATGTCTGATTGTTATGTTCATTGTTGTCTATTTAATATAGTTTCGAAATCTTAATAAATTGTAAATATATTGCTTATTCTTATTTATTCAAAAAAATCAATTATTTTTTCAAGAATAAAATGAGCTACTTGGACTTACCGAATAGATAAGGAAACGTTATTCTCCCCATAGTAAAGTCTATTCTATAGATATGTGTTATTCACATAGTCAGGATCGAGGTGTTCCTGATTAAAATCTTGTGTAATGGTAAATAGTCTTTCATATTTGATTCTCCTATGAGTTATAGTTTAAGTTACTATTAATTAGCCACCCTACTATATCAAGCCCCCATTTAAATCAATTAAAGAACCATTTAAATACTCAGTGTTAATAATATATTTAATAGTATCATAAACTTCTTTTGGTTCACAAAATCTGCCTGCAGGAATTTCTTTAATTATCTTATCATAATATTCTTTAGGGACATCGTTAATACCCATACCAATATTTACATACCCTAACTTTATTGCATTTACTGTTATACCTTTTGACGCATTCTCAACTGCGAGACTTTTGGTTAGACCAAGTATTGCAGCTTTTGATGACGTATACGCACTCGTTCCAGGTGTTGGAAGAGAGGTAACGACAGAAGAAAAATTAATTATTCTTCCATAATTTTGCTCTCTCATAATTGGCAAAATCTCATGTATAACATTAAACGTTCCCTTTAAATTTACATCAATTACTTTTGACCATTTTTCAACATCTGCTTTATGCGCAAATGAATTGTATGAGACCCCTGCACAGTTAAGTAATACTATTTTATTGGCTATATCTCTAATACTGTCCACAAATGATTTTACTGAATTAAAATCCGAAACATCTACCTTGTAGTATTTATCAATTTCGTTGATTATCTCAGTATTTGATGAATTATAGGTTCCGATAACATCAAAACCCTCATTTGAAAATTCTTCAAATGCATATCTTCCTATTCCTCTTGAAGCACCGGTAATAATAATCATAATTATGCCCATTTAATAATTGAAGCGCCATAGGTCCATCCGCTTCCAACAGCAGCAAATAATACTATACTGCCTTTTTTGAGTTTTCCTGACTTGTTTGCCTCATCTAACAAAATAGGTATAGTTCCTCCTGAAGTATTGGCATATCTATCCATATTTGTCAATACTTTTTCGAAGGGTAAACCAATTATCTCAGCAGTTTTCTGCAGAATTCTTATACTTGGCTGATGAGGAATCATTAAATCAATATCATCAACTTTTAAACCGGTATCTTGCAATACTTGATTAATAGCTCTTGGTAAAACCTGGATCGCAGAATTATACTGACTTCCCATTCATTTGGAAATACTGTTCATCAAGATTGTCTTTATTCAATGGTATTTCAGAGCCACCTCCGGGAATTGTAAATCCAAACATATCCTTACTGGAATCAGTATACAGTCTGTAGGCTAAAAACCCTTCTGTAACATTGCCGGAGCTCACTACTGCAGCACCTGCCCCATCTCCAAAAAAGATTGCATCCCTACGTGTCCAATCCGTGATTTTGGAGAAAGTATCTGCACCTATTACTAATATATTATTATATACTCCGCTTGCAATATACTGACTGGCCACCGATAAAGCAAATAAAAAACCACTACATATAGCATTGATATCAAAAGCAGCAGCATTATAAGCTTGTAGTTTATTTTGCACAATGGCTGCTGTTGATGGTGCTTTTCTGTCCGGAGTGGCCGTTGCAACAATTATTAATTCAATATCATCATTTGTCAACCCTGCATCCTTAATTGCAATCTCACCTGCTCTAAAAGCAAGATCGGATGTAGTTTCGTTATCAGATGCAATATGTCTTTCTTTTATACCAACATTCTCAAAAACCCATTGTGAATTAGTCGGAATAATGGTTTCGAGGTATTCATTGGTATATACTGTTTCGGGAACATAAGAGCCGGTTCCTATGATTTTTACATTTCTAACAAGTTGCTTCATTTTATAAGTTGGTTTTTATTCAAAGCTAAAATTACTAACAAAAGGACGTTTAGTATATACTCTTATTCCCCATTTTCTAATGTAATCGCGAAAATCATCTGTAACAATTGTCTCAGTACCTTCATATTCAAATGTTTCAAAATTTACACGAAAATCATCAATTGTTATCCAGGGAAAATCAATTATAATTCTTGGATTCAAATTATGATACGTTGCTATTTTCTTATATTCAACAATAATATCCTCACATTTTTTAATCTTTTCTTCAATACTTAAAGGGATAATTTCTTTAATGAACTTTGCCGGTGATCCACCATATATACCTTTTTTTATTAAACTTTTTGTTACAACAGATTGAGCACCTACTACGCAATCATCTGCAATTTCTACTCCCATCATTATCAAACTTCGATAACCGACAATGACACCATTGCCAATTCTTACACCTTTAAAGGTTGCCGGATAACCCTCTAACACAGATAGCCAATAACCATGTGTCAAGATAGAAGTTTCGGGAGAAAGTCCGACATCATCACCGATAATAACCGGTTCACAAACATTAATAAAATTATTATGAATTGTACATCGGTCACCTATTGTAAAGTTTGCATTTGGGTGTTGCCTACCACCTCCTCCAATTCTTAAGCCTGAACTGTGAAATAAATGTTCCCCAAAGATTACATTGTTTCCCATTATTTCTGTATTATTACCCAATCTACTATAATCCCCAATTGCAAAACGACCTTTTAGGCGTATATGTATATTTTTACCAAATGAAACGTTAGTCCCGATATCGATTCTATCAGCGACAATACTAATATTCTTATTATGATCTTCGTATTTCATTGTTTTTGAGATTATTACATACAATATTGAAAGTATAACCTATTTAATCAACCATCTGACTACCTCAAACACTTCTGCATATCTGCAACCGATTTGAGTGCCCCTCGTTATTGCCAAACTACGGATAAATTCTTCCGAAGAATAGCTTCTTGCTTTTTGAGAATTATAACAATTCAATGCTCTTAATTTCGCAGAGATTTCATTTTCAGTTACAGGAATAAAGCAATTCGTCGCAAAAGTTATATTATTCCAAGGTATTTCATAGCATAATATGGTAGTTTTCTTGAATGCTCTCAGACCTTCATGTGCAATGGTGGTATGATCTTGATGAAGATCATTGAGTGAAGGCATAAAAACAACATCCGGCTGCAAATCTTTATTTAATCGAACCAAGTCTTCAAGAATTTCTTGTCTGTGATGTGCAAAATGCCTAACTTTATATTTATATAACAATAGATGATCAGGTACTATACCCAATTCTTTTGTTGCTGCTTTAACTTCAACTTCTAAAATGTTTTTAGGAAAGGAGGGAGGAACTGACTCTTCAGCAAGAGAAAAGGCAGCATAATAAACATCCTTTTTTTCTGCAATGAATTTTGCAATCGATGCACCACAACCAAATTCGCCATCATCGGTATGAGGTGCTAACACTAATATCCTATTTAATCTCTCCATTCCTTTTTTTTATTAATTAAAATCATGAGTGTCTGGTAAAACTCAGGTTGGATTATTATTTATTTTAAAGATTAACAATTAAAACAAAGTTGGTTTTAACGGACACTATTGATACTCTCAAATTATATTTTTTATTTTAAGCCCCAATACTTTTTAGCTGCAAAGTTATACAATTTGCCAATCATTTTGTTATTGCGTGATAGATATTTGATATTATTCCTAAAAAAGTCACGTAAATGTAAAAATGTCCATTGCCAAAGATTATCACTCCAAAGAGTATGAGCCAGGATAAGAGTCTTATTCGGAAAATTACCTTCTGCAATACAAGCAACAATCTCAGAGGTTTTATGGAACGAAAGCCCATGATTGTTGTACACAATGTCACGTGTGGCAAATTTACTTCCATCCCAGGCAAATCCTGTGTCTGTAAGATACAAAAACTCATCAAAATCTATAGATAGATAGGGTTCTCCTATAATGCCATAATCTTCCATATTGAACTTATCCCAAAGCATTCGGTTATCATACTTTGAAAATGAACTACCATGCATACATACCGTCTTTACGGGATAAAATTGACGGAAATATTCCAAGTTTTTTTGAAAAGAACCTATCGCCAGATCATAATCGCCTTTAGCAGTGGATAAATCTTCATAGTGATAACCTATTTCGTGTCCAAGTGTTGCGATCTTTTTTATAATCTCTGGCACATTACTCTGTTTTACAATACGAAAAAAAAAGGTAGATTTTATACCAAGGGAATTTTCTAACTCGGCTATTTTTAAGGCATTACCTGCATACTCATCTACATCATGACGCATTATTACCAAACGACCTTCAGCAGGGTTTTGTAAATAATCCTCAAACCTCTGGAATTTGTAACCTGCCTTTTGGAAAGCAATCAAAAGTGATTGGTATGATTTAAGTGTAAAGTCCATAAACCTCCTCAATTTCGTTTAAAACTCCTATTTTTCCAACAAAATCGTTAAAGCGGATATTTGGAATACCAAGCATTGCAGCCTCGACTGCCATACTCTGACTATCACCAATATAGAGTGTCGCAAAAGCCATAATGTGGTGAATATGAAGTGGATTGATAACCAAACGTTTCTGTTCCAACCCTTGATTAAGTGCACGTTCGGATGTGATATAAACGTTACCATGGGGCTTAAGAATATCAACTAACCTTAAAGCTATATAATCAGTTATACCAATAACGTTTTTATCGTGGTGGGCATTCAGTTTTGCAAACCTCATTATAAAGTATGGTTTTGAAGTGTCAATATATTGATCTGCAATCTCTTTATTTGGAGTGAATTGATTTGGATGTAAATATGCTAGTTTTTGATAGCCATGGTATTTTATTGCTTTTTTTTCCCATCTACCACTATTACATACAGTAGGATTTAAAATCGCGTTTGCCAAAGGATAACTTGTGAATGCAAACATCGGGACCGCACTAGCATCGTCTTCATTTATTGAAATAATTGGCACACCAGACAACTTACCTAAAAGAGCAACATAAGTACCAATCAAAATATCAGGTCTATCCTTTAATAAAAACCTCAACATCTTAAAATCCATCTTAATTAAAGAAAACATTAGACCCAATTTTGAGGATTTTTTTCTCTCCTCTTCTCTAATTGTAACATACTTAAAACCTGCATTCTGAAGTAAATCCTTTAATATGTCCTTTTGCTTAATTACAAAACTTACCGTATGACCACTAGAAACAAGGTTTTTTGCGGTGTAATTAAACAAATGGAAATGAGCCGGATGTCCTAAATATATAGCGACTTTCATGGAACTATTATTCTTTTGCTTTAGAGCCTTGGCATAATTTAAATAAAAAAAGAGCTAGTAAATAATTGCTTTAGTTTTAATGCTTATTCATTATTAAATAATGCTTTGCGTTTTTCTAAAAAGGCGTTCATGCCTTCTTTTTGGTCTGTAGTAGTAAAGCACTTTGCAAACAATTGATTTTCAAGTTCAATAGCCTCTTTTGTCGATAGATCGTAGTTTTCGTTGATACTTTTTTTAGCTAATGATAATGCTATTGGTGCTGCTTTAACTATATCGGAGGAGAGTTTTAAACAATATTCCATCAGCTCTGATTGCGGCACAACGACATTGACCAAACCAATTCTAAGTGCTTCGTCGGATTTAATATTGTTTCCTGTATAGATTAGCTCTTTAGCATATCCCTGACCTACAATTTTGGATAAACGGTAGGTTCCCGAAAATCCTGGGATGATTCCTAATTTTACTTCAGGTTGTCCGAAAGAAGCATTTTCCGAAGCAATACGAATATCACACGCCAAAGCCAACTCACAACCACCCCCCAATGCATAACCATTAACTGCCGCAATAACGGGGATGTTCAAATCTTCGATTTTTTTAAAAACACTTGCTCCAAAACGGGAAAACTCCAAAGCTTCCTGCTCCGAGAAATTAGTCATTTGAGAAATATCGGCACCAGCAACAAATGCTTTAGTTCCATCTCCAGTAATGATTAAAACACGAGTGGTTTTATCCAAATGATCAATGGCCGCATCAAGCTCTTTTAAAATATCGGAATTTAAGGCATTCAGAGATTGGAGTGCCGAAATTGTCAAAATAATAATTTCAGGATGGCTCTTGTCGATTATTAAATGATTGTACTCCATAACTTTTATGCATTAAGCAAATATCGTTATTAATCTATTGCTAATTAATCATTTGAAAGGTTCTAACAAAGGATTCAAATCCTTTATCACTTTTGCAGGTACTCCGGCTACTAAAGTGCGAGGTGGAACATCTTTTGTAACCACAGCACCGGTCGCAATTACTGATTCATCCCCGATAGTTACACCTGGAATTATGGTAACATTCGGCATGATCCATACTCCTTTGCCAATTACTGTCTTTTGTATGGTACGTGGATAGATATTTCTCAAAATCGTGTCTGACGGAATATTGGCATGAGCAGTAATTATAGCACGGTCACCTATGGAAGAATAATCTCCAATACTAATTTGATCGGTAAAGACCCTATCGAAGATCACCTCATGTCCAATATAAACACCTTTTCCAATTTTTACACCTCGCCAGCGTTGCATGACCGTTCGCCATGATTTGACGGGACAAATAAAAATTAATTTATCTAAAAAAAATCTCCACAAGAATTTGATTCCATACCAAATCTTTCCAAAAAAACTATTCAGTCCATAAAACTCTAGTACTTCTTCTGCAGGCATATTATTCGTTTTTTTTAATGTTATACAAATCTTTACAACTTATAAAGTTAAACTGTTTATGTTGAAAAAAAGCCAATTCTTTCTCAAATATGGGAATCGCCTTTTTACCCAAATTTTTAACTTTCAACCTATGACGTAGCACATCTCCTAAAAGGTATGAAATATAATTGCTTCCTCGCCTCTGAATCTCACCCTCTTCCCGCTCTTCATCTATAAATTCGTTGGGGTGAGTAAGGAAGTTAAATTGCCGTCCAGTCATCAGGGTCTCCAGGTAAAGCATTTGGCGAGTGAGACGATTGAGCCTTGGTGCTATACGCATAAATGTACCTATATATGGAAATCCGAGTGCTGAAATGGGTATTTCGAAGATATCTGAGGAACCCTTTTTAAAAATATTATCCTCTCGAGTAAAATAGGCCTTTCGAGGTGTAGTAATCCAATGTAGTTTATTTAGTGACCCGAAAGATATAAACATATCAAGACGCTGCGACGAAACAGAACTATCAATCTTGTATCCGGCCTCTTGTAAAACCGCAGCAAAGCATTTATCCACTCTGGCAGCAGGAGCACGGAACGAGATAACTTCCTCGCCAATGATATCCTCCAATATCTCCTTGGACTTACGCAAATGCTCCAATTGTTGATGTGGTGCTAATACGTCTATTGCTTGACTTACCTCGTGAGTCAAGCCGTGAGAGCCAACTTCATGTCCCTTCTCGTGGGCCATTCGCACCACATCCGGATAGAGCTTTGCTATATAACCGGTGTAAAAAAAAGTAGCTTTAACACCATAACGATCGTAAAGGTCTAATAGGCGTGGCATTCCTTGCCTAAGCACATATCCCCCTGTTTTATCACTGAGCTTATGATTTAGGATTGATGTCGTCTCAACATCATTTGTTATTAGGCAATATTTTTTTTTCATCGTTTTCTAATAAGATTGTTTCTATAGTTTTTGATAATGTTGTGTATGGAAATTGCACAAATTTTACTTAAAGCGATATTGATAATCCGGATTCTCTTTCATAATTCGGTTACTTTCAGGATAATTCTCAACAAACCACACCAAAAAAGAAGTTACATCAATTTTATCTTGCATCATTATTTCTCTACGTTTTAGCCATTCATCTTTTTGTTCAGTATCACACAACAAATCTACAGCTATTTCCAATGCTTTGTTTATGTCCTCATCTGATAGTGTTAAATTATACATTAACCCGTAATCTCGTTCAAGATGTATTGTGTAATAAGTATTAATCTTGTTATACAAAAGGATTGCCGGAACTCCTAAAACCACAGCCTCTTCCGCCATTGTACCACTTTCTCCTAAAACCAGCGATGAATAGGCAATTACATCATGGATTCTATCAGGAGGTGTTTTTAGTATAAAAGACTCCAGTTCCTTAGGAAGTTCTTCTTCCGATGATACACATACCTTGACATACTTTGCGAGTTCTAAAACAATGGCAATTTTATTTTGAATTGAGATACCTTTTTGACCAAGATCATGTGTTACATTACGAGAAACAAAACGAACAAGCACATATTTGTCACTATCACTAATACCCATCATCTGTTTAATAGATGGGTCAGGAGTAAAACGGTTGGGATGCAAATATGCCAGTTCATGATACCCGCTATATCTAATTTCTTTGGAGGAAACATTTGGATGCTCGTATAGCCCTGTTAAAACTACATCAGTAAAAGGCTCATATAGCCTGACCTGCTCCATATTATATGTGTCTTCAAACGCAATATGTGGCTTATTTATAAACCAAGACACCTGGGCCAAGTACATAGAACCATGACTTAACAATATATCAGGCTTATATTTTCTACAAACTTTCAATATCTGGAAATTAAATTTAAACATCCCAAATAGTTTACTCAATATAGATGTATACTTTTTCCCCAATGAAACAAATTTAAAACCATTAGCTTTTAATAAGTAAATCTCAAATTCTTTATCTCTGCAGGTAAAAAGAACATCATTACCTTTTTGTAACATCTCATGTGCAAAGTTTTTAAAAAGATGGACATGAGCAGGATGGCCGATATCTATAAGTATCTTCATAATTACATCTTAAAACGAATTCCGTATCTACTAAAAAAGCGACGTAGTTCAAAAGCAAGCCACGTTTTAATATTTGTACAACTATAATCGTGCAAGTTATAATGGATTAGAGTTCCTCTTTTATTATCTGTAACCACGACATGCATGTCTTGCATTATAAAATTAATCAACCAAACTTCTTTTCCTTTCTTCAAAGTGAATACATTATCATTTCTTTTAAAAGATTCAATTTTTTTCAAAAAAATTAAATTAGAACAAAACTCATTTAGTATATCAAGTACCATTCTTTGTTGCTCTTCAGTAGTCGGTCTCTTTATAAAATCTTCCTTATTCCTTAATATTTTTGCAGGGCATCCACCTGCTAGAACTCCTTCAGGAATATGTTTATTTACATAAGATCCATACGCAATAATAGCGTCATCTCCTATTGTAACTCCAGGGGCTACAAAAACATTATAAGTCAATTCTACACGTTTACCAATTTCAACATCACCATAACTAACAGGATAACCTTCAAGAATATTTTTATATGAACCATGGGTAAAAATACTACATTTAGGTCCAACTGCACATTCTTCCATTAAATGAATCTTCCTGGAAGGATCAATAGTAGTGTTTGGGAAAATATGCACTAAATCGTCTATTTGTATCTCTGATTGGTGCGATAAATGTCCTGCTCTAATTATTGCTACTTCCGAAATTGTTACGTCATTGCCAATAACAACTTTGTGAGCATTAACCATTACAGCAGAACGAATATTTGATCGTTGTCCTATTGAGACAGAATTTGCAACAATAGATGTAAAAAAACCGATCTTAGTTCCGTTACCAATAGAAAAGTTTTCCTTACTACAAATTATGGCGCCTATTGAAAGCTTAACATGATGACCTATTTTGTTACCTTTAATTCTATATATATGAATTTTAATGCAACCGGGTAATAACCCGAATGTAAGCATCTTTATTATAGGTACTCTATTTCCCATAAATAACTATTTTTATTATTCTATGATTGTAGACTTATACACTTGCACAATTCTTTCTGCTACTTGTTTATTATCTAGACCTAATTCTATAAGTCTTTCTCTGCCACCAGTTTTACCTTTCCCCTTAGAGAATCTAATAGCGTTATTAAGTCCAATAGCTATTTTTTCTGCATCCATGCTTACAATAAAATGGCCTTCTGTTTCTCCAACTAACTCTTTTACATCGCCTACATCAACGCTAACAATTGGAGTTCCACATAGCATCGCCTCTTTGGTTACCATTGGTGAGCCTTCTCGATGCGAGGTCATTAACAAGCAATCACATGCGTTCATCAATAAATTAACCTCTTCTCGGCTATATCCCTTTAATTCGATGAGTTTACATCCGGGAATAAGATTACATGCCTGTTGTGCCAAACTCGAATTTTTAATTGGGTTATCAAAAGACCCTGCAAAAAGAATATAATTACTTTGCAAATCTAATCCAAGTTGCTTGCGAGCCTCTTCCCTTGACATAGCCTTAAATTTATCAAAGTCCACTCCGCATGATTGGACCGTAGTATTGTCCTTATAAAAATGTGCTATTTCATATAACTTATCACTTACAAAAATATTATATTTTGACAATCTCATAGATACACGAGAGAGCAAAAGCAAGAATCCTCCTGAATGTATATCACTACCATGATAAGTAGTTACTACAGGGACCTCGCGTTGTAAGTTTGCTAATAGACCGGACAGACCATAGTGAGCATGAATAATATCTGGTTTAAACTCACTTATTTTCTTTAGTAGAATTTTTCTACAATTCAAATATCCCCAAAAGCCTTTACCTTTTATTCCAAAAAAATCAAATTCTACGTGCTGATCTTTTATAGCACCTACTTGTTCTAAAACAAAAGGAGAAAACTTACCACCATTATAACTAGCCACTATTAATACCCTCATATCTCGTTAAATATATGTCTTTAACACTTAAAAAAATTGTTAACTCTATCTCATATTCCAAACCAGAGACAACACAAAAACAAGTACGAACCAACCATATATTATTATAGGAGATAATCTACGTGGAAGTCTCTGAAAATCGTATTGAGACAACCACCAAAAAGTGACTACATATGCCATAGCTAAATGTGGATATGTCATACGGGTTTCTAGGCCTTTTACTGCAATCGCAACTCCTAAAGCATTAAATAGAAAGAACATAACAAGAGGATAGAGTCTCTTATGCTTGAAACGAAAAACACAGTAAACTCCACAAAAAAAAGGAGCAGCGAGCAATAGTCTATACAATAGACCGGAAGAATATAGTGAGTTTGTAGTTGATTTTTTGATTGCTATAGAAGGGAATGGCCCCATAAAAGCGGCTAAAGGGTCGGCTGAATGTTTGACTATCCCCCCACCCATAGCCTGTCCTTCTTTTCTCTCTATCAAATAATCTATATCTCCAGCACTTAAATAACGCTCATAAGTGATTGCAGTATAGGAGCTGGTAATCATTATTGCAAAAAAGATAACTCCTAACACAATAGCAATAATACCTTTTGCGTAGATAAGAATAAGTGTAATAACAAAAACGCCAAAAAGTATTATTGAGACAGGTAATCTGAAAAACGCTACTGTTAAAGAAAGAATAAATGCTATTATTAGATACAGAATATTTCTACTGTAATAAAAACGATAAAAAGCGAGAAAGGCAGCAATAATAATAAAAACAAAAATGCTTTCTTTTAAAAAGACCGTATGAAAGACAGCTGTAAACGATGCAATAAAAAAAGTAAGTGATGCCATATATGCATATCTCCTTGGCATAATGTAGCATCCTATATCAAATAGTAATAGAGAAGAAACTATAGCTACAACAACATGAATAAGCTTAACAAACATCAATGATGTAGAAATACGAAAAAGAGTACTAAACCATATAAAAGCCCCCCAATCATCGAAATGGTAATGTTTAGACACATAGCGGATACTATCAATCCACTTCATGCTACTCATCTCCAATGAGTTGACATAATAAACCATTGCATCGGCCTTGGAAAATAAGAATAAATCACCATCAATTGAATATGATAAAAATGAGAACATTAAAACTTGAATGAGGGAAATCAATAAAACAGATACCACTAAATTTGTTTTATTGAAGAAAGTATATTGTCTTCTTGAGCTCTCTAAAATAGCAATAGTAAATAGTATAAAAGAAATAAATGAGCTTGCTAAAAAGTACGTTTGTTTCGTATCATTTATACTACTGGACAAAAAAAATGCGTAAAGTAATAGTCCTATGACCCAGTAAGCTCTATTAATCTTTTTTAGTAACATATCTTATAAATTCTCTAACAAATATACAATTGTGTAAGTGCAAAATTCCTTCGACATGGAATGTTAAATTCCTATAATATTTAATATTTATAATGAGGATTTAGTAATTAGAAAGCAATTTCAAATAATTAGCTTCGAATTTCTGTGCTATTTTACTATTGTCATGAATATCTTTAACTTGTCGATAAGATTGTTTCTTTAATTCTAGCAACTGATCAGGAGACATATTGATTAATTTTATTATCTCATCCTCTATCTGATTTGCATCCGGAAGTATATTTATTACTGCAGAATTTTTAATACTAAGATACTTCATAGCGACATCCTCACTTCCGCTTAAAACAATAATCCCTCTTTCCATTGCATTTATTGCGTTCATGCCATAATCGTACGATTTACATTGATCAATTAAAATATCTGCTTTACCTAGTACTTTCAAATAATCATTATAAATTAATCGTTCAATTATTTTAACCTCGACTTTATCGCTATAATTATCTTTTATTCTTTCCAATGCCGCCAAGATATATTCAGCGCCTTTAAATCCTCTCCTTGTAATCCCATATAAAATCTTAATTTTTGAACTTTCCATTGATAAATTACCTAATGATATGCCAGATGCCGGTAATGGAATAGGTGAAGTGATTTTTTGGTTATCTCTATATCCGACATAATATGAATACATTGAAGGAATAATTATATCAACTTTATTGATAAAATTATTATAATATAACTTGTCTAATGGATTGTATATTGGATATTCTTTTTTAATAGTTTTATCGAATGGGAAATATTTAAATTTGTCTTTTGACTTCAAATATGCTATATCCGTTCCACAAACATAATAAACGGATTTCTTATTAAATTTTAATAAAAGGTATCGTATACCGAAATAATAATATGGTATATGTGATGGGTGGAGGAATTGAACTATGTCGTAACCTAAAAATTTTTTTATGTTAGTTAATACATACAAGTAATTTATGATCCTACCTATTATCTTACCCTTAAAAGGTTTAATGTTAAAATCCGATTTAAAACCTCTATATCCATCTCCATCTGCAAGTAAAGTTACTTTGTGTCCCAAACGTTCCAATCCATGTTTTAGGTTGTTATGTACTCCACTAAATTCTCCAATAAGCAATATCTTCATATTAGTTTTTTCTCTCATCTGTAAAATTTTTAATAATGTTGAATAAATCTATTCTCTTATCCAATTCCTTTAATGAATATACACAGCACATTAACGTGAGAATAACTGTTGGTATATACACAAAATTTGATTTCCAAAGATATAACAATAAAAAACAAGATGCTACAAATAACAATTGGATTGAACACAAAGTTATTGAAGATGACAATAATCCGAAGTTAAATTTATTCTTAGCTACACAAAACACAATGATAAAATAAATAAAATATGATATTACAAAAGCAATTCCTAAACCATCTAACCCCAAATAGTAATAACCAAATAAAGTTAATATTAAATTAATAATATTAAAGATAAATTCATTAATTGCATATATTTTCATTTCTCCTTTTGCTATGAAAAGGTAAGATATTGACCATGAAACTGCTTTAAATATCATTCCTAACATAGCCCATTGCATGAATCCAGTAATTGGAATAAATCTGTTTGAATAAAGCAAAAAAATGACATTAGGAGCAATTAACAGGAAAATCATTGTGATTGGGGCAATAATAAGAATTACCATTTCGGCTTGTTTATTAATAATATCCCTACATTTTCTATTGTCCTCATTTACTCCTGCTAAACGGGGATAATAGTCTGTTCCCATCGCTGTGAATATTAATCCAACATATCCGTTAACAATTGCAAAACCTGCTGTATATAATCCAACCTCTTCAGCCCCTCCAATTCTTACTATAAAAATCCGTAATAAATAGGCGGAGCCTAGAACTAAAAAACTACTTAACGTCATTACCAACCCCATTTTTAACATTCCTTTCCCCTCTTGAAATGTTTGCCTTGGAGTAATTATTGGCTTATCTATTTTAATTTTTCTTGAAAAATACCATGTAAATAATAATGTAGTTATTGAGTTAAGAATGAGAGTCGGTACAATACCTCCTATTCCAAAGAAATAATAAATAGGTACAGAAATAATTAAACCAAACAATGAAGCTAAAACTCCTGATTTTGCAAGATGTTTTAGTTTCCTCATTCCTTGCAAAATTACAGATTGACCAGCTGAAAGCTGTTGAAACAATAATGTTACAGAAAGGAACATGAATGGAATAGTATAGTCGTAACTCCCGAATGTTGATTTACTGAGTATTGGTGAAAGAACAATGACAACTATCATCCCCAATAGACCGGTAAACCATACTAACCTTTTTAAAACAGTTACAACCATGCTTATCTTCTGAAAGTCTCCACTTCCATTTGCTTCGGCAACATTCTTAACCGCACTTGAAGATAAACCCATTGAGGTGAGTCCTTGAATTAATTGGGTTGCAGATGTATATAATCCACTAATACCCATACCTGTCGGACCAAGAAGTATGGCAATGAATTTTTGCTTTACAATCTCAATTAATATTTTCCATAATTGAACACCTCCAAAAAGAGACGTTGCCTTAAATATGCTTCTATAGGCAGATAGATCTTGTGAGTTAGTGATATTATGGGTCTTTTCGGACACAGATTAAAACTTATTTATCAATTCAACGACCGCCTCAGCCTCTTCCACACTCAGAACGGGAGATATGGGCAAACTCAATTCCTCATTATGTATCCTTTCAGTAATGCCAAGTTTGGTATTGGGAATAATGAGGTTTGAAGTCCGGTAACATTCCTGTAAATGTGGTGGAATTGGGTAATGTATTAAGGTTTGAACTACATTCTCTGTCAGGTAGTTTTGTAGTTCATCTCTTTGCTTACAAAGTACAGGGAAGATATGAAACACATGAGAATTATAGTCATCTACCTTGGGTAAAATCACTTTAGGGTTCTTTATGTTTTCAATATAGTATTTTGCAATCGCTTTTCTATGAGCATTGTCTTTATCCAGATGTTTTAGTTTTACGGATAATACAGCAGCTTGAATTTCATCCAAACGGGAATTCCTCCCCGTATATTTGAAGACATATTTTTTAGAAGAACCATAATTTGCGAGTGTTCTTATTGTATTTGCTAACTCCTCATTGTCGGTTGTTACTGCCCCTGCATCACCAAATGCCCCAAGATTTTTCCCCGGATAAAAAGAGTGACCGGCAGCATCACTAAGGGAACCGGTACGTAACATCACTGCTTTGCCACCTATAAAATAGCATCCTTGAGCCTGAGCATTATCTTCTATTAGCTTTAGATTATATTTTTTGCATATTTCTCCAATCTTATCTGTATAAGCACAACAACCATAAAGATGTACAATCATTATTGCTTTGGTTTTTGGAGTAATTGCTTCCTCTATCTTATTCTCATCAATCTGGAATGTATTAATATCCGGCTCAATCAAGATAGGCACAAGGTTGTTTTCAGTAATAGCCAGAATGGAAGCGATATATGTATTTGCAGGAACTATTACCTCATCCCCTTCCTTCATAATTCCTAATTCAATATATGCCCTAAGAATCCATATCAAAGCATCCAAACCATTGGCAACTCCGATACAATATTTAGTACCAATAAAATTAGAGTATGTTTCTTCAAACTTCTTATTCTCCTCCCCTTGCAGATACCAGCCGGAGTCCACAACCCTATCCACGGCAGCATGTATCTCATCGGAATATTGAGCCGTTATCTTCTGTAAATCTAAAAACTTAATCATTTTAAATCTTTCTAATAAACCTTGCGGGATTACCCAACCATAATTCTCCTTTTGGGATATTTTTTGTAACAACAGAACCGGCACCAATCATTGATTTTTCTCCAATGGTAATACCACCCAAAATAACCGAACCTCCACCTATGGAAGCTCCCTTTCTAATAATTGTCTTTTGAAATTTTTGAGGATATTCTTTTGACCTTGGATATTTATCATTAGTAAAAGTAACATTTGGGCCAATGAAAACACTATCCTCTATTTCAATCCCATCCCAAACCTGAACTCCTGACTTGATTGTAACATTATCCCCGATTATGACATCGTTTTCAATTAAAACACTAGCACAAATATTACAATTCTCACCGATTTTGCAATTTTCGAATATTACACAAAACTGCCAAACTCTTGTTGAGTCAGGAATATTCTTATTCATACAATCAGCTAATGGATGTATCATATTTGTCTGTACTTTATAAATTGATTATAATCTCTAATATAATCACTTTCATCATATTCATGTGATGCGAGCACCAAACAAATGGCACCTGACGAAAAATTGACTTCTGAAGCCCAAATGCCGGGCGGTATATGTAAACCGATGTCCGGACTATTTAAAAAGACCTGTCGTTTGAATTTTCCATCATCCAAAGATACTTCAAAACTTCCACTTGCTGCAATAAGAAACTGATGACACTCATAATGTGAGTGAGCACCACGGCTTTCACCTCCTGCGATATCATACAAATAAAACACTCGCTTTACTTTAAAAGGAAAATTGGCGTTATTCTCTACAATAGTTATATGACCGGCATCAAAGCTTACTTTTCCCAAATCTATTACCGAGCAGTCGAATACAGAAATCTTATTTTTCATTTCTTAATCTTTTAAATTCGTCAAAGTCTCGTATATAATCATCAGGATTAAAATGTTTATCTGAAACAATTAAAGCTAATGAATTAGTAGAAAAATTTTCCATTCTGCGCCAATACATTCTGGGGATATATAGTCCGTAGTAGGAGCGGTTTAATGAGAACTTGTGTTCCTTCTCTCCATCATGTAAAACTACATCAAAACTACCGGAAAGGGCAATTATAAACTCTTGTTGCTCTTTAAAAGCATGACTCCCTCGTTTATCGCCACCCGGCACATCATATATCCAGTATGTCCGCGCTATTTTAAACGGCAACTGTTTCGGATACTCAAAAAAGGAAAGATTTCCCCTTTTATCTATGATCTTTGGTAGTTTAATTATATAAGGTGTATCATTCATCGGGGAAAAATAATTGTTATTGTGCCTTTAAAAATATTAGCGAATATAATCTCTGATTGCGAACCTACACACCCTGACCCACGCAAAGATAAGGTTCTTTTCGTAAATTACTTTATCAAACCCAATAAATATTGCCCATATTGATTTTTCTCCATGGGTTTTGCTATACGAACAATCTCCTCTGCCCCTATCCAGCCCTTGTTGTAGGCAATCTCTTCCAGACAGGCTATTTTTAATCCTTGTCTTTTTTCTATTACCTCAACAAAAGCGGATGCTTCCGACAGGGATTCGTGAGTACCTGTATCCAGCCAGGCAAAACCTCTCCCCAAAAGTTGCACATTAAGTGCCTGCCTCTTTAAGTATTCCTGATTTACGGAGGTTATTTCCAACTCTCCTCGCGACGAGGGTTTAACATTCTTGGCTACTTCTGCTGCTCCCCTTGGGTAGAAATATAATCCTACTACCGCATAGTTTGACTTTGGATTTTTAGGTTTTTCCTCAATACTTAACGCTTTACCCGAATCATCAAACTCCACAACCCCATAGCGCTCCGGGTCATCCACATAATATCCAAAAACAGTTGCCTGATCCTCATTCTCTGCCCTGTTCAGAGCCTCCTCAAGCATGGGTCGAAAACCTTGTCCATAAAAGATATTATCTCCTAAAACAAGGCATACTGCATCATCCCCTACAAACTCTTCACCTATAATTAAGGCCTGCGCCAGTCCATCTGGACTCGGCTGTTCCGCATACTCAAAATGCACACCGTAGTCTGAGCCATCACCCAGGAGACGTTTAAATCCCGGCAGATCCTGAGGCGTGGAAATTACCAATATATCGCGAATCCCCGCCAACATCAACACCGATATTGGATAATAAACCATCGGCTTGTTATAAATGGGTAAGAGCTGTTTACTAATACCCTTGGTAATTGGATATAAGCGGGTACCTGATCCGCCGGCAAGAACAATTCCTTTCATTACTAATAATGTATATGTTTTTAATCAATCATATTACCCACTCCTCTTCCCTTTCAACACGATATTACGTACCGCTTTCCAGAAATATTTCCAGTCTGTACTAATCGGGTTTTTGAAATATTCATTTAAATATCGCCTTTCGCTCTCCTGAATACCTTCGAGGGTTTCGGGCATGTCTGCATAGAATGGTGGCAGAAGTCCCGGCTTGGTTTTTATTCTTAATGCTTTTAAGTCCTCATCATAAAGATTGAAGTAGTGACTGCTTAGAGGCCTTACTCCCACAATTTTAAGTTCACCTTTTACCCAGTTGATCAGCATGGGCAGCTCATCCAGCCATGTTTTACGCAAAAAATGACCGAGAGGACTGACACGGTAATCATCTGAAATTTTTCCGCCAACCGCAAGTCCCTGCTGCTTATATATATATGGTTGTATATATTCGGAATAGGCATACATAGTCCTTAATTTATAGACACCTATGACCTCGCCTCCCCTTCCCTGTCTCTGCAGACGAATCAACATGCCATTTGTAGGCTTATCGTCACGAATAGGCTCCTTTATCTTTGTTGCCACCACATAAAAGCACCCGTTACTTATTTCCTCATGTACCACGTCAAATCCTGCTCTATATATCCTTCCCAATACCTCTACACGTGTCAGCACCCGGGACTTTCCACCCGTAATCCAAAAATATAACGGGCGTGTAACCGGAATTTTGGAACATACCCGGTGCCAGAAGAAATCCAAACCAAAAACTACTCTGTTAATTATGGGGGGACTTTGGCGTAAAACCTTTTCGCGATGCAATGCTGAGGTCACACAATGACAAGCGATGAATCCTCCCTCATTCATACAGTAGTTTGCGTATGAAAGCAGGGTATTGATATGCCTGACTTTGTTTAAAGAACAGAGATGTACCACTAAGTGAGGGGACTTAAGCCTGGAACGAAGAATCTCCTCCGGATTGCTGCTTTCTATGAATACGGTATTCTCCGAGAACCGGTGCTTAACCTCTTTAATTTTATCTTCTACATCGTCACTTTCAATCGTTATTTCAGGGATAAGAGCAATAATCTTTTCAACATCCTTGTTTAGGGTGACCTCTTTCTTATCTTCCAAAGGATTTACCCCTTTCTCTTTAACATCATCAACGAGGGGTTCTTCGTAAAAATAAGGTATCTTTTTATATACAAATCTTCTGAAAAGGGAATAAAGTAATAGTTCCAGAAGGAAAATAATCAGTAATACTACAACAATCGAGTAATGGTATCTCCATCCGGGGATAATAATTCGGTAAAGTAAAAAAATGAGCGAGCCTGCAAAAACCGTTTGCAG
>Ga0255347_1003281_pt1 | contig 21259 bp, 17 predicted proteins | sample wastewater_treat_2_FD_192479 | JGI IMG/M metagenome (GOLD analysis project Ga0255347, IMG submission 192479) | Wastewater microbial communities from Lulu Island WWTP, Vancouver, Canada - plant24 | ecosystem: Engineered > WWTP > Wastewater > Unclassified | place: Canada: Vancouver, British...
CAGTCGAACCTCTCAAAATCCCTGCTACATTGTGCGAAGTGCAGGTTTCCCATGAATTGCGGAGGTGAACATCGAGTTTCGCCTGTAGCTGAACGGGGGTAAAATCGCGGGTGACAGCCGTCGCTTTGAGTTCATCATAATCGTATTCGGAGCGAGTCAACAAATCGCGCGCCGCAGATTGGGAGATCCAGCCGAGCACTTTGCATTGCTTCTCGTTTTGCGCCTCATCATACAGGTAATATCCCGGATCCCTCGAATGGCGGGAAGGCACCGCCCATGGATAGCCGGAAGCTACATCTTCATGCACTATAATACATCCTGCTGCACCCTTGCGCTCCGCTTCTTCAAATTTATAGGTCCAGCGTCCGTAATAGGTCATGGTTGTGCCGTTGAAAAGCGTAGAATCTTTCGTGAAAAATCCGGGGTCGTTGACCAACACCATGACGGTTTTCCCCTTTACATCTATTTTTTCAAAATCATTCCAGTTATGTTCGGGTGCATCGATTCCAAAACCGACAAACACAATTTCATTATTCGTTAGCGAAATTTCAGGGCTCAACATCGGACTCCATAGGCTTATTTCGGTCCCATTCGTATATCGCAGCACTCCCTTTTTGTCCTTGACAATCACCGGCTCGGATGGATCGGGGAGGATCTTGACTAAGGGCACTTCCTGTAAATAGCTCCCGCCAAAGGCGGGCTCCAGCCCAATTTCTTCCATTCGCGATTGCAGATAGCGGACGGCCCGCTCTCCACCAGCCGTACAAGGGGCACGCCCCTCCATATCATCGGCAGCCAATATTTCCAGGTCAGTCGCCAGCATGGCGAGGTTCATTTTTTTCGTATTTATGGAATTATTGTTGCCACAACTCACCAAAAGGAGCAGCACGAGGGAATAGAGAAAATGTTTCATAGGATTTGAGATTTTATCTTACAAATATAACATTCGGGAAATTAATTCACAAATGGAAATAATGTCGCCACATGAGGTGAATCGCTGCGGATTTGCGGCCGCCAAAGTAGGAAGCAGGTGCAGTTCTTTTAACAATTTGGCCATAAACCGCCACTTTTTTGATAGAAAAAGAAAGAAAATTGCGTTATCTGTCGAAAAAATGACTACTTTTGCGGTATGAAGGAATTAAAGCAATTTGGCGTAATACCGGTTGATGTCGGAGTACTGGAAACTCTTTTTGACTCTTACAAGCACCCTCAGAAGAAAATAACGAGTCTTGAACAAAAGGGTAGTTTGATAAGGTTAAAAAGGGGATTATATGTTGTTTCACCTACGGTTTCCGAACAATTACTTTCAGTAGAATTAATCGCCAATCACCTTTATGGGCCCTCTTATGTCTCGATGCAATACGCACTCCGCTACTATGGACTTATTCCTGAAAGAGTCCATACGACAACCTCATTAACATTTAAGGCTTCCAAATTATACACAAACAGAGTCGGACGTTTTGAATACATTCATTGTGAGCTCGATTATTATTCAATCGGCATCCGTCAAGTTATTGAGGAAAATTATGCATATTTGATCGCTTCTCCCGAAAAAGCGTTATGTGATATAATCGTTTATACGCCGGGATTGCGGCTTAGGTATGTAAAGAATATGGAGGCTTACTTAGAGGAGGATATCCGCTTTGATATGGAGGAATTTTATAAAATGGATCCAACCATATTTGAGCAATGCGCTTCCGTAAGTAAGAAAAAAACCGAAATTAATAACTTAATAAAACTGTTAAAGCGATGAGTATATTTGATCAAATGTTGGCTCGTTACACTACGTTTTGATCTCTCATCACTTTTCTTGTGGCCTACAAGATCCTTATATAGTCATTCTTTTTCACTAGCTTTTATTTCATTTATCAATAAAGCTTGTAATTCGTCTTTTGGTAACAATAATTTATATTCGGACACGCCGATGGGTTTATTTACATCTTGTAAAGCTATTTCTACATCAAGATGATCTCTATCAGCACAAAGAATAATGCCAATAGACTGATTTTCGTTTTCACCTCTCTCCAATTTATCAAGCAACGAAAGATAAAAATTCATTTTACCCACATATTCTGCTTTAAAACTCCCAATTTTTAATTCAATAGCTACCAAAGAACGCAACCCTCTGTGAAAGAAAAGCATATCCACAAAATACTCTTTACTATTATATTCCAAACGATATTGGTTGCCAATAAAACTAAAACCCTTACCCAGCTCTAAGATAAAATTTCTAATTTTAGAAATGAGACGTTTTTCAAGCTCCAACTCTTTAACGGGCTCTTTAATCCCTAAAAAACCTAAATTATAAGTACTTTTGAATACCTCATTTGCATATTCTGCACTTATTGTTGGAAGCGTTTTATTGAAATTATTACTTGTAACTTGTGTTTGTGCTAGATTGTAACTATCCATTTTAATGGCGTTAAGCAACAAATCTCTAGTCCAGCCTTTTGTTATCACTTCATTGGCGTAAAACTCAACAGCTGAAAGCGATTGTACTTTATCTAGCAACAATAAGTTATGTCCCCATGGCAAAACTGCCACAGAGCGTAGCAGTTTTGTATCTGCCTGATAATAACGCTCATAGAAACGTTTCATGTTCCAAAGATTTCGTGGCGAAAGTCCCATGTCAGGGAATTCATTTTTTAGGTCAACAGATAACTGTTTTACAACACCACTGCCGTAACCTTCTTCCAAATGCTTTTCAAAAAGTAATTTACCCAAGTTCCAATAAACAGAATTAGCTGCACTATTTACCTGCTTTGCTATCATTGCACGAGCATGTCGAATTTGTGCGACAGCCTGTCGCAGTATTGCATTATAATCTGTTTGCTTTATATTAAATTCTTTACTCATAAGCTATTCAATTTTATCGATCTCCTGCATCAATCGGTCTGTTTCTGTAAGAGCTACGATTATTTTTTGATAATGCACGCCGTCCTCATAAGATATTTCGCGATTTTTGCGGTCTTTGAGCCATTTTTGAGCGGGTTGATAGCCGCCGATGTAAAAGTTCCAGGCCACTTCAGGCACGTTCTCAAAATACTGAGTTTCATTGATATAAACATTTCCGTTTTGATAGGTTGGGATATCCACTGTCTTATCGCCTATATCGGGGAAATGGGTATTTAGTGGTTTTTCGAAAATAGGACCTTCCAACAGATGAATTTGCCTTAATTCACTACCTAGTTCAACCAATTTTTCGAATGTTTTATTGTTTTTGGGATAGGGAATCCGAGGAAAATCAATCTTTAAGAATTCTTTGTATTTCTCTCTATAGGTTGGAGAGTGCAGTATCGCATAGATATAATCCAATAAATCCAACGGTGAGAAACATTCACCCAATTCGGCGGGCAAATCGTAAGCAAGATTGTCGTCCGGCAAAAATGTTAAATTAAGGTCTTTAGCAATTTTATTCACAATTACCTTATTGAGATTAGGCTCCCGTCCAAGTGGTCCCGCTAAACCTGGCAACTCGCCAATTTCAGGATAAAGGTAAAGGGGAAAGGTCATGCCACCTCCTCTATAATAGAGATTAAGATCTGTTATTTTTGAAGTAATAAAAACTAAATTCCAGTGCATAGAACCTACAACCTGACCTTGCCTTCCAATTACTAAACCATAATTAGTACCTTTTAGGAAATGTCTCATTACTTCACTTCTTGGCATGCAGTGAAACCCTTTTGATTTGCCGGTGTAGAATGTCCATTTATCATCAAAAGGTCTATAAGAAATTTTCACATATTTCCCTGTTTTAGGGAATGAGGCTTGTAGATCTTTTCTGGCAAAACCAACTTGCCAATCACGAACATCTTTTCCAAGGTTAAATCTAAGTCTCGCTGTTTCATCATCGAGTTTCAGGAATTCTTCTATAGTCTTAGTGACCTCTTCTTTTGAATCATGAATTGTAAAATTATCCCTTGCTGTCACAATTCCCACACTATTTACCGGGAATAACTCTACTACAGAAAACCCTTTGTTGTATTCTTCTTCTTTTTCAAAATCTTTTTCCACCATAAAATACATGGGTGCTTTATTAGGCAATTCTTTAAACTCAATAGTTTTCAAAGAATTTTCAATCAACCAATTGTATTTAAAATCCCGTTTACCATATAAATCATAATGGAATACCTTGCCCAACTCAGTTGGATTTTTCTTTCCCGTTTTTACAAACAAATTAATGGAAACCCCTTGCATTATATCAAACACATTTTCATCTGCACTTCCGTCAGGTGCAGTCTCTTTTTTCTTGGCATTTCCATGTAAATCAATGGTGTAAATTTTATCGTAGGTTTTAAGTAAGTTCCAACGCATACCACGAAAAGTTGGATTGTCCAAAAATCCGTGAGGATTGATATATGCTAAAATTCCAATTCCGTTTTTCTCAATAAAATGTTGACCATAACGTATAAATTTTACATAATCGTCGTTTATCCACTTGGAATTTCTTTCTTTCAATTTTACTTTTCCACCCGGTTCCTTTTTATAATCTTCCATAAGGTTCATAATCCATTTACCTTTATTAGCACTTTCGCCACTATATGGCGGATTTCCAATAACACACATTACCGGTGCCTCTCTTTTTATACGATTTGCTTCATTGGCTTCAGCGCTTAACCAGGTTGCGAACAAAGTTGTTGTATCAGGGTGATGCTCCTCTAAACTATTGGTTAGGTAAATGCGGAAGCGTTGGTCTGTATCGGTGTGAAATCCGGTTTCACGCATCACCAGATCCATTTTCAAGTGCGCCATTGCATAACTTGCCATTAGTAACTCAAAACCGTTTAGGCGTGGCAATAGATAGTTTTCTACATAGTTGCTCCAAAAACCCTGTTGTCCTTTAAGCTTTTGGTGAATTTGTTTTACAACTTCTGCTAAAAATGTTCCTGTACCTGTGGCAGGGTCAAGTATTTGAACTTTGAGTACTTCATGTTCTTCCTTTTTGCCCTGTGCCTCAACTTCTATATTTGTTTTGCTTGTGTCTGCAAGTCCTTGTGGCAGATTGAACTCATTTTTTAAAATGTCATCAACTGCTCGCACAATAAAGTTTACAACCGGTTGAGGCGTGTACCAAACCCCACGAGATTTTCGCAACTTAGGATCATATTCACTTAAAAAATCTTCATAAAAATGGATAATCGGATCTTCCATTTTCTTGGATTTTCCATAATCTTTCAGAAGAGCCTCTAGATTGGTCGCCTTGAAAATCAGCGCCAAATCATCTACAATCCTTTTTATTCGGTCGTCAATATTGGGTCCGGCAATATATCCAAACAGATTTCGTAAAAAAGGATTTGTTTTTGGAATCAATTCGGCGGCTTTCTTTCGGCTGAAAGTATCAAGTGATGTGTCATGCAAACGTGCTGCAAACATACCATAAGTAATGGTTTGAGCATAAATATCTGCAAACCCTTTCTCAGTAATATCATGAATTAATTCTTTTTTGAAAACCGTCATATGCTCTTTCAACGTGTTGTTTTCGGTTTTGTTCTCATCACTTACCAGAGCTTCGTGAATAACATCAGCAAGAATACGCGCTTTACGCGCCATCATTTTTGCTAACTTTTCACTATTTTTTATTGTCTGACCTATATATGCTCCAAAATCCTTTATTAAGTTCTCAAATGCCTCAAAGTTTTCTGACAGTGGCTTAATCCCTTTGGACGTTTCTTCGCCAATGGCAATTTTCGTTATAAACCCCCCACCCCTGTAGAAATGAAAATTGAGATAATCGGTGAAAATAAGATTGGGCAAATAGGCCTTGTAGCGGTCAAATTGCTCTTTATTATGTCGTTTGCCTTCTAAGTCAGTGTCGCCAATACCTTTCGTTTCAATATAGCCAATAGGAATATCTTTTACCGTAAGACCGAAATCGAGTATGCCGCACTCCAACTGTTTGGTTTCATTAGTAATTTGTACATCCGGCAACAAAGTTTCTAACAGATTAAGCAAATCGCCTCTAAGATTATGTTCGGCATAATTCCCGCGTTTATACCTGTTGTTTATGCTTTTGAGATACTGGTTAATGGTCATTTTGAGAATTGGTATTATTATTCGTCATCTATAATTGGTGCTGCCAACTTAATTGTGTCAACATTGTTGACACTTTTGGATTGTTGTTATAAAGCTCGTTGAATTGCTCATCGTAAGGTATTAATTCTTACACAACTAGGTTGTCTTGTCATGATTGGCATCTGCAAAAGTTATTGACTACAAATTTAAGAAAACTAAAGCAAAAATCCTTTAGTGATTAGGCTTTTAGAAATTTTCAATAATTCAATCCGAATGCCCAGAGCGGGATGACGTTGAGGTAGCCAAATTCGATGTCATCTTTTACTATGAACGACTTGCCGTCTTTTGCTATTTGATGTTGTTGTTTCTTTTTGCCGCCTATTTCAAATGTGTATTCATTTACTATAAAGTCGGCTTTTTTGGCTGACATAACTTCATTTTTTAGGCGCATCTGGTTGAAGAAAAATGTTTCTCTGATATTTCCTTTCTCCGACTTGTCGCCGACCAAGTTATAAATGATGTTGGTGTTGTCCAGATAGACCTTATCGACTTTTCCTAACCCGCGGATGCTGCCTGTTTCATCGCGAAGTTGTGCGATAAGCCCGGCTTGTTCCATATATAAAAAATAGTCGTCCAAGGAGTTTCTGCTCACACCTATCATTTCAGCTATTTTAGTGAAATTGGGCTTAAAAGGGACGCTTTCCGCAATGATGGAAAGCAAGCGTTTTAATTTTCGCGCAGTTCCCACATTGAGTTTGGCATATTGTGGAATGTCCGTCTCCAATGTCTGTACTATAACTTGTCCCAAGCGTATGTGTACCTCGTTTTCAATTCCGAAAGGATAATATCCGCGTTTCAAATACTCCTTGAAGAGCGGTAGGGGATGCTCTATTTCGGGGAGTTTTACTTCATTGTTGATGATTTGTTTAAACGAATATACCGGCACATCGTAGCCGTGAAAGAGTTTTAGATATTCGCGAAACGAAAGTCCTTGTAATGTATAAATGATGGCACGGCGGCTTAGATCGGCAGTGCCTTTCAGTATGTCCAATATGGAGGAACCCGTGAATACGACTTTTAATCTCGGGTAGGAGTCGTAAATATTTTTTAATTCTTGAGACCAATTGGCGTATTTATGAATTTCATCGATAAAGAGATATTCGCCTGCATTTTTATAAAACTCATCAGCCAAATCTATCAACTTATGCTCGCTGAAATACATGTCGTCTGCCGAAACATATAATGTGTTTTTAACACTCAAGTGTTCCTTTATTCTTTGTAGAATCATTGTGGTTTTACCGACTCCACGACCGCCAATAATGCCTACCATACGACTTTCCCACGCGATTTCATCATACAAGTACCGTTTGAAATCGAGTGTTGTATTGAGTAAAAGTGTCTCAAATTTCTGATAAAGTGCCTTCATTGTTGTGTTGATTTTTCACAAAGATAGGCAAATTGCACAACAAAACAAGCAGTTTTTGGGAAAATTGCACAATTAGTTGTGCGATTAGATGATTTAGTTATTCCCAGTATGGTATGTAAAATGCCAGTATCCCAATTGTTTTCAATAACTTTGCTTTTGTTATATTGCAGTGTCAATTGTAAATAGCGGTATATTACTTGTAAAGCCCATAAAGCCCCATTTTGCGCAATGTGCGCAGAATAAATAATAACGAAATACAATCATGCAACTCTTGAAACTGAAAACCCGATTGCATCAATTTGACAACTTTGCCGACTTCGCTCATGAGTTTGGCCTCAACGAGATGGATTTGGTGCTGACTAACAATTATCTATACGAGCCCTTTATGAAGCCGCTCAATTTGAAATGTCATTTTATAATGAAGGGAAAATATGGTCCGGGCGAGCCTTCGGATGAGATGATGAATACCATTTTGCGAGATGTGAAGCCGTTGAAATACAACCGTGTCATCGCTATCGGTGGAGGTACCATCATGGATATTTCCAAGCTTTTGGTGCTAAAAGGAGTGGAAAATGTGACAGATGCTTTTGAAAGAAAAATTTCGCTTGTAAAGGAAAAGCAACTCATTATCGTACCCGCCACATGTGGAACCGGCAGCGAAGTGACCAATATTTCCATTGCAGAAATAAAGTCCAAAAAGACAAAGATGGGTTTGGCTGACGATGCCCTGATGCCGGACGACGCAGTGCTTATACCCGAATTATTGCGCGGACTTCCATTTAGACCATATATTGCAAGTGCTATTGATGCACTCATTCACGCTATGGAGTCATACGTTTCACCTAAAGCAACTCCATACACTCAAACATTTAGTCGTGCTGCTATTGAAATAATTGTCGATCGCTTTATGAAGATAGCCGAATACGGGCCTGCTTATCGATTCGAGCGCCTTGGCGACATGCTTATAGCCAGCAATTTTGCCGGCATTGCATTTGGAAATGCCGGAACAGGTGCAGTGCATGCGCATTCCTATCCTCTCGGAGGAAAATATCACGTTCCGCATGGTGAATCCAATTATCAATTTTTAACGGAAGTATTCAAAATATATCAACAGAAGAATCCTACAGGGAAAATTCAAGAACTCAACAATATTTTCACTAAAAATTTTCAATGGCCAAGCGAAGAGATCTACGATAAATTGGATGAATTGCTCTCCAATCTCTTAGAAAAGAAGCCCCTGAAAGAGTATGGCATGACGGAAGCCGATATTACCGGCTTTGCCGAAAGCGTTATAAAGACTCAACAACGCTTACTTGCCAATAATTATGTCGAATTGACTCAAAAAGAGATAGAGAATATCTACCGAAAACGATACTAAAAAAAATCGGAAAACACCCCTTACGACTCGATATAATATACTCAATATTCATAACTAAAAAGAGTTCGGAAAAAATTCCGAACTCTTTTTTCGTACCCGGAGCCGGGATCGAACCGGCACAGCCTCTCGGCCACTGGTGTTTGAGACCAGCGCGTCTACCTATTCCGCCATCCGGGCAGTGATTATATGGTAAACACATAATAGGTCGGCAAAAGTAGAGAAATATTTGAAATTATCAAAATCACTCTTGATTGAGTTTATATTTTGCGAATGCAGTAATCAGCTCATTGTGGTGAGACTTCCAGGCCTTGCGATAGAGGCGTCCCACTTCGGCAAGCCAAGCCTGATCACGTTTCCCATCTACACTACTTCCCACTTCTGCTTCTCCGCCTGCAGCATAATACATTTCGCGTGTAGTGCTGCTGATGCGGGCATAACGACCCGTGTTGGGTTTGAGATCCTCATTGGTAATCGTCAAATAAAAATCCAGCATCTCTTCGGTGCAGGTACGGTTCTCTTTGACCTGAGGAAACATCGCGGTATCTGCAATATATACCGTAACCCCATCCTTGAAAACATAAGGCTCAAAATGTCCGGGGACATACATATCCTCATATACCACTCCTGAAACGGGAAATTGTGCTCCCGATTGCCATTGGATCCACTGGCGGATGGTCTCGAAGTCCTTATAGGAGACCTCTCCCGTGGCATGATAAACGGCATCTGCTATCCATATCGCCAGTTTTTCGGGAGAAGGATTTAGCATAAGCACTTTTCCCTTTTTGGCAACGCCGAGGCGCTTGTCTATACCGGTGAAATAGTCATATTGCAGAAGAGGATAACCTTCCCATTCGGGATGGTCTTTAACCTCTCCCACCAGAGTTTGTGCCATATAGGCGGCATCGAGAGTGGCTTCACATCTGGCAGTTAATGCCGGCAGGGAATCCTTGAGGTACCTCTTCAGAGCAGGTTCCATACCTATGAAATTGCGATTGCAACTGCAGAGCAGAAAGCAGAACAGACAACAGGATGTCAAAACTTTCAATCTTATAGTTTTCATAGCGGTGAAATATTATTCAATCAAATGGATGATGCCTGTGGGTGCAGGTCGGTGATATGCATGTCAGCGAGTACGCAAGCGGTCATTGCCTCTACGATAGGAGGTACGCGTAGTGCAAAGCAGACATCGTGACGCCCCGAAACTGAAATATCGGTCATCACATTCTCGGCAAAGTCATAGGTGGTTTGAGTCTTGCTAATTGATGAGGTGGGTTTGACAGCGACACGGAAGACCAGCGGGTTGCCATTGGAAATACCGCCGTTGATACCTCCGGCGCCATTTCTGGCGGTATGGCCGTACCGGTCGATAAATGGGTCATTGTGCCGGGATCCCTTCATCCTTGAGGCAGAAAATCCGTCACCGAACTCGATACCGCGTATGCCCGGAATGGAAAAAATTGCGTGAGAAATCAAAGACTCCAGCGAGTTGAAGAAAGGTTCCCCCACTCCGGCAGGGACATTGGTGCAAATACATTCGATAATCCCTCCGAGAGAGTCACCCTCTTCGATGGTTTTCTCGAGAAGCGCCTCCACTGCCTCAGTTTCAAGAGTAGAAATGCCTCCAATTTCGACCAGTTTAGCCCGTATCTCAATTGGGGAGATGATTTTCTTGGCCACAACACCTGCGGCTACCAGCGGCAGTGTCATACGTCCGGAGAACATACCTCCTCCGGTAATCCCACCATTATCGAATTCCTCCCTCCGGGTCCGGGAGTAATACTTTACGAAAGCCGTAAAATCGGCATGTCCGGGACGCGGTATATTTTTGAAAAGAGAGTAGTCCTGCGGACGAATGTTTTTGTTTTCAAATTTTATGGTAAGGGGTTCACCGGAAGTGAGCATAACCCCGTCTTCTCTTTTTCGAACTCCGCTTTCTATAATTGGAATATCCTCCTCGATGCGGGGTGTGGTGCCTTTGCGACCGCTTTTACGCCTGAGAATATCTTCTGTGAAATCGTTCGGGTCAAGCGGCAAACCGACAGGTACTCCCTCTATGGTTATCCCTATTACCGGAGCGTGTGACGCTCCGAAAATTGTAATCCTGAATTTTTCACCGAAACTATTCATATCAACTGAGTTTTCTTATATCCAGTTTAGCCAGTTCTTCCAGAAAACCGGGAAAGGATTTTTTAATACAATCAGTATCATCTATTATAATCTCCGAAGTAGAGATGAGATTGGCAATGGAAAGTACCATTGCGAGACGGTGGTCTCCGTGTGAGGAGCATTCTCCCCCCATAAACTCAAAATCCTCATTTCCCCTGATGAGCATATAGTCCCCCCGTATCTCTACCCAGACACCCAATTTGCGAAATTCTTCAGCAAAAGTGCGTGCACGGTCACTCTCTTTATTGCGAAGGCGCCGGATCCCCTGGATACAGCTCTCGCCGGTAGCTCGTGTAGCCAATAAGAATAGCGGAGCAAATAGGTCGGGAGCATCTGTAATGTCATATACAAAGGGTGATATGATGGACTGGCGTATATTGATGTTTCCATCCTTGTCCTTTATGATATCCACATGGTTCTGCTCGAGAAAGTCATAGATCATGGAGTCCGCCTGATTTGAGAACATATCCATACCGCGAATGGTGATGTCGCCCATCATCGCTCCGGCTACAAGCATGATCGCGGCGGCACTCCAATCTTTCTCCACTTCAAGTCCGTGCAGGGGCTTTATCTGTTGTTCGCCTGAGATAAAAAAGGAACGGGAATCTTCATATTCTTCGCCACTGAACTCAATGTCAATCCCAAAAAATTCGGCAAGATAGATTGTAAGATCGATATAGGGGTTGCTGGTGGGATCTGCAACATGCAATACGGAGTCCTGGTCGCATTGGGAAAGAGCAAGAAGCATTCCCGATATCATCTGGGATCCGTGAGCTCCGGATATGTTGACAACTCTGCCATGGAGCCGTCCCGATACGGTGGCGGGCAGGTAATGTTCATCACGGTAGCTGACCTTAAGTCCCATCAACCGCAGAGCCTTTACATGTTCGCGGATCTTGCGCCGATTGAGAGTCTTTTCTCCGATGATGGTAATGTCGGAATCGCTCAGACCGGCAAGAGGGATGCATAGGCGCGCCAGCAATCCCGATTCACCCACAAAAAGTTTATTTTCACGTACCACCAGGCCCTTTTCATGGATGCGTTGGTGACCGGTCAGTATGAGTGTGCGGCCGTCAAAGGAGATATCCGCCCCAAGTTGCCAGGCGACAGAGAGTGCCGATTGAGTATCGTCGCAGAGGGTAAGATTGTAGAGACGTGTGGTACCTTCGGTAAGGGCTGCGAGCAATATTGCACGTTGTGCAAAACTCTTGGAGGAGGGTATGTCTACCTCTCCCTTGAGTACAATATCGCCCTCCAACAGATCGTAGTAGCAGGGTTGACCGGGGGCTGTCTCAAACCCTCGGCGCGGTGAGACATAATAGAGCGGTGCGCCGAGAGTGACGGATTTTAGTCTTGATGGTGCTCCCGCAGCACCCATTGCAAAAGCTATGAGTCGCTCGGGAGGAAATTCATCATATAGGGAAAGGACTCTCTCCGCATCCTCCGCGGATTTGGCGGTGGTGACTATCTTGACGATGTCCGCTCCTTCGGCAAAGGCATCGCGGGCAATCCTGCGAAGTTCTTCTATGGGATTTGTGTGATGCCAGTTGTGATAGGAGTAGATAGTCTTGCAAAATTTGTTCATTGCAAGTGAAGAGAGCCACCTGCGGGACTCTTCGGGAAGAGAGGTCTCAATATCCACCATGTCGGCACCGGCAAGAATGGCTGTGGAGAGGGCGTTGATAGCATCTTTCCTTTCAGTAGCAAGACGGCAAGGGTAAGCGGCCAGCAGAGCAGCCTCTCTCTGACCGGAAAAAAGCTCCTTTATCTCCTGCTCGGATAAACCACATTTATCTAGCCTTATCTCAAGCACTTCATCACGCCTGGTCTCGGCCATAAACTTGCAGTAGATGCTGTCGATATCCCTTATGCTGATGCAGACCCTTGCCATGTATGGAATTATTCTTCTATTGATGCTGCAACAATATTGGCCAGTAGCGCTCTTGTCCTGGCAAGTCCGCTCTTGTCCACGGGATGTACCCTATTTGTGAGAAATATGACTGCGGTCTTTGAGTCCATATCTATCACCATAGAAGTGCCTGTGTATCCTGTATGGCAGATAGTGCGTGTGCGACTGAAAAGGTCACCACGAATACCCGCAGCACTGCTGCGATTGTCCCAGCCTAGTGAGCGTCCGATGTGGGGAGCATTCTCCTCCGGTACAGTGATCATTCTTTCGACTGTCAATTTGCCGAGGACTCTGCGTCCATGTATCTGACCACCATTCATCAGAGCAGCCGCTATGACGGAGAGATCTTCCGCATTGGAGAAGACTCCGGCATTGCCGCTATTTCCTTCATTGATTATTCGAGCGATGGGATCGTGTACTTTGCCTACCAGAGGAAGACCGTCAGCCTGTACTTCGGTGGGGGCACAAAGCTCCAGAGTATGTCCTGTGGGGTTGTAGCAGGTGTTGGCAAGTTGTAGTACATCAAATATGTGTGTTTGCGCATAGTTGCTCAAAGTCTCACCAGTTATATTTTGGAGAATATGTTGGAGGGTGACGAAGTTAAGGCAGCTATACATGTAGCCCGTGGTAGGCTTAAAGTTACGCCTGACCTCAGTTGCTATATATCTCATAAGTGAGTCCGGTGTGGCTTCGCCAAATCTTTCCACATACGCAGGTACGCCGATATAGGGCTCAATACCTGAGCTGTGTGTAAGCAGGTCAATGATCCTGATATCCGTTTTTTCCCCTGTAACAGGGTCAATCCAGGGCTGGAAATCCGGGATATAGATATCTACACGGTCGGTGAGACGGATACTGCCGTTTTCAACCAGCTGGAGAATAGATAAAGTAGTGCCGACACACTTGCTGACTGAAGCCAGGTCAAATACGGTCTCGGTAGTCATGGCCACAGTGTCCGGTACTACCGATTTGTTGCCGTATGCTTTGAGATATACGATTTTATCCCCTTTGACAACTGATAATACTGCTCCGGGGCACTGCCCCTCTTCAATAGCTTTAAATACTACGGAATCTACTTGGGAAAGAATCGCCGGATTCATCCCCTGAGACTCGGGCGTTGCCTTAGCAAGCGTTCCGGGTGCGGGTGTGGTAGTGCAACCTGTCGCTAGAAATGCACCGAACAGGGCTATAAGGAGAAAACGTTTCATGAAAGTATGTTTACTGATTAATTGATAACTAACAAAGTTAATTAATTCTTTTGAGAAGTCTAATTGAAGATAAAAAGAAAATCATACTCAAAACAATTCCTGCGACAAGTTCCGGAACTAATGTTCTTAAAGGGAAACCATAAGTAATGACGGTTCGAAGGCCTTTTGTAAGCCAAAAAACAGGGTTTAGACGGCAGAAATAGTATGAGATCCCGCTCATATTGGTTAACGGAGCAACAATTGAACTGAGCATTACCAAAAAGATCATCGCAAAAATCATCAGATATATCGCTTGAATATCGTTACGGGCAACTGCCGCGAGGAAGACCCCTACGAACAACAGAGGGAATGTGAATATATATGTTACCAAAATCAATTGCCCCAGACCGGAAGCTATAGTCATGTCGTAGACTATGTACCCCAAAAGCAGACAAAGAAAAAGTTCCAGAATTACTACAAGCGAATGGAACAAAACTTTGATGCCCAAATAGAGTCGCATGTCTACTCCCGTAACGATGATCTGGGAATTGGTGTTGTGTTTTTTTTCTTCCGAGAGATTGAGTCCAATAAGGAAAATAGCTATAAACACGAGCGTCAGTGACATCAGAGAGACCAGAAAATACTCCTCTGAATGATCGTAATTGTTAAAAAGACGATGTTGATTGATGATGCTACTTGAAAGGAGATCATCCGATAGGAGTGAGATCAATTGTGAGGCCGAGATATCTGCTTCAAGTACCCTTGCCCCATCCGCCAGAAGAGTCATTTTCCGGGGATGACCTAGTTCCAGGTCCCGTTCGTAACCATCAGGAATGAAAATGATCGTCGCGACTTTGTTGCGCTCCATAAGGCGCATTGCTTCTTCAATGGAGCCACACAAAGCAGGGGGCAGACAATCCTCTGCCGAGAGCATTAACTGTACAATCTTCCTACTGGCAGCGGAGCGGTCCATATCTACTATGGCACTACTCACTTTATTGGTATTGCCGAGGGTTTGTGGAATGAACCCGACAACCACTACAGGAGAAAGAACCAGCAAAAGTATCATCAGCGGATTCCTCACGAATGTCAACACCTCATGTTTGAGTATGTAATACAATCTTCTCATCAGGATTTAGAATAACGGCGTGAGAACCCCAGCAGGGCTATAATGAGAGCAACTAAGCTCTGAATTGTAAGAAAAGAGATGAAAGGCAGGTTTTCTGCAAAGCCCGTTCCTTTGTATGCAATCCCCCTATATCCCTCTATGAAATGATATCCACTGCAAAGACGAGAGATTGCCCGCATCGCTTCGGGCATATTATTAACAGGCATTACGAATCCCGATAAGAATAGATTAGGCGTGAATATAAAAAACCAGCAGATGATGAGGGTTGCCTCGTATGTTTTACAATAAGAGCCGACAAGCAGTCCTATCATCATGGAGTTGAGGGAAAACAGGGCACAGAAGAGGAAATAGAGCAGAAAACTGCCATTGATGCCGAGTCCGAATACCGATTGTCCCAGGAAAATCAGATAGGAGATATGTACTAGTGATATCAAAAAATAGGGAATAATTTTACCCATAACGATCCTCACAGTTCCGAGTGGTGTAAGTGCAAGCAGCCGTGATGTGCCACTAACCTTCTCCCTGTTGATGCTGATTCCGAAAATCATGGTCGATACCACTATCAGGATAATCATAATCAATCCCGGAATAGTGGCCATCCTTCGGTTGAGGTCTGCATTATAAAGATATCTTATAGTAAATGGAGGGTCTTTTTCTGCTCCTATAAGAGAGCTTTTTATGGCGGAGTTAATGCGGGTTTTTATCGCAAGAACATTGCCGGAGAAGATACAGTCGACGAAAAGATCAAATTTGAGGGGTGCATTGTAACCACCCTCGCCTTCACTTATGACAATTGCTGCAGAAACTTCATCTCGTGCAAAAGACTCTTCCACTTCAGAGGGGGAATTCAGCATCACCACTTTATTCACTTTGTCCAGATCGCACAAGCGACTTATCACTTCATTCGCTTTCGGCCCTGCAGTATTTGCAATGGCCAGATCAATACGCTGTATATCTATCGAAATGGCAAAGCCTATTGAGATGAAAAAAAGCGCCGGCAGTGCAAACAAGATAAGTCCGCTCACCTTATCCCTCAAGATGTGCGACAACTCCTTTCGTGCGACTGTCCAAACGCCTCTCATTTCATCTCCTCCAAAAATAAGTTTATTAGGTCTCCTCCGGCCTTGGCCGCCAAATCAACGGGCTTGCCGTAGGCCTTTATAGCTCCATGCTCCATCATCACCATATTGTCACAATGAAATGCCTCGTCAAGATAGTGGGTACTTACCAGAATGGCAATTCCTTCATTGGCAGCATTGCGAACGGCCTCCCAGAGGCGTTTACGGTTGAGCAGGTCAAGTCCCGAAGTGGGCTCGTCCAGCAGCAACAGAGTAGGAGAGTGGAGCCTCGATATGGAGAAGGCCAGCAATTGTTTTCTGCCGGCAGGCAACCTGTTGGCACGAACATTCAGATATTCATCCATTTTGAAATGGTTGATGAAGCGATCTCTCTGAGTTATGAATTCCTGCCACGGCAGATTGTAGAGGGCACCGTAAAACTCAAAATTTTCCAATACCGTCAGAGTCCCAACCAGGGAAAATGATTGGCTCATATAGCCGATGCGACTCCCTGTTGCCACAATGTACTCACCGGAGGTGGGCTTCGTGAGGCCGATAATCATCCTTATTAGGGTCGTTTTACCGGCACCGTTGGCGCCGAAAATGCCTAGGACTTCTCCTTTGTCCAGCGTCAGGGAGAAATCGCGTACGGCCAATAGGGAGCCAAATCGCTTGTTACGGGATGATATGGTGAGAATCCTATTCATCCCTGCGTTCCAAAAATTTAATGAATACCTCTTCCAGACTCTCCTCATCCTCTGTCAGATGCTTTGGAGTGTCGTATGAGATGAGTCTCCCTTTGTCGAGCAGCATCACCTTGTCGGCGCGTGCAGCTTCATCCAGATAGTGCGTGCTCATCAATATTGTGATACCCTGCTCCCTCAGAGCCAACAGTTCTTGCCATAGTTCCCATCTTGATAGGGGATCTATGCCGGTAGTGGGTTCATCGAGCAGCAGTATCGAAGGAGAGTGGACTGCGGCACAACAGAGAGTGAGCTTTTGCTTCATGCCTCCGGAGAGTTGACTCGCCCGGTATCCCGCAAATGGCTCCAGAGAGCTCCAAATGCGCGGAGTCATCTTATAGAGTGCCTCCCTGCCACATCCGTAAGCGTTTGCAAAGAAATTCACATTCTCCATAACGGTCAGGTCGCTATAGAGCGAAAAGGTGCCGGGAACATATCCGATTAATTTGCGTATGGCACTTTTCTCCCGCCTGGTGTCATGTCCGCCGACCACCATTTTTCCCTTGAAGTCGCAGTCAAGAGTGGTAATGATATCAAACAGGGTGGACTTGCCCGCCCCGTTGGCTCCTATCATGGATATAATAGTCCCTTTCTCTACACTGAAGGTGAGATCGTACAACGCTTGAAAGCTGCCGTACCACTTGGATATGCCTTCGGCATGGATCATAAGTGGAGTTCAGCAGGTAGACCGGCGCGCAGTGTGCCATCATTGGGCACATCAATTTTTACCATGTATACCAGACGGGTGCGGTTGTCACGGGTCTGTATGTGGTTGGGAGTATATTCCGAGTGTTCGGAAATGTAGCTTACAATCCCCTGATGCTCCACCAGAGTGCCATCCGGACCATCTACCACTACGGTAACGCTATCACCCAAATTGACCTTTGTCAGGGTAGCTCCGTCAAGCCAGCACTTGAAGATCAGCTTGTCGGTACGGGCAAGTTTGAATATCGGGCGACCGGTAAGCACGTACTCGTGTTCGTTGAGATATTTGGTTACTACAATTCCATTTTCTGGTGAGTATATGGTAGAGCGTCTGATTTGTTCGTCAATCAGATGCTTCTGCGAAACGAGTACCTCTATTTGCGCCAGTACGGAGGCTGACTGTTGCTTGATCTGAGCTCTTGCAGCCTCTATTCTGCTCTCCAAAATGGAAATCTTATCCTGGGTCTGTTCCATTTTCTTGGAGTCCAGCGAACCTGACTCCACCAGATTGCGTACCCTTTCCAATTCATTGACCAGAGCCTCTTTTTCGCTGATATAGGCCTCTATCTGTATTGCTTCCTTTGGCAATGTAGCCCTAAGCGCAGCCATCTGAGAGATAAGATTGTTGCGCTGAAGTACCAGAATGGTGGTATCTATATGTCCTACTACCTCTCCGCTCCTGAGGTTTGTGCCCTCTTCGACTCCAAGATCGGTTACTTTCCCGTCTGCATCGGCAGATACGGTCCATTCTATATTGTAAAAAATGCCATAGCCATCAGGCTCTCTGTACTGATTACAGGCAGAGATCAGCAGAGTGGCTGTGAGAATTATAGAGAGATGTTTCATAGTCGTCAATTGTCAAGGTTGTCTATAAATATGCGGTGACTTAGAATAATTTTGCGGATTTTTTCAATTCGATGATATTCCCTGTTGAGTTCGGTCTGTGTCTGCATATTGAGTGCGGTGAGATATTCGTTTTCGGAGACTTCTCCCTTTTGCATCATCATACGCAGCTCATCCGCCAGTTCACGATATTTTGAAGCCATTTCAGCAGTCTGTTTTTCCAGCTCTTCATAGGCTGATACCTCCTTTTCAATTTCGGTGCGTTTGAGCTCGGTCTGTAGTTCCAGGTTGGCCCTGGTGATTTCCAAAAGGTTTTTTTCGTTGACGGATAGGGCTTTGTTGCGGTGGTGTGTTCGCCAGTCGGAAATAGGTATTATGACGGCAAGGCCGGCCATTCCGGAAAGAAGAGGATCGTCTGAAAAAACATCCATACCCCATTTGCCATAGTGGCCGAAAGCAAACAATTCCACCCTCGGAAGCACTTTTGAGAGAGAAAGCCTTCTACCGGCATCAATCTGTTCTCTACGCACATCGATTTTACGCATGGCGGGATCTTCTACTACGGCATCTACCAGCTCACGGGAAGGCATTTCGAGCCGGGTGTCAGTAGTTATTTCACTTCCGGTCAGAGTGGAGAGTAATGCGAGACATTTTTCTCTTTCGATCTCTAAAGCGGATATCCTATGGCTGCTCTCAAGCAACTGCATCTCAATTAGCATCACATCCTTGCGATAGATTACACCTTCGGCAAAAAGGGATTTGATACTATTTAAATCACTCTGTAGCCTCTCATGGGCAAGTTTTAGTATTTCGAGGCTCTTTTCGGCGAGTAGTGCATTGAAATAGAGTTCATCAGCGATATTTTCCATTTGAAGAGCCTTTTGCTCAATATCGAGCAGTTCCTCCTCTTTCGCGAGGTTATTTAGCAGACGTTTAGTACGGTACTCACCTCCATCGTAGAGAGTTTGACCGAAAAACAGATAGCTGCCATACTGCCATTGGGATAATTTCTTGAAGTCAATCTGGTGATTGACCAGGGCGCCCATATCCGGCGTATGCGTCTGGTAAGTTCTATAACCGACCGCAGCAATCTGAGGAAGGATTATCCTTTTGAGTATGCTACCGCGTATTTCAGCACCTTGCTGCACCAGTGAGGCGTTTTGGCTATTTCCAATAGATACGCGGGCCAGAGTACGGCACTCCTCAAGAGTCAGCACTTTGCTCGCCGTGCTACCCTGCTGCGCTCCGGCGCAAATAGCTGTCAATATCATAATAGCGGCAGTTACCGCTGAAATCACTAAGCGCTTCATAAAACTGTTTTACCTACTAAAATACAAATTTAAACAAAAATAGTGAGAAATACCGGATATAAAAAAACGGCCTTTGAAGGCCGTTTTAAGTTTGGAGTTCCGTGTATCTAATATTGAGTATTTTTTAATATTAGATATCGAACCTCTTTGTTATTCGCTATCCCTTGATTGACGGGGACGTCCGCTCTGACGTCTTCTGTCGCCACCGCGTCCGCTACGACCACGACGATCGCCGCCACGGCTTTGTGGTTGGGTTGATGCAGCGTTGGCAGAAATGCCTGTGTTAGGTGATAGGTCACGTTTGCCATAAACCTCACCATTGCAGATCCATACTTTAATGCCGAGAACACCAACTTTAGTATGTGCCTCTGCCAAAGCATAGTCAATATCAGCACGGAAAGTGTGGAGAGGAGTACGGCCCTCTTTGTAGAGCTCGCTTCTTGCCATTTCAGCGCCGCCGAGACGGCCGCTGATAAGCACCTTGATGCCTTCTGCACCTACGCGCATTGTAGATGCAATAGCCATCTTGACTGCTCTGCGGTAAGAAACACGTCCTTCAACCTGACGGGCGATGTTGTTGGCAACTATGTTGGCATCAACCTCAGGACGTTTAACCTCAAAGATGTTGATTTGTACCTCTTTATTGCAAACTTTCTTCAACTCTTCCTTCAACTTGTCAACCTCCTGGCCGCCTTTTCCGATGATAACACCCGGACGAGCGGTGTGGATGGTTACAGTGATGAGTTTCAAAGTACGCTCTATAACGATTTTTGACAAGCTTGCTTTTGCAAGACGAGTATTCAGATATTCACGAATCTTTGCATCTTCGAGAATTCTACTGGCATAGTCACCGTACCAGTTGGAGTCCCAGCCACGGATAATGCCTATACGATTGCTGATAGGGTTAGTTTTCTGTCCCATTTTTATGCCTCCTCAGTTGTTACTGGTTTAACGGTTTTCTTAGTATCAAGCACGATGGTAACGTGGTTTGAACGCTTACGTATACGAGCTGCACGGCCTTGAGGGGCTGTGCGGATACGTTTTAGCGTACGTCCGGGTCCCACCATAATGCTCTTGATATATACATTGCCATTCTCCAACTCTTTGCGGTCTGCCTCATTTTTGGCCTCCCAGTTGGCGATTGCACTGCGTACGAGTTTCTCGAGGCGGATAGATGCCTCTTTCTTCGAATATTTGAGAATATCCAAAGCACGGTTGACCTCTACACCTCTGATAATGTCAGCAACCAGACGCATCTTACGAGGCGAAGTAGGAATATCATTCAGCTTTGCAATAGCTGTCTGTTTCTTTATTTCTTTCAGCCTTTCGGCCATCTCTCTTTTTCTAGATCCCATTGTAATCTTCTCTTTTTAAATGTTAACGATTACCCGAG
>Ga0255347_1003286_pt1 | contig 21242 bp, 22 predicted proteins | sample wastewater_treat_2_FD_192479 | JGI IMG/M metagenome (GOLD analysis project Ga0255347, IMG submission 192479) | Wastewater microbial communities from Lulu Island WWTP, Vancouver, Canada - plant24 | ecosystem: Engineered > WWTP > Wastewater > Unclassified | place: Canada: Vancouver, British...
TACACCAAAGGAGTCTGCTTTCAATGAAAGGCCAGAATCCGGATGTTTTGGTCATGACGGCGACACCGATTCCGAGGACCCTTGCAGTGATACTATATGGAGATTTGGATTATTCAGTGATAGATGAGATGCCTGCCGGAAGAAAACCTGTTTTGACCAAAGTACTCTCAGAAAAAGGGCGGAATAAGGCCTACGAATTCTTGGAAAAACAGCTGAAAGAAGGGCGGCAGGCTTATATTGTCGCACCTCTTATCGAGGATTCGGAATCTCTGGATGCGAAATCAGCAACAACGATTTATGAAGAGGCATTGGCAAGATTTAGAGATTTCAATGTCATGTTGCTGCATGGAAGCATGAAACAATCGGAAAAAGATCTTGTCATGAAAGACTTTTATTCGGGAAAAGCAGATATACTGGTTTCTACCGTTGTCATTGAAGTTGGCATAGATGTCCCCAATGCTACCGTCATGCTTATAGAAAATGCTGAAAGGTTCGGGCTTGCGACGCTCCATCAATTAAGAGGGAGGGTAGGAAGAGGCCAGCATCAATCATATTGTTTATTGATAACAGATTCAAAAAATGAGATCGCTAAAGAAAGAGCGGCAGTCATGGCAAAAACTGGCGACGGATTCATTATTGCTGAAAAAGATTTGGAATTAAGAGGCCCCGGTGAGTTTTTCGGTGTCAAACAGCACGGTATACCCGAACTCAGGATAGCTGATCTTTCGAAGCATTTACCCATCCTTGATACAGTTAGAAAAGAGGCTGCCGACCTGCTTGCAAAAGATCCGTTTTTATCATTAAAAGAACATAATGCTCTTTTACAAAAAATACGCAAATTATTTGAAAATGCGGACATGATAAGCTTATAAATCAATTGCAAATGTCTGATAAGCCGATTTTTTAACAATTTTAAAAATCGTGGCAAAACAGTCCATGTCATGAAATTATTACATCACATAGTTTTACACCCCGGGGTTAAATTAAGAGTGTAACAGGAGGTGAAAACTATGGCAAACACAAATGTAGTTGCAAGTGCAAAGCCCGGATTAAAGAACATGAAGACTGAAATAGCCAATGAATTGGGGCTCGCAAACTATGAAAACATGGACAAGGGCAACTTGACAGCAAGACAGAACGGCTATGTGGGCGGCTATATGACCAAGAAATTGGTTGAGATGGCCGAACAGCAGCTATCCGGAAGAACAAGCGGCTAACCGGACACAATCAGCTATATCTAATTGCACCGAAACGAGTCTGTAAAAAACAGACTCGTTTCGTAATATGTTCTCTTCACTTTCAGTTGCTATTTTCCCATCATATGTTAAAATTAACTGTATGGAAAGGGGCAGATACATTGCGCATTATAGCCGGACAGCTTAAAGGCAGAAAATTGGCAGCTCCCGCGGACAAGCTCATCCGACCCACACCGGGCAAAGTTAAAGAGGCTCTATTCAGTATGATCGGGCCCGAGCTGGAAGGAAATGTCATCGTAGATTTATTCTCCGGGACAGGAAGCTTAGGACTGGAAGCCTTAAGCAGAGGAGCTAAGAAAGCATATTTTGGCGAAAAATCAAAAGCTGCAGTACAACTTATATCCGATAATATTTCCTGCTTAGGAGTCGGTGATAGATGCAGGTTAATCAGAGGAGACTGGAAGGAAGTGCTTTTACAGATTCATGAACCTGCCGACATGATTTTTTTGGATCCGCCCTATGAAGCAGGTCTTATACAATCTTGTCTTGAGACTATCTGGCAGCTGAAATTGTTAGCTCAAGACGGTATTATTGCGGCAGAGCACGATGCTCATCAAATACTGCCGGATAACATCGGCGGCTTTTCAAAACTGAAAGCAAAAAAATACGGTAATACTGCTATCTCAATATTTATCCTGACTTCGGAGGAAACTGGTCAATGAAAAAAGCACTATACGCAGGTACCTTTGACCCAATTACAAACGGACACTTAGATTTAATCAAACGTGCATCTAAACTCTGTGATAAATTGATTGTTGGTGTGATGGAAAACAAATCAAAAAAACCTTTTTTCAGTTCTGAGGAAAGGGTAAAAATGATCAATTCATGCACATCCGGTTTAACTAATATAGAGGTGATTCGCTTTGACGGACTTATGGCCGATTATGTGAATTGCAATCAAATTGATGCCGTTATCCGAGGATTGAGAGCCACTATGGATTTTGAATACGAAATACAAATGGCACAAATGAATATGAGACTCTATAATAAAGATGTGGAAACGGTCTTTCTGATGACGACACCACAGTATTCTTTTATCAGCTCCAGTATAGTAAAAGAAGTATTTTCACTAAACGGCGATGTGAGCGGTTTGCTTCCGAAAGCCGTTTTAAAGGAACTGAAAAAGAAATTTAATAAATAAAATCAGGAGGGATTTGACCAATGAAGGTTTTAGAACTTTTAGACGAAATCGAAGATATTGTCGAAAACAGTTCCCGCTTTCCGATGACAGGAAAAATACTGGTTGATGCGGAAGAGTTGCTTGAGATCGTCAGGGAAATAAGAATCGAATTGCCGGATGAGATCCAGCAGGCGCAGTGGATAAAAGATGAGCGGCAGAGGATACTTGATGAAGCTAAAAGAGAATATGAAACGGTTTTGAAAGAGGCAAGAACACAAGCGGAATCCCTGATCGAAAACGATGATATAACTGTAAAAGCGAAAGCCAGGGCGGAGGAGATCATGGACGTTGCTGAAACCAATGTTAAAAACCTGAAAATGAGCACTTTCGACTACATAGACAGTATCTTGTATAATTTTCAGGACAAAATGGATCAGCTGAATGCGGTTTACTTTACAGACATGTTCAATGCACTCCAGAAAACCTTTGATGACATCAATACAACCTTGACCGACAACAGGAACGAAATCAAAGATATGATATACAAGACTCAGGTGGAGAACAACTCTTAACTCAGATAATCTCGATTGATTATTGATTTTTACAGCACTCAGAATATTACCCCCAAACTATGAATACTATTGACTATGAATAGTACGGTAATTAGTTCTGGGAGATATAAAGCTGCGGGGATAATCGTCTCTATGGCGGCTGTTTCCATGGTTTTTTTTCCGGCAGTGGTTTTAAGATCAGCGCAACAAGGAATCGAGTTGTGGGCAGTTTCCGTGCTGCCCGCATTGCTCCCTTTTTTTATATGCTCGGATTTAATGATTTCTTTGGGGATCCCCTCACTCGTGGGGGCAGTTTTTGAAAAACCTTTTCAAAAGCTTTTCGGTTCTCCCGGATCGTCCGCTTTCGTATTTATTATCAGCATTACTTCAGGTTATCCCATGGGTGCAAAAATCATCGGCCAAATGCGAAGAAGAGGAGATTTGACCGATCGGGACGGGATACGAATGCTTTCTTTTTGTTCTAATTCCGGTCCATTATTCATGCTTGGCACAGTGGGAGCAGGTTTGCTGCATTCCCCGGAAGCCGGGGCCTTAATAGCTTCCTCTCATTATGCTGCTGCTGTTATCAACGGCCTGTTGTTTCGCATTTCAGAAAAGAAAAAAACTGGCGGCGGAAGTGTCGAAAAAAAACGATATACGGATTTGACGGAAGAAACGAAAAGTATACTGGATATGCTGACTGGCTCCATGCTGTCCTCCATAAAAACCCTTTTTATTATTTGCAGTTATATTATTATTTTTACTTATGCCACGGATTTATTGGATATGACCGGAGTATTCTGCGGGCTGAAGAGTCAGCACGATTCCGGTTTCATTAAAGGATTGTTTGAAATGACAATAGGTCTTAATGATATATCCGTTTCCGGCGATGCAGGACTCAGGCTAAAATGTTCAATGGCGGCTTTTCTGGTATCCTTTGGGGGACTGTCAGTTATGGCTCAATCAATGAGTGTTTTAAAAGGCTTGAAAATAAATGGGCTGACTTATCTTTGGATCAAGCTTTCTCATGGGATCATCGCCGGGCTTTTAGCTTACTATTTCGCTCCTTTTTTCTTAAACAGAGCGGTACATGATGTCGGACTTTTCGGCAGCTTTATAAATACCTTTCAACCCGGTTTTCTGATGCAATTGCTATTCTCGGCCAAGATGATTATAATTATTACAGCATTATTCATTTTGACAGTTGCAATTGAACTTCTTATGTCTTCCGGAAAGGAAACGAAGGATTGAACAATATTGGTATCATTGCCGAATATAACCCCTTTCATAACGGACATCTATATCACTTGAACGAATCTAAAAAGCTGGGAGATCCGAATCATATTATCGCCGTAATGAGCGGTGACTTTACCCAGAGAGGTGAACCCGCAATATACGATAAATGGGTCCGGGCTGAAATGGCTGTAAAAAACGGAGTAGATCTGGTCATAGAGCTTCCTTTCGCTTTTGCATGTAATAATGCGGAATATTTCGCTTTTGGAGGATTGAACATTCTATACGGATTAGGCTGCGTGACACATTTTTCTTTTGGAAGCGAATCCGGAGATTTGAATAAGCTGATCAAAGCGGCGGAACTTCTGGCCTATGAGGATCCAAATTATAAGGAAATATTGAAAGGCTTCATGGATAAGGGATTTTCATATCCGCGGTCAAGGTCTGAAGCCTTGAAAAGCCTTGGGATGAACGAAGCGGCATCCTTAATCCGGGATCCCAATAATATACTGGCCGTCGAATACCTGAAACAATGGATAATTTTAGGAAGAAAGATGGAACCTATCACAATCAAGCGGATGGGAAGTCATTATCATGACAATGGTATTTCCTGCCCTTTAGCCAGTGCAACTGCAATCAGGAGAGAAATCTCGGGAGGTTCCGGCATTTTAGGAATCAAACAAGCAATACCGAAAACCACTGCGGAAATCATGGATCGCATAGACAGAAAGCCAATCATCGATTCAGAAGGTTTTTTTGACATATTGATTTACAAAATACTTACATCTTCAAACGAAGAATTGTCTGAGGTGTTCAGCGCAGGAGAAGGACTTGAGAACCGATTGAAAAAGGCCATAATAAAATGCAGAAACGTCGAGGAGCTTATTGATGCCGTTCTTTCCAAGCGATATACAAGAACCAGGATCAGGAGGCTTTTACTCCATATCCTGACTTGTTTAACAAAGGAAAGTTTCCGTAGTATCATTGATAGGCCGGCTTTATATGCACGAATCCTGGGCTTCTCCGATAAAGGTGCAAAATTGATTCGGCATATAAAGCAAAACAAATGCTCCAAGATACCTATAATCACCAATATCAATAAAGAGACCGAACCTGATGATCCTGTATGGACACTGCTTCGTTACGATGTACTGGCATCTGATATTTACAACCTGATTGCGCAGAATGAACTTTATTCACGATCGGATTACAGAGCCGATCCATATTTTGAAAACGGATTTAGCGGCAGTTGATATTTCTTATAGATTTTACCGGGCATTCGGTCTATAATCAGTTTAGGTGAATAGATCAGGCTGTTTGTCTGATAATATTTAAATATGTATGTGTAATGAAAAGGAGTAAGAGAATGAAGGTATTAGTCGTTAACTGCGGGAGTTCATCATTGAAATATCAAGTCCTTGATATGGACACCTCCACACTGCTGGCAAAGGGACTGGTTGAGAGGATCGGAATAGAAGGTTCCGTGATGAGGCATGAAAAAATCGGAATGGACAAGTATATTTTTGAAGCACCGATGAATAACCACAAGGACGCCATTGGCTATGTTCTTAAAGCATTGACCGATAAGGAGCATGGTATAGTCGCATCCATGGATGAAATCAGTGCCGTGGGGCATAGGGTAGTGCATGCGGGAGAGAAATATGCTTCCTCCGTTCTTATCACTGAAGATGTTATGGCAGCATTGGAGGAATGCATAGATCTGGCACCTCTCCATAATCCGCCGAATATCCTCGGAATAAGAGCCTGCCAGGAACTGATGCCCAAGACTCCGATGGTGGGAGTTTTCGATACTGCCTTCCATCAGACGATGAAACCTGAGATATACCTTTATGCGATACCTTATGAACTTTACGAGAAATATAAGATCAGAAAATACGGATTCCATGGGACGAGTCATAAATATGTTTCGATGAGAGCAGCGGCATTGTTGGGGAAAGACTTCAATGAAGTCAAAATAATAACCTGCCATCTGGGCAACGGCGCCAGCTGCGCCGCTGTTAAAAATGGTGTTTGCATCGATACCAGCATGGGCTTTACACCTTTGGACGGTCTTGTCATGGGCACAAGATCAGGCGCCATCGATCCTGCCGTCATCACATTTATTGCAGAAAAAGAAGACATAAGGGCCGACGAAGTAATTAGTATATTAAACAAAAAATCCGGTGTCGCCGGGATCTCGGGGATCAGCAATGATTTCAGAGATTTGGAAGAAGCAGAAGCCAAAGGAAATGCAAGAGCCACACTGGCCCTGAATATTTTTGCAAACCGCGTCAAATCATATATTGGATCTTATATGGCCGAAATGAACGGAGCAGATGCCATTGTATTCACCGCAGGGGTAGGGGAAAATGATATAGGAATGAGGAAGCTTATATGTTCCGAGCTTGAGAACATAGGAATAAAGCTGGATGATGAAAAGAACAGTATAAGATGTGAGGAATGCATAGTAAGCAAGGATGATTCCAAGATTAAAATTATGGTGATACCCACCAACGAAGAGTTGATGATAGCGCTGGATACTGTGGACATAATAAAAATACTCAAGTAAAAATGCGTTGACAAAGTAATGGGCTCGATATATAATTTGTAACGTTCGTATAAAAGAAGGAGGTGTTAACTATGGCAGTACCAAAAAGAAGAACTTCGAGCGCAAGAAGAGATAAAAGAAGATCTCCTAATATGAAGATGACAGCTCCTGCATTATCCACATGTTCAAAGTGTCACGAGCCTAAACTTCCGCATAGGGTGTGCCCCAATTGCAACTACTACGATGGTAAAGAAGTCGTATCTTCGGAATCCTGATCAGACTGTCTCTGACTTGAACTCAAATCGCCGGCATAAAGCCGGCGATTTTTTAAGGCACTTTTGCATCATAAATCATTAAGATCATTCATATCATAAAGACCAGGCTTGCTGTTGATAATAAAAGAAGCGGCTCTAAGAGCTCCACGGGCAAATATTTTGCGGGAATATGCGGTATGGGTCAATGTCAGGACTTCATCGGAGCCTGCAAAATATACGGTATGTTCTCCGGGAACAGCACCAATCCGAAGTGCCGTAATTTTGGCAGTGCAGTTTTTTAACGAATCTTCTAAAAGATAGGCGGTACCGCTGGGGGAATCCTTTTTATTTTTATGATGTATTTCGAAAATCCCGGTTTCGAATTCGCCGCACAATATCGAAGAAATTAATGATATTGCTTTGCATAGAGCATTTATTCCAAGCGACATATTAGCTGATTGAAATATGGGTATCTGTTTAGCTGCTTCTTGTATTATACGATGCTCTTCAGGGCCGAGCCCGGTGGTAGCGATGACCACCGGCGTTCCATGAAGAATGCACCAGCCCAGAAGCCCTTTTATTGCGGTTGGATTGGAAAAATCGATCACCACATCGACTTTCTTCGTGACAAAAGTAAAATCCCTGTAAATCGGATATGGAAGATCCCCGATGCACTCTATGTCTATACCGCATAATACTTTGTGTTCGTTTTCTTCAAATATCATTTCTGTCAGTATGCGGCCCATGCGGCCGCCGCATCCATGGATTACAATATTCATAATAACTCCTTAAAGCAAACCACAGGCTGTCATCTCTTTTTTTATTGCATTTAACGATGACGGTTCCGGAGCACAAAGGGGGAGCCGGTACTCAAGCTCTATCATTCCCATAAGGTGCAGAGCGGCTTTTACGGGGATGGGATTTACTTCACAGAACAATGCATCGATAAGAGATTTATATGACAGCTGGATCCGCGCAGCGCTGCTAACATCGCCTTTTAAATAATCATCGACCATTAGACTGACCTGCTTGGGTGCTATGTTGGCTAATACGGAAATAGCTCCCGAACCGCCCATAGAAAGAAGCGGAACAATGATCTCGTCATTACCAGAATATAGAGCAAAATCCTTATCGACGTATTTTGCTATCTCTACGACCTGAGCCATATTCCCGCTTGCTTCTTTAATCGCGACGATATTTGGGTGCCCGCATAGTTCAGAGACGGCAAAAGGACTGATGTTTACGCCGGTCCGCCCCGGTACCGAATAGAGGATCACAGGGATGTCCACCAGGTCGGCTATGGCGGTATAGTGTGTTATCAATCCTTTTTGAGTACATTTGTTATAATATGGTGTTACCAGAAGCAGCCCGTCTGCTCCTTCCTGTTCCAATGCCATACTCATTTCGATAGCATGGCGGGTGTCGTTGCTTCCCGCACCGGCAATGACCGGCACTTTCCCATCAGCTTCTCTTACGGCATATCGGACCGTTTCTATATGTTCTTCATCGTTAAGAGTAGATGCCTCTCCAGTAGTTCCGCAGATCACCAATCCGTCGATGCCCTGAAGGATCTGCCAGTCGATAAGCCTGCCAAGTGCTGGGAAATCGACCTTTCCGTCTTTAAATGGTGTTACAAGAGCAGTAGCTGCACCTGTAAACAATGTCATCGAAACAACACCTCACTTGCTTTATTTTATAAGCAGTTCGGCAATCTGAACGGCATTGGTGGCCGCGCCCTTTCTGATATTATCTGAAACTACCCAAAGGTTGAGCCCGCTATCTACGCTGTAATCTCTGCGTATCCTGCCTATAAAGACATCGTCTTTGCCGGCGGCCTGACGGGCAAGAGGGTAAACGTTGTTTTCTGGATCATCAGCCACTGTGCACCCTTTAAAAGATGAAAGCAGACTTCTCACTTCATCCAACTCAAAAGGTTTCTCAAATTCAAGATTTATGGACTCGCTGTGGGAATCAAACACAGGTACTCGTACAGCAGTGGCGGTTATTCGTATGCTTTCGTCTCTGAGGATTTTTTTTGTTTCGTTTACCATTTTCATTTCCTCTTTGGTATATCCGTTTTCCAAAAAAGAATCTATATGAGGGAGACAATTGCCGGCAATAGGATGTGGGTAAGCTATCAGAAGATCATTTCCCGCAAGCCCTTGCTTAAGATCTTCGATGCCTTTTACGCCTGTTCCGGATACGGCTTGATAGGTGGAGAAAACGATTCTCTTTATCCTGTACTTGTCATGAAGCGGCTTGATAGGCAGCATTGCCTGTATTGTTGAGCAATTAGGATTTGCGATGATTCCTTTGTTGCGCCAGACATCGTCCGGATTGACTTCGGGAACGACTAACGGGACATCCGGGTCCATCCGCCATGCGCTGCTGTTATCTACCACTATAACTCCTTTGGCTGCCGCCAAGGGAGCATATTTTTTGCTCGTTTCGCCTCCGGCAGAGAAAAGTGCTATATCGATGGGAATGTCGAAAGAATGCTCGGTCAGCTCTTCGATTATGTAATCCTTGCCTTTGAAAGAAATGGTTTTACCGGCGGATTTAGCGGAAGCCATAACATACAGATTATCAAAAGGGAACTCCCTCTCTTCAAGTACTTTTAATACGGTATTCCCGACCACACCGGTTGCGCCGACTACAGCTAAATTTGGTTTCTTGCTCATCTTTATCCTCCTTGCAGAATAGTGTATATCAGATCAGTTTATATTGATTTGATTATTAAAAAAGTATTATATATCATTCTAAACAAAAAGTAACGTGAAAACTGATTTATTTTATGGCCAGAGCCTCCTGCTATCATCAGGAAAATCTATATTTATTATATTCAATTCCGCCTGTTAAGGTGATATAATTATAAATCAAGCGGAGCGAATCTCTTAACCATAGGATGCCGGCGAGAAAGTGAGGAACTACCTTGACGTTATTTGAAGGTGTCATCTTGGGGCTTATCCAGGGCTTATCGGAATTTTTGCCCATAAGCAGCTCAGGCCATTTAGCTGTTCTGCAGCATTTTTTTGGTATAGAAGGAGAGAATGTCCTTACTTTCGCCGTATTGCTTCACCTCGGGACCCTGATCTCGCTTATTGCAGTTTATTATAAAGTGATTTGGGAACTGATTCTTGAGCTCTTGGCAGTGATCAAAGATATTCTATCCGGCAAAGGTTTGCAAATTAATAAAAACACCAACAGAAAACTTGGGGTAATGATCATTGCGGCATCTATACCAACGGGTATCATAGCCATGCTTTTTAATGACCTATTTGCAGGTCTTTACAACTCGCTGCCGGCAATAGGGGTCAGCCTTCTGCTGACAGGCTGTTTTCTGTGGCAGGCGGAACGGATGAATCAAAAGGGAAAGAACGTCGGTGAAGCAAAATATAGGGATGCTTTATTTGTGGGGCTTTGTCAGGGGATAGCGATAATACCCGGCATATCCAGATCGGGAGCAACTATAGTGGGGAGCTTATTCTCAGGACTCAATCGGGAGTTTGCGGTTCAGTTTGCTTTTTTGATCTCTGTTCCCGCTATACTCGGCGCTGCTTTGCTTGAGATCCCCGAAGCATTCGCAGAAGGGTTCGCTGAAGAGATGCTGCTGCCAATAGTTGCAGGTGTTGCAGCAGCTGCGATCTCGGGCTACATAGCCATTCGAACTATGATAAGGGTCGTTTGCAATAAAAAGCTTTATATATTTTCGTTATATACTTGGATAGCGGGCAGTTTGCTGCTAATTTACACTTTTATGAATTGAGGATTTGCCCTATGACTGAACGCAAAAGCAAGAGGGGGAGGCCAAAGGGGTCAGGTAATAAACCAGCCAAAGAAATAACAGTGGCCAAGTCTGAAGCCAAGCATACAAAAGATCGACTCAGAGATGAAATATGGGCTATTGTTATTTCAGCTATCGGAGTTTTTTTAATCATTTCTTTACAGACTCAGGCGACAGGCGAATTCGGCCGCATGATTTCAGGTTTACTGAAAGGTCTGTTTTCCACAGTAGCCTATGTATTGCCCTATTACCTCATTCTGTACGGTTTGCTTCTTTTTATAAAACGTGCCGCACATTTAAGCGGGAGATCGGTGCTGTTTTTCTCTTTGATTTTCTTTATGGCAGCTATTATAAACTCGGCAAGATTTCTTTATGCCGAGGATTTATCCCTATCACTCCTGTTTATAAAGGAGGCCTTTGGAGAAGGCATGCAGCTGACAGGCGGAGGTGCTTTCGGTATGACAACAGGCTTGCTGTTAAAGAAAGCCATCGGCATACCCGGGATATACATAGCTGCCTCGGTAACGATGTTAGTTTCATTGATGCTGGTTATCAATACTCCGGTATCTAATTTCTTTGACAGCCGAAAAATGAAACGAAAAACTGAAGAGCAGACCGGCAGGCCGGAGCCGGTCATATCGAAGGGAGAGCTTAAACCGGATTCGGCGCAGGGAAACAGGGCTCAAAGAAATGCGGGCACGAGCGCATCGAAATCTGCAGAATCAACAAATCTGGCAGATAACATAACTCCCGGACAAATGAAGATAATCGATTATATGAAAGATGATGAGCTTTTCGAAACCGGGCAAAAAAAGGATGGAAAAGGATTAGAGAAACCGGCATGCGCAGAACCCGGGAAAGGTTTGGCGGGCAGCGAATGCGATCTTAAGGACGAGCTGACGGAAAACAGGAAAAAAAACAAAGCCGACGGTACAGAGGCTGAAGTAATCAAAGTGGAAATGAATACCGTCACTGCTCCGTATATCATGCCTCCTTTGGAACTGCTGAAAAAATCCCAATCAGGGACGCAGGTAAACGAAAACTTGAGCCTCAAGCAAAAGGCTGTAAAGCTTGAAGAGACCTTGAATAACTTTGGCGTAAACGCCAGAGTGCTGCAGGTGACTAAAGGGCCTGCCATCACAAGATATGAAATACAACCGAATATAGGGGTTAAAGTAAGCAGCATCGTCCGGCTGGCGGATGATATCGCCTTGAACCTGGAAGCTAAAAGTATCCGAATGGAAGCCCCGATACCGGGGAAAGCCGCCGTTGGGATCGAGGTGGAAAACGATCGCATCAATCTGGTTTCTATTCGCGAATTGATCGAATCAAAAGAGTTCAAAGACTCAAAATCCAGAATAACTTTTTCTGTAGGCAAGGATATCGCCGGCACACCGATAGTAGCGGATTTAAAAAGCATGCCGCATCTTCTGATCGCCGGCTCAACAGGATCGGGAAAAAGTGTTTGCCTTAATTCAATAATCATAAGCATGCTCTATAAAGCAAGGCCGGATGAAGTAAAGTTCGTGCTTATAGATCCCAAGGTAGTCGAACTGGGAAATTACAACGGGATACCACATCTGTTGATACCTGTGGTAACGGAGCCTTCAAAAGCAGCTGCCGCTTTGGGATGGGCAGTTTCGGAGATGACTGATCGCTATAAAAAATTTGCCGAGGCGGGCGTCAGGGATCTGTCATCTTACAATGAATATTTGAAAGGAAAAGAGGACAAGCAGGAAGCATTGCCGCAAATCGTAATAGTCATCGATGAACTGGCAGATCTGATGATGGTCGCTCCTTCACAGGTCGAGGAATCCATATGCAGGCTTGCACAGATGGCAAGAGCAGCCGGGATGCATCTTATCGTAGCGACGCAAAGACCTTCAGTAGACGTAATCACAGGTGTAATAAAGGCAAACATCCCTTCCAGGATAGCTTTTGCCGTATCCTCCCAATTTGATTCCAGAACTATATTGGATATGTCAGGAGCCGAGAAACTGATGGGGAAAGGGGACATGCTTTTCAATCCTTTAGGGATGTCTAAGCCTGTCAGAGTCCAGGGGTGTTTCATATCCGACCGGGAGGTACATAATGTTATCGATCACTTAAAAGGACAGGTACCTAATAAAGAATATGCCGTCGATGTGATACAGAAAATCGATCGTACACATGAAAGCGAACCTGATAACGCCTGCGATGAACTGCTTTTGGAAGCTATCGAAACTGTAGTCCGCGCCGAGCAGGCTTCGGTATCCATGCTGCAGCGCCGTTTTCGGATAGGCTACAATCGGGCTGCCAGGCTTGTGGATATGATGGAAGCAAGAGGAATCATAGGCCCCAGCGACGGAAGCCGCCCAAGGAAGGTCCTGATGACAGAGGAACAATTCCTGGAGCTGTCCAAAGAGGCAAGCCGCGGGGCGCAGGATGAAAACGGATCCTTTTGGTGAAATCGATATAGAAAGGTAAATCAATGAAAGTTTATATAGATACTTTAGGCTGCCCGAAGAATACCTCCGATTCCGAATATGCTGCCGGATATCTGATGGAGAGCAGTCATGTATTGGCAGAAGATCCTGCAGATGCCGATGCCATAATAGTCAACACCTGCGGTTTTATCAATGATGCAAAAAAAGAGTCCATCGACCGGATATTTGAATTGTCTCAAATGAAGCCCGCCGGAAGCATCCTTGTCGTTTCCGGCTGCCTTTCCCAGCGATATCGTGAGGAACTTCAAAAAGCCCTGCCTGAAGTTGACATCTTTATAGGTGTCAACGAATACCATAAGCTGCCCCGGATACTCAAAGAACATCAAAAGGGGAAACAACAGGTGTTTTTTGACGGCTGCGGAAAAGGATTCACTGAAATGACCGCAAGGACATGTCTTGGAGTCCCATATACTGCTTACCTTAAAATATCCGAGGGATGTGATAATGTTTGCACTTACTGCGTGATCCCTTCGATCAGAGGACATTACAGAAGCAGAAAAATAGAAAGCATCATATCGGAAGCTCGCATATTGGCGAAAAAGGGGTGCAAAGAACTGATCCTTATAGCTCAGGATGTTACCGCTTACGGCATCGACCTCTACGGAAACTATCTTTTGCCAAAACTGCTGAGGCAGCTTTGCGATATCGACGGAATCCGCTGGATCCGCTTAATGTATTGTTATGAGGACCGCATAACCGATGAATTGATGAAAGTGATAGCTGAAAACAAAAAGATATGCAAATATATCGATATTCCTATCCAGCATGTCAGCGATAAAATCCTGACGGCTATGAACCGGAGATCAACAAGGATCACAATAGAAAACACAATCCGAAAATTAAGGCAGGCCATGCCGGACATCCATATACGCACAACGCTGATCACGGGCTTTCCCGGAGAATCCGAAGAAGATACAAAACTGCTGGAAAGCTTTATTGAAGACATGAAATTCGAGCGATTGGGTGTTTTTGCCTACTCAAGGGAAGAAGGAACTATTGCCTCTTCCATGAAAAACCAGATCCCCGAGAAAACAAAACTTGTAAGGATGGACCGTTTGATGAGGATACAGCAACAGGTATCCCTCGAACATAACAGGCAAAAAATCGGGCAGTGCTTTGAAGTTCTTGTTGAAGGCCGTGAGGAAGATCGCTATACAGGCAGAACATCTTTTGATGCGCCGGATATAGACAACAAAGTCTTTTTCACATCGTGCATCCCTCTTTCCCCGGGTGACTTTGTAATGGTGAAAATCGATGATGGTTTTGACTATGATCTTACAGGACATGCTATCATTGAAGAAAATTGATAAAAAAAGGAGTTTAAAATGAATCTTCCCAATCAACTGACTCTCCTGAGAATTATTTTGATACCGTTTTTTATTATTTTGCTAATGAACGGGTATTATATTGGTTCGGGCATCCTGTTTATCATAGCATCAGTTACCGATTTACTGGATGGACACATAGCAAGAAAGCGCAATTTGATAACAAATTTCGGTAAAATTATGGACCCTCTTGCAGATAAACTGCTCGTAACATCTGCTATGATCTGTCTTGTGGAATTAGGTGAAATCCCGGGGTGGATAGTGATAGTGATCCTTGCAAGAGAGTTTATTATTACAGGGTTGCGTTCGGTGGCTGCAGGTGATGGCATTATAATAGCCGCCGGCAGATCCGGAAAGATAAAAACTGTGCTTCAGATGATAGCTCTTTCGGTTATACTGTTACGTAACTGGCCATTTTCGGGATTTACGGATTTGCCTGTCGGCTATTACCTGCTTTTTATAGCAGTAGCTGCAACGGTTTACTCGGGAATTGAGTATATCATAAATAACAGGCAGGTATTTCAAGCAAAATAATTTTAAATATAATAAAAGGCCGGAGGATAAAAGGGGGGTCACTTTTGAAATCATCAATATTGAGTGTAGGAACAGAACTGTTATTCGGACAGATTACGAATACGAATGCTGTATATCTGTCACAGCAGCTGAATCTTTTGGGCATCGATGTGCTTTCTCATTATACGGTAGGGGACAATCCGGATCGGCTGTCACGCATGATTAGACAGGCTTTTTTAGACTGCGACCTTATCATAACTACAGGCGGACTAGGACCTACTCAGGATGATCTTACAAAAGAGGTGGCATGCGAGGTTCTTGAAGATAAGATGGTTCTCCATGAACCTTCCAAAGAGAGGCTTGCGAACTACTTTAATAAGCTTAACCGCCCTATTACGGATAATAACTGGAAGCAGGCATATTTTCCTTCCGGGGCTACGATATTTTCAAACGAAGCAGGGACCGCACCGGGTTTTGCCTTGGAAAAGAACGGTAAAACGATCATCTGTCTCCCCGGCCCGCCCCGAGAGATGAAGTATGTATTTGAGAAAAAAGTAAAGCCATACCTTGAAGAAAAACACGAAAATGTTATTTATTATCGCATGCTTCGGATGTTTGGCATTGGTGAGTCTGCGTTGGAAACAAAACTTATTGATTTGATAGATACACAGACAGATCCTACCGTTGCAACCTATGCGAAAGAAGGTGAGTGCAGCTTGAGGATCGCCTCAAAAAGAAAAACTCTGCAAGAAGCAAAAGCAGCAGTAGACGAAATGACAGAGCAAGTCGTGATCAGAGTCGGTGAATACATTTACAGTTATGATGACGAGGATCTGTATCAAGTTGTAGGGCGGAAGCTCTTACAAAGCGGTATCAGTATTTCCAGCGCCGAATCCTGCACAGGGGGGCTTTTTTCAACGACACTGACTGAAATCCCCGGGATCTCTTCTGTTTTTGACAGATCCTTGGTGACCTATAGCAATAGGGCCAAAATCGATGAATTGGGCGTTGATCCTGAAATCCTGGAAAAGCATGGCGCCGTAAGCGAAAATACTGCTATTGCGATGGCTGAAGGATTAAAAAAAGTCAGCGGCAGCAGATTGAATATCTCTGTCACCGGGATTGCCGGCCCTGAAGGTGGAACCGAAGATAAACCCGTTGGTCTCGTCTATATTTGTACAATTTTAGATGATGACACGGTATGCAAGAGAGCCCTTATCAGAAACGTTGATCGACGCTGGAACAGGAACTATACCGTAATGCTGATGCTGGATGGCATCAACCGGATGCTGGATAAAAGACCGCAAATCGAGCAATGATATCTATTGACATATTTTACATTATATGTTAGTATTCATCAAGCACGGTTTTCAAATGTAAAAGGCTTGACGTTTAGAAGTAATTACGGTATCATGAATGCAGAACGTATGTTCCCATGAAACGGAGGCAACAATGAGTATCAATCAAAACGAAAGAGATAAAGCGTTAGAGGCGGCTATGCTGCAAATCGAGAAGCAGTTCGGAAAAGGCGCGATAATGAAACTCGGCAGCGACGGTGCCAAGCTGAATATCGAAAGTATATCCACGGGGTCCATAAGCCTTGATATAGCCACCGGTATAGGCGGTATTCCAAAAGGCAGAGTGGTGGAAATATTCGGACCTGAATCTTCCGGGAAAACTACAATCGCTCTCCATATCATAGCCGAAGCACAAAAAAACGGCGGTAAAGCGGCATTTATAGATGCGGAACATGCTCTTGATCCCGAATATGCAGGTAAATTGGGTATCGACACGGCCGAGCTTCTGGTATCCCAGCCGGATACCGGAGAGCAGGCTCTTGAAATCTGTGAAGTATTGGTAAGAAGCGGAGCCGTCGATGTTGTAGTTATCGATTCCGTCGCGGCTTTAGTCCCTAAAGCGGAGATACAGGGTGACATGGGAGACAGTCATGTGGGACTCCAGGCAAGACTCATGTCACAGGCTTTGCGAAAGCTTACGGGAGCGATCAATAAATCCAACACCAGCGCTATATTTATTAATCAGCTTAGAGAAAAAGTCGGGGTCATGTATGGAAACCCCGAGGTGACAACAGGCGGTCGGGCTTTAAAATTCTATTCAACTATGCGCCTTGATGTGAGACGGGTCGAAAGCATTAAGAGCGGTGATTCCGTTATAGGAAATCGTACCAGGGTTAAAATCGTAAAAAATAAAGTAGCGCCGCCCTTCAAACAAGCAGAGTTTGATATCATGTACGGGGTAGGGATCTCAAGAGAAGGAGATGTGCTGGATTGTGCAGCACAGGCTAAAATCATCGAAAAGGCCGGGGCCTGGTACAGTTTCAGAGGCGAACGTATAGGTCAGGGACGGGAAAATGTAAAAAACTATCTCGCTGAACACCCGGAAATGCTCAAGGAGATCGAGACTCTGTTAAAAGATGAATACATACCTGAAAACATGAAAAATGACGATGATGGTGTGATGATGTGAATTTTGCCTTGACATAATATAAGACAATGTGATAACATCTTTGTGTTTGTTGGCCGCTCGGAAAAGGCATAAAATGCGTTACTGCTGCCTTTAACGGCGAGACTGGGTAGAGGAGGTAATATATATGTATGCAGTAGTTGAAACCGGAGGAAAGCAGTATAAGGTCTCGGAAGGCGACATCCTTTCTGTCGAAAAGATGCCAGTATCTGCAGGAGATAAGGTAGTTTTGGACAAAGTGCTGGTATTCTCCGACGGGGATACCTTAAAGCTTGGAACTCCGTACATCGACGGAGCTAAAGTCGAAGCGGATGTCGTTGAAAACGGCAAGGGAGATAAGATCATCATCTTTAAATTTAAAGCGAAAAAGGACTATAGAAAAAAGCAAGGTCACAGGCAGCCTTATACAATGCTGAAAATAGGCCCCATCAGCTTAGATGCTTGACCGATATTCCGAAGTAAATAAATAGAAATCAACTGATTGATTACCGATACGATCAGATAACTGCACAGTGTGAAGGAGGTGTAGTGAAATGGCATCAAAAAAGGGCGTAGGCAGTTCAAGGAACGGACGCGACAGCGAGGCTAAACGGCTTGGAGTCAAAAGGGCTGATGGTCAGACCGTAAGCGCAGGCAGTATTTTAGTCAGGCAAAGAGGGACAAAGTTCCATCCCGGCAATAATGTAGGCAAAGGCGGTGATGACACCTTGTTCGCAATAGTGGAAGGCACCGTAAAATTCGAAAGGGCCGGAAAAACCAAAAAAAAGGTCAGCGTATATCCTAAGGAAGCATAAAGCAAAGCCCCTATTCACATAGGGGCTTTCTTAACAAAGGGCGGAAACGGAGATTTATTATGTTTGTTGACAGGGCAACAATAACTATCAAATCGGGTAAGGGCGGCGATGGAAGCGTATCCTTTCGGCGAGAACCTTTTGTCCCGGACGGCGGGCCCGACGGCGGGGACGGAGGAAGAGGCGGAGATGTTATCATTACAGCAGATGCCGGGATGAAAACTCTGCTGGATTTTCGTTACAAGCAGAAATACGAAGCGGGAAACGGAGAAGACGGTAAAAAGAAAAATCAGTTCGGAAAAAGCGGAAACAATTGTTTTATCAAAGTCCCTGTTGGAACCTTAATCATTGACGAAAAGACCGGCACTCCCGTGAAGGACCTTATGAAACACGGCGACACCTATCTTGCTGTTAGGGGAGGAAAAGGAGGGAAGGGCAATGTGCGCTTTAAAACGTCGGTCAGGCAAGCTCCAAATTTTGCCGAAGCAGGCGGAGCAGCCAGGGAGAGGCGCATCACCCTTGAGCTTAAGCTGATTGCAGATGTTGGCCTTGTAGGCTTTCCAAATGTAGGGAAATCCACATTGCTCTCTGTTGTTACCGGCGCCGCACCGAAAATAGCAGATTATCATTTCACTACACTCATACCCAATCTGGGAGTCGTTCAATATGAAGAAAACTCTTTTGTAATGGCGGATATCCCCGGTCTTATAGGAGGAGCTCATCTGGGTACGGGATTAGGGCTTGATTTCCTTAAACATATAGAGCGCACAAGGCTTTTGATTCATATCGTTGATGTATCCGGATCCGAAGGGCGAGATCCTATCGATGATTTTGAGACGATCAACAATGAGCTTATGTGTTATAGCCCTATCCTATCTGTGAAACCTCAAATCGTTGCGGCGAATAAAATGGACATCGCATCGGAAGCTCAGTATACTCGTTTCAAGGATTATGTCGAAGGTAAGGGTCTTATGGTTTTTCCGATCTCTGCTCCTTTACATCAAGGTGTTTCCCCGCTGATCGACCGGGTATTTGCCCGGCTCGCAGAACTGCCTTGTGAATCGGATATGGATTACTCATTTTATGATAATCAAGGAGAACCTTCAGAAAGTGAGTATCGGGAAATAAGCTGCGATAAGGACGGTTCTATATTCGTGCTTTCGGGGATGCAGCTTAATAAAGTCTTCCGTTCGACTAATTTTAATGATTACGGATCATTGAGATATCTTTATAAATATCTTGAAAAAAACGGTGCCATAGATGAGCTTAAGAAAATAGGATTGACCGACGGAGATACGATCCGCATAGGCAGCTTTGAGTTCGAATACATTGATGAGGGCTGAATTAAATATCAACTTTAAAGGATACGACTTTACCTATGTATTCGATATCGGTTATATCATCGAAGAAATAAGTCTCATGGGATTTTTCATCGGGAATGAGTAGAATTTTTCCTTTGATGAAGTAAATACGACGTAAAGTGGGAACCCTGCGATTGTCCGGATAGAATGCTATTATATCTCTGTCTTTCAGTAATTCCTCTCTTGTGGGTATAATATATATGTAAGCATGCACCGGAATATAAGGTGACATGGAACTGTCCGCCAAAAACAGATTGATCATTTCTCCTTTGGAATCCGCTTCCACCGCATCACCGCAGCTTAAGCATATTTCCCTCACCAGGTTGTTCCTGTACTGCGGATCGTCGGTGCTCACATATTCCGATGAGAGTTCCAAAGCAGCTAAAACATCAAGCTCTTTTATGTAATCCTCCATTTCTTTTGTAAAGGCTTTATTGGCAGCCTTGCATAGGGATTCCAGCATTACCTTATTCAATGTGGAGGAAGCAAGCATATATTCTTTTATCATCGACGGGGCCTTTTCCATATATCCCTGAAATACAAGATGGGCTTGTTTATCTGATCCGCAAACTTTGGCAAGGATGAGAGATACTTCCTCGCTGGGAGGCGGCAGCTTACCGTTTTTGAGTTGGGAGATATATGAAGGAGTGATCTTAAGGTTTAGATCCTCGCAGTGTTTTGCGATTTGGCGCAGGGAGAGATCGCTCTTCTTAATGATATCATCCAACATCTTTGCGTAGGTCATTTTTGCCTCCTCTGACTTGTGTTCATTATTAAGTTAACTATAACATTTAGCTTATTCTGTTGTCAACCGGCTAACAACATCGTAAATAACTGTTGGCGTATGTTATGAAATTTGATAATATAAAATAAAAGAAAACTCAAAGAGGACCCATGAAAAATGAATTGATCAAATTGAATTACGAAGAAGCCGAACAGATTGCTAAAGACTGCTTCATTGAGGCCAGCGGATTGGGAGTAAACGCCAAAACCCATAAGGTGTTACTCGATGAAGCTCTTTTAGTCTTAAAAAACTGCAAACCCGGTATCAACATCGCAGCTGTTGTAACATCTCTTTCTCCCGGTTCGTTTAGAGACGACACTATTTATCTTGGCGGCAGTCGGTTCACCTGCACAGCATTTCAGCAAATCCCTTCAAAGAAAGTGATTCGGATCCTCGCTTATCTAATGTCTCTCGGCGAATGCAAGTCACAGATAAGAAACCATGCGGAACAATATTATGCCGACCTTTGGGGAAACGGATTCCTTGAAGCGGGAAGACAGATGCTTAGAGAAAAAATAAGATCAAATGAAGGTTTCATTGAAGAAAACTATTATGTTTCCTGTTCTTTTGGTCCCGGTTTTTACGGAATGCCTCTGGATAAACTCTCCGATATGTTGATAGAACTTGATGGCAGCAATATAGGTCTCAGTGTCGGCGAAAACGGAAAGCCCACAATGGAGAAATTCTGCGGTGGTTTCTTCTTTATAACATCAGGAAAAGAAGTACTTCCATCCGATGAATGCAGGGATTGT
>Ga0255347_1003294_pt1 | contig 21210 bp, 24 predicted proteins | sample wastewater_treat_2_FD_192479 | JGI IMG/M metagenome (GOLD analysis project Ga0255347, IMG submission 192479) | Wastewater microbial communities from Lulu Island WWTP, Vancouver, Canada - plant24 | ecosystem: Engineered > WWTP > Wastewater > Unclassified | place: Canada: Vancouver, British...
TGCCTTGATTTCTAATAAAGAAATAAAAAAGGTTGAAAATAAGCTGAACAACCGACCGAGAAAAACTCTTGGTTTTCTAACACCGTTAGAAGTTTATATTAATTGCGCTTAGTCATTGAACACAGCCCGGATATTTTTACATGACTTCTTATTTGGAAATCCATAGGAAATTTACTCCGCTTATCTCCCGAACTCAATCTCAAAATCTAAGCGGTTGTTTTCTCCGAAAGTGCTACCATTTCCGCGGCATGTTTGCGTGAAAGTTCTGTAACTTCCTTACCAGCAAGCATACGGGCAACCTCGGTGATTTTTTCATCTCTCGAAAGATTTTTGATATGCGTGAAAGTTCTGTCACCAGACTTTTCTTTACTGACACTGAAATGATTATCGGACATCGCCGCTATCTGAGGGAGGTGAGTGATTACTAGAACCTGTCTTTCTTTAGCAAGAGCCTTAAGCTTCTGTCCGACTATCTCAGCGGTTTTTCCGCTGATTCCAGCGTCAACTTCATCGAAAATAAGTGTTTCAACTATGTCGTTTGAAAGAAGAACAGTTTTAAGAGCTAACATGATTCGGCTCATCTCACCGCCGCTTGCAGCTTTCTTTAACTGCTGAAGCAATTCTCCGCTGTTTGCCGAAAGAAGAAATTCTATTTTATCTAATCCGTGAGGATAGAGCATGTATATATTGTTATTCATTTCAATTTCGCCGGAAGGATTAATTTCCTGTTTAATTGAAATTTTAAACTCGGTACCCTGCATATTCAAATCTGAAAGCTCCTTCATCACAAGGCTTTCAAGCTTTTGAGCGGCAGCGGTGCGCTTCTCCGAAAGTTCAAGAGCTTTTACTTTTGTAATCTGAACCTTTTTACGGTATTCATCTGTTAATTTTTCTCTCATTTCGTCGGATGAGTTTATTGAATTCAGTTCGTTTCTGCTTGTTTCGGCAAATTGAAGCACATCACTTATCGTGTTTCCATATTTCTTTTTCATCATCTGAACCAGCGAAAGTCTTTCTTCAACTTCGTTGATGCGCGATTCTGAGAAATTCAGCTTCTCCTGATAATCCCTGAAAAATATGGATGAATCCTCAAGTGAATACAGCGCCGACCTTACCGAATCAAGATTAGCCGCAATATTCGCATCAATCTCCGCGACTGAAGAAAGAGACTGTTCAATTTTTTTTAATCTGGCGATTACTCCGCCGTCTCCGCGAAGATTTTCATTTGCCGCATTTATCTGGGAAAAAATCTTTTCTGAGTTTGAAAGAATGGTTTCTTCTTCCTTTAGAGCTTCGTCTTCATTTAAAACAAGACGCGCTTTTTCTATCTCATCAACAGCAAATGAAAGATATTCAACCCTGCGTTTCTTTTCCGCCTCATTCATTTCTGTTGACTTGATTTTTTCCTTTATCTGAAAGAGATCATTATAACATTCACCGACTTCACCGACCAATGTTTCAAGTCCGGCAAAACGGTCGAGAATCTCACGGTGCTTTGCAACTTTGGAAATATTCTGGTGCTCATTCTGCCCGTGAATATCAATGAGGCTTTCGCCGATTTCAAGAAGTTTCGAAACCGGAATCTGAAGTGAATTTGCGAAAGATCTCCCCTTTCCGCTTGAATAAAGTTCACGGCGGAGCACAAGAGTATCATCATCACAGTCAATTCCGGCATCATCAAGAACGCTTTTAATGTTAGGAATTCCGCCGATATCAAAATCACCTTCAATTGTTGCTCGCTCGAATCCGGTTCTGATGACATCAGTCGTCATCTTATCGCCGAGAACTGCTGAAATAGCATCTATCAAAATTGATTTACCGGCTCCGGTTTCTCCGGTTAATACATTCAATCCGTTTTTAAAATCAATTTCAAGGTCTTCTATAAGAACAAAATTCTTTATTCTAAGTCTATTCAGCATAATTCCCCGCGCAAATTTTACGGAAGCTCCTAAATATAATACGTAAACAAATTTCTTTTTTCATCAATTTCTTAAAATAAATTATCATTTTGAAGATTTTGACTCAGCCGCCGATGCCTTTTTAAAAGTGCCGCGGACTTTTTTGAATTCTTCAAGTAATCCGTCGAACTTCGACTGCAAAGAATAAAAAATTACCTGAACAAAATGCTTATCCGATTCGACAAATGTTATGAAATAACGGACTTTTATTCCGTCAACTGAACCCGAAAGAATAATTGATTTCGCATTCATTCCGTCGAGTGCAAGCTCGTCATGTTTTTCATATGTCATGTTGGTAACAGTGGAATTCATATTTTTTTTAATTAAGTCAGCGTAAGCGTCAATGTTTTTAATATTATCAAAGTCTTCTTTAGCTTCAACAAAAACCATGAGATATTTTCCCGAAAGATTGCTTCCGGCCTGAATATCAGCTTCATCATTAAGATCATCCATTACAGACCATGAGCTTGGAGCACTTATCTGAAAATTATTACCTTCGTCTTTTAAAACCTTATCTTTTCCAATATCAAAACATCCGGAAAAAATCACGGCAAAAAAAGCAATAATCAAAGTTTTCTTCATATATCCCCCGAATACATTTTATTATACGAATGGACAAAATCTCACCTTTCTTGCAGAGAAAACAAGTACAAAACGGTTTTCTTCAAAGTTTTTAAGAAATCAAACAGGGATAAAAATTAAGCTGCAAATACCGGGCATGACACCATTCATCATACCCGGCTGATAGATTATAGACCTACAGCATCTCCGCTTTTATTGCCGAACGCAGGATGAACATCAAAACGTACTACACCGACAAGCACATCGCTTCCCACTGCATCAGAAATCATAGAAACTCCTTTGTTCCCAAAACCTGCACAAAGCTCTATTACGGAAACTCCCTCAGCAACGTATTTACGCGCAGTTTCAACAGCTTCTTCATATGATGATGAACCTGCGATATGAAGAATGTTTCCGCTGAATTCTACTTTCGACCTGCATTTTGATGCTTCCTTGTCCGGAGCGGCAAAAAGAAATAAAAACTGATTCATAAATCCTCCTCATGAATTATTTTCAGAGAAGATTTACTGCTGTAGAACGGCTCGTATTGTAAAAATGCGACATGAAGCGTTTATCCGTAAGGTAAGCGCTTGGAGATTCTCCGGTATAGTGTTTGAAATCGCGGATAAAATGAGACTGATCATAGTAACCCGAATCATAAGCATCGGCTAGATATGACTTTCTTCGAGATAGAAGAATTGAACGGAGCACACGCTGAAAACGCGCAGTCCGGTGAAAATATTTCGGCGGAACTCCGACTGAGGAAACAACCAACCGTTCAATCTGCCGGATACTCAAAGAACAATTTTCGCAATAATCCGAAAGAGAAAAATCTTCTTTTGAATAGTAAATTCCCGAAATAAATTCATCGAGCCATTCATCATTTTTCTTATATCTTTCGAGAAGCATCAGAAGATTTCTCTGTATAACTTCAACACGGTCATCATTTTTTTCAAAAGAAAAAACCTCGCGCTCGAATCTTGCACCGAAGGAACCCCATAATTCTTCGCCCGAAAAAATATTGTCAGTCAGCTCAGAAATATTCATCGGAATAAAGTGCCTCAATGCAGAAGAACGGAAACGCACAGCCAGAAAGGTAATTTTTGATTCACTAACAAGTTTAATCCCCGAATAGCGGGTACATCCCGAATGAAACTTCGGAAGCTTCTGCTTTGAGTCAGAAGAAATCAGATTTGGAGGATTATCGTAGAAAAATAATTCACAACCCGTTCCCGGAAGAATATCAGGCATTTCATCCTCATCAGTCCAGCCCCAGATTCTGTCGACATAAGCCGACAGCGGTTCAACCGGGAAAATAGAAAACCTGCTCATGCTGTAATCTTCGCGATAAAAGGAATCCGTCTCAGAGCAAATGAAACCGCTAATGACGCAATATATGCAATCGGGAAAATCATGAAATGTTTTGCAAGCATCGGAAACTGTATGCCTGCACAAAGCAGAGAAATCCCCGTCAGAACAGGAGCGTGAAACATATAAATCCCGAATGAATTCTGAGATAAAAAGCGGGAAAGTTTATTTTCTCCTGAGAATTTCTTACCGAAAAAAGCAACAAGTCCAATGGTCATAGTAATCGCAGTAAAGGATTCCCAAAGAGCATATGCCGCAGTCTGCCAGTGAAGTCCTCCGCCCATCGGAATATCACCCGATAAAGCTCCGCCGAAAATCATAATAGCTCCCCAGATCGGGATTCCTGCGAAAACTGCGAGCTTAAGATAGATGATATTTTTATCAGAGACAATTTTTTCGAACCAGTTTCTTTCAGCTGAATTTGTTCCGAGAATAAAAAGCACAATGTATGAAGCGAAAAATCCGAACTGAAGATTTAAAAAATCACTGCCTATCGGATAAACCAGTCTGATAAAAAATGCCGCAACTGATGTTATAAAAATCAGAAGCATGATTTTTGCGAATGAAGGAACACCTCCGTTTTTTACAACTTTCGGAAATATTTTTCTGATTATTGCGTATATTATACAGAATATCAGAAGCGCCTCAACAAACCAAAGAGGCCCCGTGCCGCTGAGAAAATACAAACCTTTTATCATACCTGAATAAAATTCAGGAAAACTCATGAACTCATAAAAGAAAAGTCCGTCACGTTTGATATAGAAAAAAACCATTAGTGGATCTATTATGAAAACATAAACCAGAAGAGGTATTCCAAGCCTAAAAATTCTTTCTTTTATAAAAGAACTTGTTCCTTTTTTCTGAAGGGATTTAGCAGCAAAATAACCCGCGAGAAAAAACAAAAAGCCCATGAACCAGGCCTGGACAAATGATCCGTAAAGACCGAATATAACACGCGAAAAGATATCAAGAGAGGCCGCATTGCCTTCGGTATAATACCAGCTTCCCATGCCGCTGTATGTAACGTTCGAATGCATAATAACAACTAGAAGTATGACGAAAGACCGGAGATTATCCGCATATACGAGTCTGTTTTTCATAAAGCCTCTCCTGAAATAATTATTTTCCGGAACTAATCAGCATTCGGTTCTGATATATTTTAACAAAGATTTTGCTGCTTTAGACACAACTGCTTTTTTATGAATAGTAAATTGCTCCGTAATTTCAGCAACAATATTTTTATATTCAGGCAGCATGCGGACAACATTCAGCAGTCCTTTCAAGGCATGTCCGGCATGCTTTCCTTCATATTTATAAAGCATTTCTTTAAGCAGAGGAAATGATTTTTCAGCTTCAGTTTTTCCTGCTCCTGCATAATTTGCAATTATATCAGTTGAATAATCTCTAACAATAACGCTTTTATCATCCATCATCAAACCGCTGATACGCGGCAAATTGCGCGAAATATCATCAGGAATATCAGCAGCGATCAAAGACAGAGAATGAACAGATTCCCATTTCGCCTTCGAATTTTTATGCGTTATAGTTTTAAGCAGAGCACCGGCAAACGGTACAAGCAGCTTCGGATTGTTAATCCCGACATTAGTCATAACCTCCGCGCAGTCCGCTACGAGCTTCGGATCATCAGACAATAAACCGGATTCAATTTCCTTTAAGAGAAAATGTTTATTCAGACACTCTGCGGCAACAGACTTGTTTGATTCTTCAGTCCGGTCGCCGACTCTCGATGAGAGTTTTTCGAGTATACTCATTATTAGAACCTTATAAATTATTAATTCAATTTTTCATCTATTATTACAACAGACAAACTCACAAATACCGTTACTTTTAGTTCTGCTTTTTCAGGTCACTGATATCAAGTTCAATAATACTGCCGTCTTGAAATATCATTTTAAAATTGCCGTCTTTTTCATAATATTTTGAAAACCTGATATTAGATTTTCGCTTATCGTTAACCTACTCGTTGACAATTATAACGCGCTTTTTATAAATATTAAACCGGTCACCCTAACGTCATTCAATATAGGCACAATCAAACACTGCGGGAATATCCGATTCTTCATTTATGAATTCTTCATCATAAACAGCATCCTGCTTTCCAGACAGCATCAACATCCAATTTCCCATATCAGTCTCTATGACGCTAACATATTTATCTGCATGAATATATTTGATGCCGACATAGGCCGACAGCGTTTCAACCGGAAAAATGAATAACGGGATCATCTGTTATTTTTCCCGGAAAGGAAAGAAACAATATCTTCAATCGAAACAACCGGCAATGAATGCTTTTTTGAAAAAGAAATAATCTCCGGAAGCTTAGACATAGTTCCGTCATAATTTGTAAGTTCGCATAAAATCCCTGCTGGCGAAAAGCCCGCCAATCGAACCAGCTCAACCGTACCTTCAGTATGCCCCCTCCTTTCAAATACACCTCCATCCGCCGAACGCAGAGGAAACACATGTCCGGGTGAAACAACATCTTCAGGTTTTGCATTAACTGAAACGCCAGCTTTAACCGTGGCAACTCTATCTTTGGCGGAAACTCCCGTTGTTACTCCAGTGCGCGCCTCGATTGAAACGGTAAAAGCCGTTTTATTTCTGCTCATATTATTCTGTGTCATCATGGGAAGCTTAAGTCTGTCGATGATTAGACCCGACATAGGAAGACACACTATTCCACTACATTCACGTATTAACATTGCCATTTGATTTTCCGTGATGGTTTCCGCAGCAAATATAAGATCACCTTCATTTTCGCGGTCTTCGTCATCCACAAGAATGACTCCATTTGAATTTTTGAGGGAGAAAATCGCGCGTTCAACCCTCTCTTTTGAATTTCCGAATTGACTAAGCATAAAAAGCTCCTGATTAAATATCAAGCGCTCAGGGGAATGCAGAAGTATATTTTCTCTTTCATCCGGACTTTACCGTCGGCTCCGGAATCGCACCGGATCAGCTATAAAAGCTCGCGGGCTTACGTTAAACGCTTACCGCCGGAGAGGAATTTCACCTCACCCTGAGAACAGCACAAATCTTAAGTTTATTGTTCAACTGTCAAGATATAATAAACCATAATTTCAATCACAATTGCAGCTTACGCCGTAATCCTGGCGAGATACGGAATTTTCCTAAGAACAAAAGATACTGCCAGCGACAGGATGTATGAAACGGGAAAAACAATGAAATGCTTTGCAAGCATCGGCAAGGCTATTCCGGAACAAAGAATTGCGATTCCAGTAATGATGGGGGAATGAAATATATAAACTCCGAAAGAATTTTGAGAAACAAAACGCGACAGTCTGCTTTCCCCATGGAATTTTTTACCAAAAAACGCGATGAGTCCTATTGTCATCATGAAAGCAATGAACGATTCCCATAAGGCATATACAGCAGTCTGCCAATAAAAACCTCCGCCTATTGGCATATCTCCCGAAAGAGCTCCTCCGAAAATCATCAGTAATGCCCAAGCAGGGATACCCGCGAAAAAAGAAAGTTTCAAATATATTATATTTTTATCCGAAACAATTTTTTCGAACCATTTTTTTTCTGCTGAATTTGTTCCTAGAAAAAAAAGAACTATATATGACGCGAAAAACCCTAACTGAAGGTTCCCATATGCTGTACCCATCGGGCAAACGAGTCTTATAGCAAAAGATGCTGCAGCTGTCAGAACAGAAAGAAGAATGATTTTTCTGTAAGATGGAACAGTTTTTGTTATTTCTTTGGTTGCCGGAAAGATTTTCCGGACTATGACATATAACACACAAAATATCAGCAATGCTTCCACAAACCACAGAGGTCCCGTGCCTTCAACAAAGGACATTCCTTTTAACATATCGTAGTAGAAGTCAGTAAAACTCATAAATTCGTATAAATATAGACCGTTATGTTTAATAAAGAAATATATCATCAGCGGATTTATCGTAAAAACATAGAACAAAAGAGGAATTCCCAGCCTGAATAAACGCTCTTTGATAAAAGCCGGATTTCCTTTTTTTTTGAGAGATTTAGCCGCGAAATATCCCGAAATAAAAAACAAAAAACCCATGAACCACGCCAGAGCAAAAGAACCGAACAAACCAAATACCGTACGCGAAACAACATCCAGATCGGTGAAATTAGTTTCTGTATAATACCATCTTCCCATGCCGCTGTATATGACATTAGAGTGCATAACGACTACAAGAAAAATAACAAATGATCGCAGGTTATCTACATATATAAGCCTGTTGCGCATGGGTCCTCCGTGAGTGATCGTAAATTATCAGTTGATATTCATGAGACGGACTGAATGGTCTGAACTAATGATTTTGCGGCTTTAGACACAACTGCTTTTTTATGAATAATAAATTCTTCCGTAATTTCAGCAACAATATTTTTATATTCAGCCAGCATCCGAACAACATTCAGAATTACTCTTATTTTCATTAAATTAAATCCATTAATCTATTTTTTGAAAATTGACCAGATTTCTCTTGGAGAAACAATTCTTACATTTTTATATTTCTTCAGTACCAGTAAATCTTTATCTCCGGTCAAAATATAGTCAACATTTTGCTTTTCGCAAATGCCGAGAATAGGATCATCATTGACATCCCTGGAAATCTGTTTAAATGGAATACTGTAATCCGATATTAATGTTGTTTCACGCAAGAACAATAGGATTTCATCAACTTTGTCTTTCGGCATCTTGAACTTCTTTATGAAGATGCGATCAACCTCTTGAAGAATATATTCACTAATAACGGTAGTATGATTTTCAATCAGAAATTCAAAAAGAGACTTACATAGACCATGAGAGGAAAATGCGGCAACGATAACATTGCTGTCAGTTATTATTTTCATTTTAGATTATTAAAAACATCTTCATCAGTCAAAACGCCTTCTGATTCAGCAAACGGTAAAACAGCATTGCGCAATTTTCTGAATTTCTGTACTGCCAAATATTTTTGTAACGATTCCCTTACCAAATCGCTAACAGGTTTATTTTCAAATTTACTTAAGTCATCAAGATCACGGCGCATATCGTCTGAAATTCTAATCGTAAGAGATTGATTCATTTTCGTCACCCTGTAAGACAAAGTAATACATATTTTGAAAAAAACAAGAAGAATATATTCACATATTAGACTAAAATCAATCAACATTCTATAGTGCTAACAGCTCTTTACAATATCCGCAATTCAACTGCGCTCATTCAAAACGAATGATTTATGCTCTTAAATCATTCGGAGGATTAATTATTATTTTTTTTCGGACTAATTCTATTTATCTCCGGCACTAACGCTTAAATCCAAAAAGAATTCATCTTGGACATTTATTTGATAATATTTTTAATTCTGAAAACTCTATATTATATCCATCCCCTGGAATGTAATACGATTTATGATTAAACTTTTCAACCGCAAAACAATCTCCGATTTTCGGATAAGGCATTTTGTTTTTCTTAAACCAATGCTGAACTAATGTTATCTTGCCGAGCAAAGAACCTTTAAAATAAATCTCACACTCAATCCCGTCATACCGGTCTTCGTATTCTTCTTCGCCCTTCATTCCCCATTCGGCATAATAGGTTTCATGGAATTTTATTGCTTTCAACATATACGATTCTGACGGAAAAATAGTCCCGCAAGCTGCAAGAAGGATAAATATAAAAAATATTTTTTTCATAATGTTTTATTTCTCAAGGTATTATTTTGTGCGGCAGCCGGGAAAGAGCACAGCATCACGGCAGCAAATTTAGATATCCTGTGTTCATTCAATTCAACATACCCCGAATTGCAACTCTAATTATAACTATACTCAACCTTCGACTTCAACTTGAAAACCGCCATAAGCCATCTGCTTCATATCAAAAGGCATCGGTTCATTCTTATATTCGACCGCTAACTCTTTCATTTCTTCCATAACACGTGCGTTAACCTCATCACGATGTGCTTTCGTATTAAAAATGATAAAAGAAAACCAAACATCCTGTTCGCTGTTCGCCCCGGTCATTTCGGGAAATTCACGGGCTTTTTCTCCGCCCATTTCCTGAGCGGCAAGATCGTCACCGAGGCATTCGTAATACGCAACGGCACCATGCTTCATCCACAAATCACGTCCGCTTTCGGCCATTTTTTTATAATCCGCCGTCTTGTCTTTTGGAACCAGAATCACAAATCCGTCTACATATTTTGCCATACTGGATCACTCCTTAATTAATACATATTTTTCATAATGCATTAGCAATGGCGGCATCTCATTACCGGAAATTCGGCAATAATATTAACAGAAGAAATTATTCTCCATACAGATAACAAATTCAAACTTTTTTCTTTTAGTTGTGAGCATACGAATTTAACAGCAGAAGAAACATATTAGAAGAAATAGGATCAGGTTACGGCGTAATTAATCTTACCGCGGCAGACGGCGTAATATTATTTGATCCATGGTTGAATCCCGCACTGATCAATGACCCAATTACTTAAGAGGCTTAATTCTTCAAGTCGCTTACAGGAGATGATATCATGGATCTCTTTAGTTAGCAGGAGAAGAGAGTTTCTTCATAAAAAAGTCCGGGCCAACAAATGTTAAACAAAGTTCAGTTATTATTTATAAGCATCTTTTCGATCATCAATATCGATTATCATAACAATTATTTTATCATTATCTATTTTGTAAAATATTCTATAATTACCGATTCTATATCTGTATAAACTTTCAAATTCGCCTTTGAGCTTTTTTATATTTAGTCCGAAAAAAGGATTATTCCGCAATTGAGGGTATACATAATCTGTGATTTTGCTATATATCCGAGCAAACCGTCTGTCAGATATTTTCTGAGAGAAATTATCAGTCTCTGCGATTTTGTATTTATTCAACAACTTTAAATTTGCCTTTCCTGGCATCATCCATTCCCTTTCTGATGCCCGATACTATTTTTGCATCATTAAGAATTTCATTCATCTCATAGTCAGAAACATATATTTCATTCGTTAAATATGCTAAAGACGCATTTTCTACAAAATTCGAAATTGTTCTACGTTCACCATCCGCAGCTTTCTTCAGAATTTTATACGTATCATCGTCAATTCGTACGGTTATTGTTTTCATTAGCTATAAATACCTCCACAAAACATAAAAATATTCAAAAGTATTCATAACGTCAATCAATTATTCAAACACATACCTACATGCAAATCAACACGCTTACTAAATTCAGTGAACTACTATTTCGACTGCAATTCCCTGATTTTATCAAGCCAGTTCTTTCTGTTATTTACTACAAAGTTATCAGACTGACCGTTTTTTTGAATTATCAGCAGTCCGTTAGGAATGATACCGAGAGATTTTGTTCCAACAACTTTATCTATCTGCGAAAGTAAAATAACAGTCTTATGATTCTGAAAATTAAATGAATGCGACTTGAAAATAAGTTCATCATCAGTCAGAAACATCCATCCGCCGACACCTTCACTCCCCTGAAAATGGTTTGCTCCCCCATTATAAACAATCGGTTTTCCGCCGGTAATTTCAAGACCCTGCTTGTTAAACTTTTTCTTCTGCCATTCCATAAACACCCCCAGAATCAGACCGAAAAATAATCCGCTAATAATTCCGCTGATTACTCCGATTAACAATCCGCCTATAATTCCGAAGAGAAGACCCATAACGCAGCCGAAAGGTATACCTGCTTTAATTAATGTTTTTAACAAATCCCTCATTTTTCAAACCTCTAAATTTTATTATCTTAAAGCTATACACCAAAAAATTGCGCGGATCGCACAGCCTTCCAGACAAATTGCCTTACTCTTAGAAAAGTATTTTAGACGGTCAAACACATGCCAAGTCAACATGAAAACATTTAAAACCTGAAGACGCCGGGTGAAGACCGGGGACGAAAGGATGCCTGAATCTTTTATGGGGAAAAGCCTATTTACAAAATAATTTGACTCTCTCGAATCCTCTCTCCCAGCCTCTCTCCTTTGATAAAGGTTTATCCTTAAGCAGGACATGCTTTAAAGGGCGTTTCGCATCGTTTGTTTCGAGTGTCAAAATACAACATAAGGCTTCGCCTTATGAATTCTTTGTCTGCATGGATCATGCAATAATATTCAAAGGGACGAGGAGCTCAGTCGCCGCTCCTCATCCCTTTGAGATCCCACTCCTGGCTCTTGTCGGGCGAATTCCTCGCACCGGCTTTGCCGAATGCTGCGGTCGCCCGAGTTGTGTCCGACTTCGTCGGACGTTTTAATGGTTAATTCTCTCATTTATTTCTTTCCGTTTACTTCGAATCGCTGAAAGTCGGCTTATCATTTTATAAAATCGAATTCAGATGACAAACATTCTGAATCGTCTCTTATATAATCCGAATTGGTTCTCTGACAATCCAAAAGGTCTCTCCGATAACCAAATTTTCTTATCGGAGAATAAATGAAGGATGTCGAAAAAGAAAACCTGCGACCGAAAACAAAGAAAGCCGCACAAGGCGGCTCATTGAAGAATTCATGCAGCATAATTATTAAGTTAATACTATAGAAAGTCTGCCCGAAAGATGCGGAGATTATCAAAGGCGGAAAAGACTCATCTCATTTTAATTTATTATTTTTTTTCTCAGTTATTACTTTCACCTCAGAAATACATGTATCATCAAACTTGTCACCTTTATATACATCGAGAATTGTTATCTTAATATATGAAGCCAACAAAGGCTCATTGAGTTGAATATATTGCATTTCCATTTTGTCTTCTAATAAGTAATCACCGAGAATTACTTCATTCAGACGCGGATCATGATTATTATTGCTTTGAATTCCCGAACTGCCGAGAATTTTATCATTTTCAAGCAATTCACGAGTCTTATCTTCTTCAAGACCTAAACTGGAGTAATACGAAATTCTTATTTTCTTAACTCGATTATTTGATTTAAATGTATCTTTATCTTTTGAATAGCCATTAATTATACCGATCTTATTTATAAGAGTCGAACCTTCAATTTTGCCACCAGCAGTGTAAGGCGCAAAATCTATTTTGATATTTTCATTGATTCCTGATCCGCTAACCCCCTCGACCCATGCAGTTGACAGATTGTTATCAATAACATTTTTTGCAGCATATTGTTCATTCTTACTTTTTAATTCAGATGAAGCTTCTGCATTATGATAAAAAAGAGCCGAAAATGATATTCTTATGTCAAAATCCGGTTCAACATCAGTTAAATTCATCGATAAAATATTATTATCAAATTTATACTTATTCGGTGTAATTTCAAAATTATATGCAACTTCACCTCCGCTTTTCAATGAATCACCGGTAAAATAAATAAATCTTTTCTGCAAATCTTCCGGTGTTATATTTTCGAAATATGCAAATACTTTAATTGATTTTATATTGTTTTTCCAATAACTGCCGGTTTTGAGAATATAATTTACCGCCATATATGTTGAATCATAGTCAGCTTCATACACCTGTTCGTAAGTATTTTTTATCGCTTTCTTTTCACCTTCTTTAAAAAATATTTTTGAGCATTCATAGTATTTTTGCTCTTCCATATTCTCTTTATCTACCTTTTTTTCAGAATCATTTTTCCTAAAAACAACTAATTCCTTATCATTTTCATACGCTTTAAAATTCATTATAGACTGAGTATTCCATCTTCCTTCGGAGTTAGGAAAGCCCATTATTACTTCCTGTGATTTTCCTTCATTGACAAAGGTATAATTAACTTCGACTGTATAATGATCGCGGTATAAATGAAAAATGATAATTTCATCTGACATCTGAACATCGTCATTTTTAATCATTTTCACATTACCGCCGGAAATGGGAACAATTGGACCAAAGTCCGAATATAATGCACTAACACTAACAAGAAATGCTAAAAATATTATAATTCTCATATTCCCTCACACTTTGAAAAAAGATAGTAATATTACTCAAAACATTCAGAAAATTATTTTAAACAATCACACGGAAAGTCAACAGAAAATCATTATAAGCTTGAAGACGCATGGCAAAGACCTAGGACAAAAGGACGCCCGTATCATTTACAAAAAAAGCGTAAGTATAATCCTGCGAAAACAAAATGCTTCTTTTATAGTTTAAACAGATTCATCTTTCGAGGGCAGATCGCAACATTACCGTCACGGCTTTCAAGTAAAATATTATTTTATAACAATAATTAAATAGACCTGTTAGACGAACACATTAATTCATTTCAGAATTATTTGTTTTGTTAATATCCAATTCAAGAAGCATAACACCCAATAAAATATAAAACACACCTAAAAGCATAGTACCGATGATAGCAAAAATAAAAGTTAGATTCAAAGCGCTAGCGATAATTCCGATTATAGCGGCTACTTTTATAAAATTCCTTGATAATACTTTATTTGTTTTTAATAACATTATTGAAAAAAATAAGCAAAATATTGCGCCGATAAAATTTATTTCAAGAATGAACCTAACACTCAAAGTCTCATAATAGTTTATATAAAATAGATAATACAGTTTCTGAAAGACGGTAATAAGCATGAATAAAATAGTTGAAAATATAAAAGTTTTTCTTTTGCTGAATCTTGAAAATTTCACAAGTCCCAAGAACATTATAATTGCAGCAACAACCATCAGAAATAATATTATATTTATTAAAGATATGCCTCTTAACATATTTTCAGAATTAGTCTTGTTTACAATTAAAATTATTCCTAAAATCAAACTAAGCACAAAATGAACAATAAATGAGATACCACTAATTTTATACATTTATTCCTCTCTAAATTATAATCTAAAAAAAGGTTTTTTCATTACTAAGACATTTTAAAAGTCTCAATGCATTTACTGTATTATGACAGTATTCACCTGACAGTCCACTCAAAATAGATGTAGTCATAATTTTTTTGAGATTTTAAATGATTTTACTACAACCTATGTTAAGGAGAGAAAACCATGACCACCAACACCAATGTACAAACCAAAGCTGTAAGAAGAAACCATAATTTAATAAAACTTGTCGGAGAACTGTAAAATGTTAACAAAGTTTGCATAATTATGAACCATTCACGACGAAAGTTTTATGCTGACTGAATTAAAACTGATGACGGCGAATAATTCAGCCGGTTATTTTTGGAGAAATGTGTCAGGTAAATAGCATCATTGTACAGATAGTATCATTTTCTTTTAACTAATGTATTATTCTCCAAAACATATCTGATAGTTTCATTTTTTATCGTGATATCTTTATTTTTTTCTTCACTAAATTTTTTAATTATATTGCGATAAATAATAAAGTTTTCCACTCCGCCTTTTTCTTTTGGAAAAATATATCTTTCATAACTTGAACCGAGACCGCCTTCACCGCTAAAATTTTCTACAGCCATTAAGGATAACTGATTATTATTTATAATTATAATATTTCTATTGTTATTCTCGTAAGAAGACATTGATAATATTTCTGAACTCAGAGACACCTTGATAACATTTTGAATTGATTTATAGCCCAAATTATCAAAAAGACTCATTTTCAAGTTTGGAATTTCTGAAGGTTTGGCGAAATAATTAATAACGAATGACACATTTGAAATAACCTTTTGTTTCGAAATTAATTTAACACCAGATATAAATCCTTCGTTTTCCTTAAAACTGAATATACCTAATATTAATAAATTATTATTATAATTCTCACTTTTTTGAGATAATAAACCTCCCCAAATATACCCTTGTTTTAATTGATTGTTTTGTTCGTATTTGACTTTATACCAATAATCATTAAACCCGTTTAACTTATAACTTTCATCCGTTTTCTCAACGATAATAATTTTGTGACCGACGGGTAAGGCATCCTGAATTTTTGAATCAATTTGAGGTTTAACTCGAACTCTGGCGACATCAACAAAAACGTATCTAATTTCACCTTGATACTCACTTATTGATTGAGAAAAACTATAACCAAAAAGCGAGAGAGACATTGACAAAAGTAGAAATATTTTATTCATAAAATCTCCTAATAATAATGTAGTAAACCTAAGACTGTGAACGATGACATGAGAACAGGATGGATCTGCAAATTTCGGTTAATTATATTTTGAAGAATAAATCACCTCTTTACTAGCAATAAATTCTTCTTCAGCAATCATATGTTAAATATTTCTCATACCACCCTAAACGCAATCATTACAAAACAGGGCGTTAATTAAAAGCTACATACCATTTGCAAATCTTAATTTCTATGTATACAATTTTACAATCAGAGCTTTCATTTTACTGCTTTTATCAACATATACATCTACTTCATCATTTATCATGATAGATTCAGTAACTTTAGATTTCATGATCATCATTGACTTTATAATATTCTCATTGTTAATTCTATATTGGAATGTAATTTTTCCTCTATCTTTATGAAAATAGATATTTACAATTTTTCCTTTTATTTTTATCCCATTTCGCAAGATACTCTTAAATCTCCTAATTCTCAGTATTAAAAGTGGCAGAAAAACCATTAATACTGCTATAGATAATCCAATAAATACCGGCAGTGCGTCAGCATCAATATATTCATGTCCCCGTCTGCTTGGCAAGAATCCAAATACTACAAGAAATACTGACATCAAAACAGATACAACCGGAAATATGACATATATGAATGTCAAAAAATCGTGTTTTAGCAATTGCATATATTTAATTCTCATATTGTTCTCCTTTGATTTAGAGCATTTTACATAATATTACAGCATACCAGAAATTGACGACCAACAGGAACAAATGTTCCGGAGATCGAGCACGGAGCGGAGCGTGAGCGAAGGGCGGAACGCAGCGTTGTAGCCGCTGTTATATGCAGTGCCGAGTTAATTATCAGAAATAATATTTTAATGCCACGCAAATGAAGAAATCCAAGAAATATATTTGTCACTTACTATTTTAAATCTATCATAGCTGCCATTAAAAAAACCATACTTTAGTGGCTCCCAATTATTTTTTTGTTTTTCAGCTTCTGATATCATGTTTTGTAAATTGTTATTACCACCAAATGAACGTTTATATTTCCAAGTGAATCTTCCAACGTGTGCAAAAAAGTAATCATCTTCTTTATATAGTATATCAGCAAAGACCAAAGCAAAAAATATTTCAAAGTAATCAAAATAATTATCGTAATCTTTCCCAAGATAAAAGTGGTCATCCAATGACGACTGCAATGTTTTGTATAAATATTCACTCATTGGTACAAAATTCTTCTCATATCCAGGAATCAGTTTAAATGCACTTATTGAATCATTAATTTCATAATACAAAGCTAATACATATGGATTTTTACCATTAATTGGCTTTGTTGAAATGATATTATTATACATAATTGAATATAAATAATCATATTTATTTGCAGCAATCGCAGAAATTCCAGCTGAATAAAATGTTAACAATGAAGGATACCATCTCAAATCAAGCCACAGGGTTACTCCTCCTAAAGGTAATAAGTGATCTGTAATTCTTGAAAATATCTTTGTTACTAAAGCAATACTCTCGGTTGTCCCCCAATAAGAAAGACATGATGTCAATTGTTTAATATCATTAATAATTGACTCATAATATTTAATTCTTTCAACAAATATCTCTTTTTTAGTCTCTCGATTGTTGTAATCAAAATTATCACCTGAAAATAATGAATGTGCTTCTCTTAACTTTTCTGTTATTAAATCATGTAACTTAATTGAATATTTTTTTTCTGAAAGATATTCTTTTACTATATCAACAATATTTCGATTATCAGTTATATTATTATCAGTTGAAATTGCTGGTATTTCATATAATACATCTTTTTCAATTTCCACAACTGTTTGATTATTTAAAATATTTGGCCCATCAAATATAAAATCTCCATCTCCTTCTAAAAAGCCATAATGTGGTGTTTGATTTGAAATATAATCTTTAGACACCTTTTCATAGACATATGCCATTACGCCATTTGCGGTTAAAATACCATCACTTGAATATGCTTTTGATTCGAGCGCTTGTATTAGATGACCTGTAAAAACTGAATGATTTGCTATAGGTCCTCCACTATCAGAAACGACTTCATCTGCTTTCCCCGCTGTAAGAACCTGTCTTGAGAATCTTTGTATCATATCATTTAAAAAGCGCAATGAACCCGGTCGAAGATTACGTGTTATAGCAAGTCCTCCATAGCAGGCATCCATAATATATAGAACATGTTTAGCAGGCAATAATTCTGCATTCTGAGTAAGAATACTCCATCTTACCAATGTTGATAAGTCTTCAACATTTCCTTCATGAGGCACTAAAAAGCCTATTTCCCCCCTATGTCCAGTTTCTGTATAGCCATGACCAGCATAAAAAAAGAAAAATCTATCATTTTCTTCAGTTCTATTTTTAAATGTACAAAATATTGATAATATTTTATCTCTTGTTGCTTCTTCGTTGTAAATAGTAATTATATTTTCTCGAGGAAATTTGAAATTTTTCTCAAGCATTTAAGAAATAGACTTTGCATCACTGACTGCATAACTTAGTGGAGACGCATTAATATATTTGTCTATACCAATGACCAAAGCCCAACTATTTGTATAATATGGTTCATAAACTCGACTCTGCATATGTACCTCAATATAAGTATCCGCATCTTATGATATAAAATGAAAATGGTAACTCGGCATTGCATATAACTACATATATACGCAATCCGTAAAACATCACAGCCACATGATCATTAAAATCTTAATACAAAAGATTATCAAGTATGTCAAACCCAAAATAAACCATATGACATATGAAGAACTACATGCCCTCACCCAGCCTCCGGATCGCCCTCTCCCAGAATAAAGTACATGATTGGCGAAGCCAATAAAGATCGTCCATCCCGGGAGAGGGCTTTCTGTCATGATTTTACTGCTTCAGAAAGGAATGAATGAGAGAAGAAAGCCATTCAGACGTCCGACGAAGTCGGACACCAAATAAGCGCAGACTTTCGCAGTCATTACGGAGTAATGACTGCGAAAGTTCTGTCGCGACAAGCTCCGCGCAGCGGTGCCCTTTTCCGAACGTACACGGATGTACGCAAGTCCGAGCGCCCACGGATGGATCAGCGCTCGGATAACGTCCATTTCTTTTGGGCACAGCAAAAGAAATGGACAAACGGATTTAAAAGGTGCGGAGCACCTTTTGTACAAGCACGGTAGCCGGGCATCCCTTTGACAACAAGTCCGGTGGCCGGACAAAACCGGGTAAAGGGCGTGAAACGCCCTTTGAAATTATTGCATGATCCATGCAAAAAAAAAGATTCCAAAGACGAAGTCTTTGTTTGTATTCCGATACTCGGAAATAGGGATTTATAAGGTGCCAACCTTATAAAAAAAGCCCGCGATACTTCGCGGGCTTTTTCGTAATCTAAAAACTTATGTTATCACTTAGACAAAAACTCATTTATAGCGTTCGCAGCTCCTCGTCCTTCACTTATAGCGTAAACTACAAGAGAAGCACCTCTGTTCGCGTCACCTGCTGCAAAAACCTTGTCAACGCTTGTTTTAAAATCAGCACCTGTGTCAATATTTCCGCGGGCGTCAAGCTTGAGTCCGAGCTCATTTACGAAATCCTTCTGAACCACATGAACGAATCCCATTGCAAGAAGAACAAGATCAGCTTCGATCTCGAATTCACTGCCCGGAACTTCCTTCATATTGAATCTTCCGTTTTCATTCACCCACTCTACTTTGCATGCGAGAACTTTCTTCACTTTTCCGTTTTCGCCGATGAATTTCTTCGAGCTGATGCACCAGAGTCTTTCACAGCCTTCTTCATGAGAGCTTGAAGTCTTGTGAAGTCTCGGCCAGAGAGGCCATGGCTCAGAATCAGTTCTTGTCTTTGACGGCATCGGAAGAAGTTCTATCTGAGTAACCTTTCTGGCACCCTGACGGTTAGCAGTTCCGACACAGTCTGAACCGGTATCACCGCCTCCGATTACGAGGACGTTTTTATCAAGAGCGGCAATTAGAGAATCCTGGCATACTTTGTCACCCGCGCAGGTTTTATTCTGCTGAGTGAGATAATCAAGCGCCTGATGAATTCCTGAAAGCTCTCTTCCTTCAATCGGAAGATCTCTCGCTTCACGCGCACCGATTGTAATACAAACGGCGTCATAATCTTTCATGATGTCATTGATCTTTACGTCACGTCCGACATATGAATTTGTTTTAAAAGTTACGCCTTCTTCTTTCATTATATCGAGACGGCGGTCGATAAAGCTTTTCTCGAGTTTAAAATCAGGAATACCGTATCTCAAATATCCGCCGACTCTGTCAGTGCCTTCAAACAATGTAACCATGTGACCGGCTTTGTTTAACTGATCAGCTGCGGCAAGTCCTGCTGGACCTCCGCCGATAACTGCAACTTTTTTTCCGCTTCTCGTTTTAGGCGGATTCGCTTTAACAAGACCGAGCTCAAAAGCCTTTTCAATTACCGCAAGCTCGTTCTGTCTGATAGTAACGGCTTCGTCATTGAGAGCAAGCACGCATGATGCTTCGCAAAGAGCCGGGCAAACGCGTCCTGTAAACTCAGGAAAATTATTGGTTTCCTGAAGAAGCTCCCATGCTTCTTTCCATTCGCCCTTGAAAATTCTGTCCTGCCATTCCGGCATGATGTTGGAAACCGGGCACGACCAATGGCAGAAAGGAACACCGCAGTCCATACATCTCGAAGCCTGAAGTTTTCTTTCGTCTTCCGAAAGCTGAAGCTCCACTTCGCTATAATCATTTATTCTCTGTTCAACCGGTCTGTAACCGGCAACTTTTCTGTTATTTTTGAGAAAGCCTGTAGGATCACCCATTATGCTTTACCTCCGATCTCTTCTTCTTCGATTATTCCTTCAAGTTTCTTGTCAAGTTCCTTAAGTTTCATTTCTTCAAGTGCACGTTTGTATTCAACCGGCATTACTTTGATGAACTTAGGCTGAGTTGACGACCAGTTTGAAAGAATGTTTTTAGCGTGTTCGGAATCAGTATTATCAATATGTTTCTGTATCATGGATTTAACTCTGGAAACATCTTCGTCATTGTCGAGTTTCGAAAGTTCAACCATTCCCTTGTTGCAGAAATAATCAAAATTTCCGTCAACATCATATACATAAGCTATACCGCCGCTCATTCCGGCTCCGAAGTTTCTTCCGACTTTACCGAGAACTACAAGATAACCGCCTGTCATGTATTCTGCACAGTGGTCTCCTGTTCCTTCGATTACAGCCAATGCTCCGCTGTTACGAACGCAGAAACGCTCACCTGCAACACCGCGCACGTAAACTTCACCGGCAGTA
>Ga0255347_1003303_pt1 | contig 21168 bp, 26 predicted proteins | sample wastewater_treat_2_FD_192479 | JGI IMG/M metagenome (GOLD analysis project Ga0255347, IMG submission 192479) | Wastewater microbial communities from Lulu Island WWTP, Vancouver, Canada - plant24 | ecosystem: Engineered > WWTP > Wastewater > Unclassified | place: Canada: Vancouver, British...
GCCGGAGAGTTCGGCAACCCTCCGGAGCGCGAGTTCCTCGAGATCGAGGAGGGTAAGCGCCTCAACCACCTTATCCTCGTCAGCAGGGCTCACCTTCCAGTTCAGGTATGGCCGCCTCCCCATCAGGACGGTCTCAAACACGGTTGCAGCGGTCCGGTTCCCGGCAGACTGCGGCACGTAGGCCATCGCCCGCGCAATCTCGCGCCGGTGCATGATGCGGATATCCCGACCATCGAGCACCACCCTCCCGCGTCTTGGAGATAGCATCCCGTTGATGCACCGGATGAGCGTTGTCTTCCCGCAGCCGTTCGGCCCCACAAGCCCGAGAACCTCCCCCCTCTCCACCGGGAAGGTGATTTCGTGGAGAACCTCCCGGTCACGGTAGGCAAACGAGAGATCTTCGACCGATATCAGCGGCATCAGGCATCCCTCCGGTGCAGGAAGAGGTAGATGAAGAACGGCACCCCGAGAAACGCGGTCACGATACCGACGGGGATGACCTGCGGTGCAAGGACGCTTCGGGCGATACTGTCTGCCGCCAGGAGAAGGAGAGCACCGATGAGACCGGATGCCGGAAGGAGCGTCCTGAAATCGCTACCTATGATCATGCGGGTGATGTGCGGCGCAACAAGCCCGATGAACCCGATCGTCCCGGTGAAACAGATGATCACCGCTGTGATGAGCGAGGCGATAAGCATCATGACCGTCATCGAACGCTCGACCGGCACCCCGAGACCGGCTGCCACCTCGTCACCCTCTGCCAGAGCGTTGAGGTCCCAGGCACGGTATACCAGGTAAGGGACGGTGCAGGCAAGGACAAGCGCGACAATCCCGAGTTTCGGCCAGGTTGACTTGTCAACCGACCCGAACATCCAGAATACCACTGCCTGGAGCTCTTCGCTGCTGCCGACGTACTGGAGGAGCGAGGTCACCGCCGAGAAGAGGTACATGAGCGCGATCCCGGCAAGGACCATCGTCTCCGAGCCCACTCCCCTGTATCGGGCCATCCCGTAGATGGCAAACGCAGCAAGCAGGGCAAAGAGGAAAGCGTTGCCTATGATGAGGTACTCCCCGCCGAGAACCCCGGCGCCCATGACTATCGCAACGGATGCGCCGGTGGCTGCGGCCGAGGCGATACCGAGCGTGAATGGGCTTGCAAGCGGGTTTCGGAGGATCCCCTGCATCACCGAACCCGCCACCGCGAGCCCGAACCCGGCGCAGACCGCGAAGAGCACCCGGTGGAGCCGGTAGTCCCAGACGATGGTGATTGCAAGTTCCGGAGCACTGAACCTGCCGGGGAAGAGACCAGCCAGGATCGCGAGATAGGACTCAGCCACTCCGAGATCGGCCGACCCGAGGGTGACCGCTATCCCGATGAGGAGGATGAGTCCGAAGGTGAGGGCAAGCATAAAGGCGGCGCGTGTCCTCTTCAGCCGCGCGTAGCCCTCGTAAAGACTGATACTCTGCTCCATGGCGATGGCTCCTATTCGGGGTAGACGAAACTTCCCATAGACGCGAGATCGAAATCGATCCCCTGGAACTCGCTTAAGTAACGCTGGTGGATGGCGTGCGGATCGAGGTCGGCGAACCTATCGGGGTAGAACCACTTCGCCAGGTAAGCCGTCCCGATGAAGTGCTGGGCACCGCCAAGGATATCCGAATGGATGACGTAGACCCGACCGTCCTTCACGGCGGAGATCCTGGACCAGCCGGGGCGTTCAAGCAGCGCCGACCTGATCTCGGCCAGCGCTTCTGTGTCGCGCCGGGCGTAGCCGCCGACGGCCAGGCCCTGCCCGGCCAGTTTCACGATCACCTGCGGGTCAGCGACGATGACCGCCTCAGGGTCGATGATGGGATACTCCCCGCTCTCGTCGGCAAAGGGGTTCAGCCCACCAGCGATCTCGATCTTCTCGTTATACCCGGATCCGGCCGCGACGGTCTTGTAGTCCGTCCAGTACTCGAAGTATACCCGGACGCGCTCATCGGCCGGTATATCTGCCGTGCCTTCCCGGATCCCGTCCATCGTCGACTCGTAGAATGAGGCAAACTCTTCTCCCTGCCAGGGTTCGTCTACGATCGCGGCGATCTTTCGGATCTCCTCCGGATAGGTTGCGGGCTTAAAGCAGTCGAACCTGAAAACCCGGATACCAGGACTGCTCGCCTCAAGCCTGCGCTGGATATCGTCGCAGGCCGATGTGCTGATACTCGCGTAGAGGAATACGGCGTCCGGCCGGAGGGAGACGACCCTCTCCATATCTGGCGACCAGATCGAACCGACGTTCGGTTTATCCTGGCATTCGGGGAAGAAAGTGCTCTTCTCGTGGGTGTACTTGTCGACGGCCACAACCTTCTCCATATCGAACCCGACAGACCGCAGCGTCTCGAGAGCCTCACCGCTGAAGGTCACAACCCGGCGCAGGGGGCGGTAGAGCGTCAGGTCTCTTCCAGATGAGTCGGTGACCAGAAGCGGTTTTCCATCCCAGCGGGCGTAGACCCAGGCGGCGTCCAGGATGTCGTCGCGGTCTATCTCTCCGGCACCACCCATGTAGGCGGCGTCGAGATAGGAGAGGGCTGCCGCGGTGTACTCGCTGAAGGTGAGGACGTCATCCCCATCGGTATCTCCAGGTATGCAGCCCTCGACCGCCGATGCCGGGACGGCGAGGATGAGGAGAAGAAGGATGAGGATGATACGCCGGTTCATCGCTGACCACCCCCCCGCCTGGCGATGATGAGAGCAACTATCGCTGTAAGGAGGGCAAACGGCGGGGCGGCCTCCTGTGTCGGCCTCTCCTGCGGGGTGTTCTCTTCTTCTCTCTCGATACCGTCCACCGCGAGATGTGAGGCGGGGATGGTGCCGTTTGACTCGCCCAGGAAGTCTTCCCAGATGCCGGTTATATCCCCGCTGCCGGAGGAGGGCGCCCTGACCTTGTAGGTTATAAGGGTCTCGTTTATCAGCGCAAACGCGACCTGCCTGTCTCTGGCCAGGATGCGGTCAGCCGGGTGGTCGGTTCCCGCGAAGGTGTAGCCGGGCGGCAGAGTCTCCACGACGCCGCCGAGGGTGATCCCCTCGATAGAGAGCGAGACCTCAAAGACCTCGCCCGCCCCCGGCTCGGCGGTGGAGAGCGTCCGGGTGACCGTGGCGCCCCATGCTGCGGCCGGAACGAGCATTAGCAGCAGGATGAGGCAGATGAGCTGATCTGCCGGGGAGCCTCTCATAAGGTTTTGTTGTCGATCGAGTAATATGAATGTTTCCTATTGTGCTAACAAATCAGAAATTCAGTGTATTGGTGTATATCAGGGTTTCTCCGGTCTTGTTGGGGCTGACGGGTGACGTAGTATGACCCCGGAGCTGCCTGACAATACAACATCGCCCGCCTACAACATCCATTCAAGCCCCATTGCGACGAGGAGCATCATCGCTGTCGCCGATAGCGAGATTATCGTCACCGCCCAGATCACCAGACCTGGTAGAATCATGAAGAAGAGGCCAAACCGCTCCCAAGCAGCACCAGGATCCCTTCTGCAAACTGGCCGCTGTAGGCCTTGTCAGAGGCCGTTGAAGAGGAGGGAGCCCTGCAACCCCACCGCCAGGTTCTTCAACATCCCTGCGTGAGAGAGAGCCCAGCGTATCACGCAGCAGGTTCTTCAATGCGCCTGCTGAAGGTATCAGATCCCCTCTGAGCCCGCTTTACCTACCCTATCGCCTGAACTCCTTCTCGATCCGAACACGGCGCCCGAGGGCTGTCTCGTACCACTCCTGCTGCTTTAAGGCCTGCTTCATATTCCTGATACGGTGTCTGATCCGCGTTCCTGTCACCGTGTCGACCAGCACCAGTCTCGCTATCTCGACCTCCTCCTTACACATCAAGATAGACCTCGACGTTTACGAACGTTTCCATTCGAGATCGCCGCGAGAGACCGGAACGGGTTCGGGTTCGTGGGTAGTTGACAGTTGTTTGCGCAAGGGCGGGCAGGTTGTGGGTATAGGAGACTGCAGGGTTATAAGGGTCTACAGGGTGGTTTCTCCAGAACCAATGGAGGTGCCACAACAGGCAAAGATAACTAAAAGGAAAGCGCCGCCAACAGGAATTCGTGAACGGGGTCTAATTCTCTAATATTTCGATTTTCAACGATGTTGTGACACTTTGAAATCTTCCTCTGATCTTAAAAATTTTGTGCGCGACTAGGCGGTGATGACCGCTTACAGATTCTGCCCAAGATGTCCGCAATAACGTATTATTTTCGAGAGGCAAGTCCGCATTTGTCTTATCTAAATCACATGCGAAAATGCCGCTCACAATCTTTCAGTGACAGGGTAGTTGCGTTAACGGGGACCTGCCGCACTCGATCAACATCTGGTGCAACGGTCGTTGTGGCAACAATTTGCAGTTCACTTGCACAGGCATTTTCCCCAGGTTAATCGTTCTTGGTTCTCCCCCGCCCACCTCCGCCCGCTCCCTTCGGTCGCTCCTCCCTCCTCCTCTGGAGGAGGGCAGTCAATGTGATAGGCCCGTTGCCAGGGACCTCTGTTGATGCACCGGGCTGTTGGCATGAGTAGACCATCAGCCGCTCGCATCGCCGGCTCCGCCGGGCATGCTCGCGGCGCTGATACTGCAGGCGTGGGTATTGGTGAGGTTTGTTACAAGGAGGTGAGAAGATGCCGTATATAACTGATGAAGAACGGGGGAGAGCGATCCAGTATCTCATTGTGGAGATTCCCAAAGGCACCCTGATGAGGATCTATGAGGAGATCAACAATGAGGAGATCAACAAAGACCCCGACTGGTTGATCGCGCACCATTTCGGTATCGGTATGGATATCCGAAACCTCCTACGCGCCGGTGGGTTCATATGGTTGGATCCCGTCCTTGATCAAGAATGGGAACCTATCGTGGTTGAGGCGGTGCTGAGGATGAATAACGGATAAAATCCGCATTCATCTCTCCGTAGGCATGAGAATACATGGCAACCTTGTTTCAGGGCTGTTTTCCATATTCCATTGATCGCTATGCCTGCTCCGCCCTCTCGGCGACCACCGACAAGTAACGAGCACGCCGATACGGTCTGGATGCGCATCTTTCCGGTATACTATTGTCAGGATAGGCGTTGAGCATATCCCGCTATTCATTCGAAATAATCGGAGTCAATCCGGTGTACGATATACCGCGATTCCTCGGTCACCCCTACTGAGTGCTCGATCATCAGCTCCGATAATCGTGCACCGTCGATGAGCACGATCTTCTTCTCGATCTGCGTCACGTATGCCTCTGCGTTTGCGCTGAACGTCGAAGTGGTGATGAACACCCCTTTCCGCGCTCGCTTCCCCTCAAGGCTCCCGACGAACTGCTGAATCTCCCTCCGGCCCACGGGATTCTGCCATCGCTTCGCCTGAAGGTAGATCACGTCAAGACCAAGCCTGTCCTCCTTGATGATCCCGTCGATCCCCTCATCCCCGCTCCTTCCTATTGCCTGCCCGGCATCGCTTCGGGATCCGCCGTATCCCATCGCAACCAGCAGATCGACGACCAGTCGTTCAAAGAACTCGGGCGATGCTTTCATGATCCGACCCAGCAACTCCTGCGCCAGTTCCTGTTTGATCGCTTGATACCCGTATTCCAGCATCTCTTCCGGTGTCAGGGTCTCGTCATCGCCACCCGTCTCGGGCTTGTCCTTTTTACCGGGACGATATCTCTTGAATTCAACAAACTCTGGGAACTGTCCTAAAAACGTCTGGTTGATCTCATTGGGGTTGCGTGACAATACAGCTAATCCACGATCGGTGATGCGGTATCTTCCTCGTGACGGTCGATCGACCAGACCGGCTTTCATCATGTACGTGATCGACCAGCCGACGCGGTTGTTCAGTGTATATTGCCTTCCGCTTGGAAGTAGCTCGGCCCGATCCTTCTCGCTGATATTCATCTGATCGGCAACGTATGAGGTGATCTCCTGCCGGCTATGCTCGTCTTTATCGCCGAGATACTTCAGCACGGGAAGCATAAATGCCTCAAAATCAGGAACTGCCATCTGTACCCCCGTTCAGCATATAATTCAGTTCATACACCGGGAACGCCTAATACGTTTCGATTCCACCCAGTAAACCCCCGGAGAGCCGCTACTAGTTTTCGACATTTTAACCAAGCCCCTTAAAGAACGGATCGATGAACTCTCGGCGGATCTGTGTTTCGTTGTAATGCCCCCGCAGGTACGCGTGCCGGTAGTACTCGAAGCGTTCGACAGGCGTTAGGATGGCATCGGGGCAGGCTGTCGGGCCTGGCATTCGATCACGGGCACCAGAACGGCTCGAGCGAGGTCGCCTCCTTCCCCTCCTTCTGGATGATGCCGTACTGCCCGAGCACCTCCCGGTCGATGTCCTTGCCGCAGATATGGGCATAGGTAGCGAACATGTTGGTGCTCAGGTTCCCCCACATCATCATCTTGATGACCGACTCGTTCGTGCCCTGATTGATGAGGTGGGTGATCCGGGAGTGGCGGAAGATATGAGGATGGACGTTCTTTAGGATCCCCGCCCGCCTGCTGAGACGGGTCAGCTGGTGGTATATCGAGCCGTGAGTGAGCGGTTTCTTCTGGTGCGTGACAAAGACGAGTGACTCTCCCTCCGGGTCGAAGGGATAGTCGCTCCGCCACGCCGCAAGGTATGGCCGGGCCATCACCAACCGGACATAGCGCTGGGTGTGGCACTTGGTGTCGTCGACGGTCACGATCACGCCGTAGGTGTCGAAGCGGACCCGCGACCACGTCAGTCGCGCGAGTTCCCCGATGCGGCACCCGGATTCGTAGAGCAGAGCGATCAGCGCCCGGTCGCGTGAGGTCTGGCAAGCGCATAGCAGGGCTTCGATCTCATCTGGCGCAAGCAACTTGTCGGCACTCTTGGTCCTGGTATCCACCGCGGGGGGGTTTGATCTTCCGGATCTTCTGTTCGGGCAGATCGGAGTAGCCGTTCTCGATCAACCAGAGAAGGAATCGTTTGAGAAGGATGATGTGATCGTGAATGGTGTTCTGCTTGAAAGGCCGGCCACGCTGGCTGGTGGCGGCCTTGATCGTGGATATAGCTTTGAAGACCTGGGCGATGGTGCAGTCGCGGTAGGGCGGCATGTAACGTCGCCAGCTGACAAGCAGGTAGACAATCTTATTCTTCCGGGACTCGGTGATCCCCTGGGATGCCTGGACCTCGATGAGAAACTCGTACATGAGTTCGGCATCGTCAGGGACGAGACGCTGTTCTTCAACGGCACGCTGGATGGAGTGGTTGGCATACTCCGACTTGACCAAGTGAAACTCCCGGTCCTTTGTTGTAGGTGCGGCTAAGCTGCCCATGAAGAGGCATCTGAAAAGAGGGTATATAAAAATTGGGGCGAGGAATTGGACCTGATTACTAAGCGCCGCCAACAGGACTCGAACCTGTGACATGCTGGTTAACAGCCAGCCACTCTACCAACTGAGTTATGGCGGCACCGGAACAGTTGCCCTATACTGTCTTGACTGAATCATATTAAACGTTACGGGAATTATCCTTCCGGATGGCCTGCAGGAGTTCAATCAGTTCGTCTACCTCATCATCAAGGTTGGAAAGAAGATCCGCCGCCAGGGGTGTTGCTACCGCACCTGCCGGCGAAGCGCGGATGTAACCCTCCTGTTCCAGGATCCGCAGTGAGTAGCGAACCCGGTGGTAGGGAAGACCCAGGATTTCAGAGAGCCTCATGATTCCGATGGGCTGATGCTCCACGACCACCCGGATAACCTCAAGATGCCTTGAGACGAGCTCGATCTCGGATTTGATCTTTGACAGCATGGTTGCCGCGCGGGCGAAATACCCACGCCCCTTATGGTTGTTCGCTCAGCCAGACCTTCATCCGGATATACCGCTTCCGGAACGATATGGAGACGACCGCTCCTGCAGCCAGGAGAAGAAGGCCTATCACAAGGCCGGGCGTCCCTTCGGGCGCAAACCGGAGGAGAACAAAGATGCCTATCGCGAAACAGAGTATGATGATGTTGAGCATGATTGTCAGCGTGGTGAACCTGGTCTTGAAATCCTTCTTCGTTGCCTCATCCATCACTCATACTTGAACGCGCGAAATAAAAGTACTTGTGGTATCCTCAGAGACTGATAGAACGAACTGGCTGGATTCGGCCATACAGGATGCTGGTGCGGCGGCATACGTGGCTTACGGCTCGTCTGCAGACGCCAATGTGCGTTACCTGACCCGGTTTCGCACCACCGACCCTGTGGTGTATGTCCACAAACCCGGGGAGCGCGGGTTGATCGTGGTCTCGCAGATGGAGTATGAACGTGCGGTGCGCGAATCGACGGCAGCGGTGGTCACCCGTGCCGACGTCGGGTTCCTCGACTGCATCAGGGCAGGGGAGTCCCGCTGGCGGGCGACAGCGCACGTGATCGCAGACATGGCCGGCGGCCCTCTCCTCGCCCCCTCTTTCTTCCCGTTTGCCCTCGCCAGGCACCTGGAGTCGTTTCAACCGGTCATACTCGACGAGAAAGGTGTTGTTGAGAGGATGAGGACGGTCAAGACGCCGGAAGAGATCCAGTGGATACGCGGTGCCCAGCACGTTACCGAGGCTGCGATGGACAGGGGTATAGCGCTTATCCGTTCATCCGTCCCGAAAGATGGCCTCCTTTATCGGAATGGTGCACCCCTCACCTCCGAAGCCGTCAGAACGGAGATGCACACCACCCTCCTTGCTCATGGTTACCGTGGGATCGATACCATTGTCTCCTGCGGTCCTGACACCGCGCTTCCCCACCACCAGGGTAGGGGGCCGCTCCTGGAGGATGAACCCATTGTCATAGATATCTTCCCCCAGGACGAAAGAACCGGTTATCATGCCGACATGACACGCACGGTCGTGAAAGGCGAACCATCTCCGGCGATCAGGGAGATGTATGACGCCGTCAGGGCTGCAAAAGAACATGCGATATCGATGCTTCGTGCCGGTGCGCACGGCGCCGACCTGTATCGTGAGGTAGTGGAGTTCTTCCGCGACCGCGGATACGAGAGCAACATGCGGGGGTTCACCCACAACCTCGGTCACGGCGTAGGGCTTGAGGTGCACGAAGATCCGTCCCTAGGTCCCGAGGGCGGGGAACTTTGCGCAGGCAACGTGGTCACCGTTGAGCCCGGGCTCTACTACCCGGGCATCGGCGGTGTCCGCCTTGAGGATATGGGCGTGGTTACAGAGACCGGGTTTGACCGGTTCACCCAATACGAAGAGAGGCTTACAGTATGAGCATGGATGACAGAGTCTGCGACGCCTACCGGGAAGCCGGGGCGCTGGCAAGGAAGATCCTCCGCAGGGGGGCGGGGCTCGTGAAAGAGGGGGTCTCTCTCCTTGAAATGGTTGAAACGACGGAGAGAATGGTGGTTGAGGAGGGTGCACAACTTGCCTTCCCCTTAAACGTCTCCTTCAACGAGGCCGCAGCACACGACACCGCCATGCCGGGCGATGAACGGACCTTTGCCAGGGGAGACCTGATCAAGGTTGATCTCGGTGTCCACGTCGACGGCTATATCGCCGACACCGCGATGACCGTCGACCTCGGCAGTCACGGCCCGCTCGTCGAGGCATCCCGTGCGGCCCTCGATGCAGCGATCGCCGCCGTTCGACCGGGGATTGCCGCCGGTGACCTGGGGGCGATCATCCAGTCGAAGATCGAGGGGCATGGCTACAAACCGGTTGCAAACCTCACAGGGCACGGTCTTGAACGCTACGATCTACATGCAAAACCCATGATACCTAACATTGCCATGAACGGCGGGGCGATCCTTGTGGAGGGGATGGTCTTTGCAATCGAACCTTTTGCTACAACGGGATCGGGGAGGGTTGTAGAGGCGCCCAGGGTGGAGATCTATAAACAGGTTGCGGCCCGCCCCGCACGATTGCCGTCGGCCAAACGGATCCTCGAGGCCGCCCGGCCGCGGCGAGGACTTCCGTTCTCGCGGCGCTGGGTGCCGGGGGACAAGGTCGATCTGGGGTTATCCACGCTGGTGCGAACCGGGGTCATCCACCCGTTCCCTGTTCTGCACGACATCCAGGGTTCGTTCGTCTCTCAGGCCGAACATACCCTGATAGTTACGGCGGATGGGTGTGAGGTCACCACCCGCTGAGTTATACTTATTGATGTCGCGTGCAAATATGTAAGTTCACAGATATGACCGGCGACACTGGTATGGGTGATCTCCTTGCTATCATGGAACTCCTGCTGACCGCTGAGATATTCAATCGGAACGAGACCCTCGACATCAACGATCTCCACCCGCTCACCCGGGAGTTTTTTGGGGTCGGGGTCGGCGGGAGCCCCGAGGTGAAAAGACCCCTGATCGTTAGCGAAGGGGCGATCAAGAAGGTTCTTGGCGTCCCGGAGACCGTCTGCCAGGCTGTTCGCGCCAACCCCTTCGTCGGTTACGAAGAGTTCGGGCAGCGCCTCCGCCTGCTCTCGCTCGATACGGCGGCGGGATGGTTCATCAAAAGGGGCGGGAAGGATCGGATCGGGGAGAACCCCGTGCTTGCATTCTATTTTGAAGGGATGGACAGCATCGATCTCCGCTACCAGGACGTTCGGGCGAAGAACCCACGGTTTGAGGATACAAAGGAGTACATCGAGGCGAAGGTCTCCCGCGTCGTCGGGGAGAGTGAAGAGATGCGGGAGGCCCGCGATCTCATCATCATCAGCGCTCCGGCGGAGGTTGAGTACAATCTTGAAAAACTGGTCTGCACCCCCCGACAGGAGGAGGTCATCAGGAAGATCGGTGTCGCCCTCGAGCACTGTGATTTCTTAAAGCAGCATGGGATCTATGAGTTCGGTCGCCTCCTCTTCGTCGGTCCGCCTGGTACCGGGAAGACGTCGCTTGCGCTTGCGATGTCCCCGGAACTCCATATGCCGGTTCTTGAGGTCCGCCTGGCAATGGTCACCTCCCAGTACCTTGGTGAGACCTCAAAGAACATCGACCGGATCTTTGAACTTGCAAAGAGGCTCGCTCCCTGTATTCTCTTCATTGACGAGTTCGATTTCGTCGCAAAGACCAGGGTCAGCGACGATCACGGCGCGATGAAGCGCGCGGTGAATATGCTCTTAAAGAACATCGACCAGATAAGTTTCGTGAGGAACGGTGTTCTTCTCATCGGCGCAACAAACCATCCCCGCATCCTTGACGAGGCGGCCTGGCGGCGGTTCGACGAGGTTGTGGAGTTCCCGCTTCCTGACCGGAAGATGAGGCAGGCGATCCTGGAGAAGGTTGCTGCCACGATCGAGTGCGACTGCGATTTTGCGGACATCGCCGCCAGGACGGAGGGGTTCTCAGGATCCGATCTGCGGATGATGATGAAAGAGGCTATGATGTCAGCGCTGATGGAAGGTCGGCACCGGATCGGCCCGGTGGATATCGAGCAGGGGCTTCTCCGGGTTGAGGAGCGCAACCTCATCCGGGCCGGGCATTGAGATGCGGATCACGCTCCTCGGGACCGGGGATGCCATCGGGATGCCGAAGGTGGGTTGCGACTGCAAGAACTGCAGGGAGATGGTCGCAAGAGGGTGGTCGCGACTGCGGACATCCTTCATCATCGAGATCGGAGGCAAGCACATCCTTGTTGAGTCGTCGCCTGACCTGCGGCAGCAGTTACTCCGGGCAGGTTCACCTCATATCGATGCAGTCATCTGGTCGCACGGTCATTACGACCATTTTATCGGTTTCGGAGAGTTTTACAGGGTTCAAAAGGTGCCGCCGGTATACGCGGCGCCGCCTGTGATGGACTACTGCTCGGATTACCTCCACTTTCTCTCGTTTGAGAAGCATGCCGTCCCGGTCTTTGAGTCATTCGGCCTCTTTGGTCTCACCTTTACGTTCTTTCCTGTGAACCACCCGCCGGTCTACACCTGTGGCCTCCTCCTCGAGCATGATGACATGACGATCGCCTACACCAGCGATACGCGGGAGGATATACCGGCAGAGAGCCGGAATCTCCTCAAGAAGACCGATATCGATCTCCTCTTCGTCGACGCTATCGCTCCGGAGGGGTATAATATCAGCAAGCACATGAACTATGTCGAGGCTGTCAGGTTCGCCCATGACGTCGGGGCGCGGGACTATCGGTGCGTCCACATGAGTCACCTGGTTCCACCGGGGATGCCGCACGCCGCGTATGATATGGAGACATTCTGCTGGTGACTATCCGGCTTTCCCCCTGCAGCCCGGGATGTACGACGGATAGGTCTCATAGGCGGCAGAAACCCTTCACGAATCGTTAACCAGGACCACGATCATAGGAGCGGTCATGCGGTCATCGGGGGCCGGGCGTCTCGATTGGCGTCGTGCCCCGATCTACCGGAGCGAGACCCACCATCAGGGGTAACCGTCGCGACTCCACGATCTCCCAGGATACTCGTGAACGAAGGTGGAACGAAGGTGAGATGAACATGAAACAGAAAAATCGGTTGGAACGTGTGCTACCGCTCTCGTCGGTCTTCTCCTTCTCTGCACGACGGTTGCCCCGGTCGGCTCCTGATCGACGAGACCGGGGACACCGGTTGCACCGCATCGCCCGGTATATACATGGGCCCCTACATCTCGGGAACAACATACCGGATCATAGTGCATATGATGTGGGTTATTTCCTACCGCTTTTCCAGTGCTTCAAGCCGCTCTTCAATCCTAGTTATAGATGCCTGCATCGAACGTAGCAGCTCAGTGCTTTCCACAGAATCGAACTGGGTTTTTTGTAAAACGTCAAGGTAGCGGCTCTCTTTACCATCAATCCACAATTTAAGGTTGCTTACGAGACTATCAATAAACATCAGTGTGATGACAACTCCCCAGATCAGCCAGAGGCCAGTAACGGCACTGATAATGGTCACTCCTATCGCTGCAAGAATATACAAGGTATTTTTACTTTTTTCCATAATTACAACCCCTTTCTTCTAAATTTGCCTGCTCAAATCCACACAATGAGATGAACGCTGTTCTACATATAAATTCTGTCACATTCCTTTACACGTCCAGGGGATGTTCCCGAAAATAAAGAGGTTGATCCCCCGCGGGGGAGAAAGACGAGACAACCCATTCTCACAGAAGGGATACTGATTTTTATCCAGCAAACATGCTCCGGAATGCGCTAAGAAGACAATTGGGTGTCCAAAGCTGATGCGCACTCGCCACTGGAATAGACCCGACATTCGGCGGGATGTACAAAGAAGAGAGGGTGCTTTCGCTCCACTACAGAAACGAGCCGGATACCTACCCACCGATCGCCTGCATAAACCGCTCCCGGATCTCGGCCGGAGCGAGCGGGATGTTCGGAACCTGTGCGTTCCCGGGCCTGAGGACAACGTGGATGAAGTTCGGGCCCCGCCCCCGGCTCTCCCAGGCCTCCACGAGTTCCTCCTCGTTCTGAACTTTGCACGTATTCCGGATCCCGGCGGCGAGGGCGAGGAGTTCCATGTCCACCTGCCCGGAGGCCGGGGTGGGCTGGTTCCCCGCGCTCCCGAAGGCTCCGTTGTCCAGGCAGACGATCGTGAGGTTCGCCGGCGCCTCCGCTGCCACTACCGGGAGGACGGCGGTTCCGAGCCCCTGCGTCGTGTAGGGAGAGCAGCGCAGGCAGAGCCCGGCGCTCTCGACCAGGAGGAGGTCGGCACCCTCCTCCCCGGCCCAGGCGATGGCGTCCCGCATCACCATCACCCCGGCGTGGTCAGGGCAGAGGTCGCCGGAATAGACCTTCCGCGCCGGGATCCCGAACTCGGTCGCGAGTTCCTCGTCTTCGAACGCCCGGACGACGTCGATCTTGAGGTAGGCGATCCGGTGCCCGCCCTGGAGGGAGCGGATGGCCTGCCGGACGACAGCGGTCTTCCCGGCAGACGGCGGCCCCGCGACGACGACGAGCCTCATGCCCCGACCGGTTTCGTGATCAGGTTGCCAGCCCTGATCTCTTCCCGCATCTGCCGGATGGTCTCGTCGAGGCGGCGGGCCTCCCTGAGGGCGGCGTCCTCACGGCCGTCCGGCTCGATGACCCGCTCGACCGCCCCATCCCGCATGACGATCCGCCGGGCGGAGAGAAGAGGGGTCAGGGGGTCGTGCGTGACGAAGACGACCGTCTTTCCCCCGGCACGGAGCACCTCGATCACCCGCTCCTTGAAGATTCAGGACCGGCGCTGCCGCGACCATGACGGCATCCGCCACCAGGAGCGATCGGGTCTGCCCCCCGGAGAGCGCGGTCATCCGGGCGCCGGATCGGATCTCCTCGCCCGTGAACTCGTTTGCAAGGGCGATCGTACGGCCAACGATGCTTTCGTCATCGATCTTGCGGGACCGGACGTGCATCGCGAGAAACTCCTCGACCGTGAGGTCGGCGAGACATCGGGTGTTCTGGGTGATCAGGGCGACGGGCTTGTGCGCCGGGTCGCGGACGAACTCTTCGGGAGGGTATTCGCCGTTGACGAGGACGGTGCGCCCCGTCGCAGTGTCGTTACGGGCGAAGACCTCAATATCGTTGATGAGGGCGCTCTTTCCCGAACCGGTGGGGCCGACGATCGATATCGTGTCGCCCGGGCGGATGACGATCGTGTCGAACCGTTCCGGTTCCGGCCGGGGAGGACCCTGATCTCGCGGACGGCTGAGGGATCCATGCTGGAGGGTCGTCACGCAGGAAGATGAGGATTGTCCTCCATAGCGGAACTCTTAACCATAACAGGAAAAACATTATCACATCAATACTACTATAGTAAAACAATGCTCTCGCGAAAGATCTTCGAAGCCGACTTTGCCGACGCGCTCCAGGAGGAACTTGCCCGGCAGGGTATGAGCATCCGCGACCTCGCGGAACGGGCCGGTATCCCGCCCGCAACCCTCTACAAGCTCACGTCGGGCAGGGCGGACCCGCGCCTCTCGACCGTCCGGCGGATCGTCAACGTCCTCGAGCCCCGGGAGAGGAGTTTCATCGCGGTGATCGCGGCCCGGTTCCTACTTGATGAGATCGACAACCGCGACCTTCCCATCGGCGGGAAGCAATACCACATCAGGGGCTACGCGGCCGATTCGCTCGACGAGTGCATCATCGCAGCGGCGCGGGCGGACAAGGAAGGGGCGCTCGGGATAGTCTGCGCTCCCATCCTCGCGCCGATCGTGGAAAAGATCGTCGGCTGCCCGGTGGCGATCATCAAGCCGCAGCAGCAGACGATTATCGAGGCGATCGAGACGATAGCAAAGAGGGTTTAGGGACCGTCACGGCCCGACTCTCGAAGAAGTCGATCAGGTAGTAGTTCCCGCAGTACTCCACGATCTTCTCCCGGTAACTCTTTGCAATACGTACTGTCTCTCTCTCCGAGAGCGGCACCTCGATAAAGCCGGTGCGGAGGGTCTCGTTCACTTTAGGGAGGTCGGCGAGATCGGCATCGGTGAGCGGGACGACCTCGTGGCCGGCACCCAGGAAGTCGGTTCCCGTCCATTCTGCAGGGTACCCGGAGTCCTCCAGATCCTCGTTGCTGGTGTTGTAGAGCGTGAGACAGCAGCCGCTCAGCCTTTTCACGTCTGCAAAAGAGAAGAGATAGTGGAGGACCTTCCCGGGGGATTCGGTGTCGTATCGTCCGGTGCTCTCCACGTGGTACGCAACGCCGCCGGTCTCGAAATAGCCGTGAAGGACATCGCCGCTGATTGCCAGGTGTGCCCTGCCGCCCCTGGAAAGGGTGCCGGTGATGGAGCCGGTGTCGTGCCGCGTCTCCTGTAGATCCGCGGTGCAGGGCTGCCCGGCGATATGCGCCGCCAGCGGTTCGCCGGAAAGCAGGTGGTCCCGAATTCCCTCTGTATCGTAGACCGTGAGTTCGTAGCGCCGGATCGACGACAGAATGTCCACGCCGTGAAGAAGTCGATGTGAACCAGGGCCTGGTCATCGGGGGCAATCTGCTCATGTAGGGTTACGGTGATCTCCGTGACGGGCGCGAAAGCCGCAAACCCCGCCGCCAGCGCCGTGACCGCGGCGGTGAGGAGGAGCGCCGGGATCACCGAGCCTTTCTGTACCATCTCACCGCCCCCTCCGGCCGGCGAGGAGGAACGCCCCCACAAGCGAGAGAACCGCGAGCGCGGAAACGAACCCCGGAACCGTCCGGCTCGACGGTTCCAGTTCCAGGTCGAGGGTGTTTGTGAGGTTCTCAAAAACCACCTCCTCCCGGAGGGTGGCATAGCCCTCCTTCTCGACCGTGACGGTCTGCCGGTAGCCGGGGGTGTCTACCAGGTAGCGGCCGTCTTCCCCCCCGTCACGTTCGTCCCTGCAAGGGGTTCATCGTCGAGCGTAAACACAGATTCGAACCGCACCGATGCACCGGGGAACCGGATTGCCACCGGTATCCGCCATCCTGCCCGGGACGGCGATCGATGGCGGCGGCGGGAGACCGATGCGGACGGTCACGTTCACGGTCTTCTCGGCCCGGTTTCCGAGGTTATCCGTTGCCACAACGGTGATCGTGTTCTCCCCGGCCAAGACCGGCACCGAGCAGGCGAATTCGGGCCGGTTCCCGCACGAGACCTCTCCGATTCTGCTCCGCACAACCACATTGTGCAGACCTGCAGGGGCATGCACCTCCCCGACGACGGTGATGTGAGGCGGAACGACGTCGATCCAGACAGTCTCGCCCTCACGCGGGGAGGTGATGTTAATGGTGATCGGGTCTTCGACGGGCTTCGGGCTCTCGTCGATGAGGGTGAGGATGGGGCCACCACCAGCCTTGCCGAAGACGAAAGTCACGTTGTCGTGATGATAGACCCGGGAGTCGTTCGGGAGCGGGTGCACCAGGGTGCAGGGCTTCTCGACGCCTGCGGGGGTGGAGATTTTTGCAGAGAGTTCGTCATCAATGGAAAAGAGGTGGTTGCCGTCGCGGTCGAAGATCAACGTCGTCGCATTGGCTGTATGGACGATGATCGAGCCGAACGGTATCCCGGTGGTCACGCTCCCGTCCCATTCCGGCTGAAGACTCAACTCCGCGGAGACAGCAATCGTCTCGATCGACTCGTTCACCCTCAGTTCCGGGATCAGGTGCTGGTTGGGACCGAGATCCGCGGCTGCCGCCGGGACGGCCGCGAGCAGCAGCGCGAGGAAGAGTGCCCATGTTCCAGTCGTTCTGCTCATCCACTCGCCTCAAACTCCGGGTCGTCTCCTTTCACGGCCACGTCGTCAGCACCGTGCAGTACGCCCCTTCGTACTCCACGAGTGGGTACAGCCCCATCCTCGCGTCAGGGCGTGGCTGACGGGCACGCCGGTGAGACCCTCGCCCTTACCGGTGCTGGTCGCGCGCTTGCCCATGTATGCAAAGTTGTTCGACCGGGCATTCACGAACTGCCTGACACAATAGCGGTCCTCAGTGGCGGGCATGTGGAGAACGAGGGTTCTTTTCCGAGGTCCATCTGTGCGGCCGAGTAGAGCGTATCGTTGTTGGGCGGCATGATCCGGCTCCTTTTCCGCCTGATCGGATCCCATCCACCCGGCGCGGCGTCAGTTTCGAGGCCGTGGCGGTCCATTTTTGATCCGGGACTGATCGGAGAGGTCCGACGTGTAGGCGCGTGTCACAGAAAAGGTATATAGAGGAACGTTGATGTCTCTATCGTGGATATCGAAATCGGTGTCCCGAGATGCGCGGGGTTCCCCCATCCACGGTTGACGCCAGAATGAAGAACCCCACACGCCCGGAGGCAAAAGGATGTTACGCGTTTCACGTACTTAAACATGTGCCTTTTCTGCCTCCGGAAACAGAAACACGGAGGTAGAACAGATGAAAGCAAGAACTGAAACACGGGCATTCCCCGTACTCCTTGCTGTGCTGCTGGTGAGCGCGGGGTTTGTGCCAGCGATGAGTGCAGGTTCAACAGCACCGGATGTACAAAATGAAGAGATATTTGAAGAAAACATTGCTCTGATTGGAGAGAAATCTATAGTATTTCCAGATTTTCAACCGGGTATAATTGATAAACTATCATACGAAGAAGAGATCGAATGTGAAAAAAGCCTTCCTTCAACTCCTTCATTGCCAGAGTCGGATATTGCTCAAATAATTCTTTCGAAAACGTGGTTTTTACAGAACGATGAAGATGCACGTTCAGAAATTGTCCAAATAACTATTCCAACAAACTGGTTAAACAAAGCACCGGTGAATGAGAGTGAATCTATTGTTTTACTTCGGATACCAAAAAGAATGCTGGAGCTCGATAACATAAATGTCGATCCCAGTCAAATTACGGTGTCTTATCCTGTAGATATGTTTAAATTTTACTCAAATATTGATGAAATGAAAATCGCTGAAATGAACAGAGAAAAAAGGATTCTTACCGCGAATGATCAACTATCAACCACTTCGCCAAGTATGAGCGACCCTGTTATATTGAAATCTGATGTTAACAGGGCCATCGATAGGCAGGTCCGAGCCTGGCATCAGAGAAATACCGGCTATAATGTCGTGACAGTTACTGGTATTATTGATCCAACCTCTTATTCCAATCAGGGAGAAACTTTTAGAAACTATAATGAGAGAGATTTACCTTAATCAGGAAGGAGACGTCATTGAATTTATATCTGATTTCCTAGATAATGGAAATGCGTATGTCTGGGCAGCTATATTCGATGAAGGATCTTGGGTAACTCCGTGGAATTGGCTGCAAGTGAATGTGACTGGAACTCTTCAGCCAATCGAATACCGCCTGTATATAAGTGACGGTGTTTACGATTTATGGCTGAAAGATACATCAACAGAAACCTGGTACCATAATTCCTACAACGATAGTGATAATCCTGCCACAAGAGTAGATTGGCTCACAGGTTCAACCGAAGTTGATACTGTTGGAGGGATATCAGAATATTTCAGAACGGAGACAAATCCAATATGGGATGATTGGACTTACGCAGATGGCAGCTGGCACCGTCCAAGGGCTACATTTGATTGGAATAGTTACAGCTCTGATCAGCAGTATGTCTACATTAACGCCTGGTGGGACAACTCGGATAGAATCAACACCCGGCATATTGCGGGTAGCGGTTATTGAGTTGTTGGCACACTTTTATTCTTTTTGAGAAATCAGATGCATTTTTGATGTGAAGAAAATGTTCGAATTCATCAGGTGAACTACATGAAATTCAGCAGAAGCATATTCACGTGGATATTGGTAGGCCTGGTCATCGGAGCAGGCATCTTCGCAGCCGGGTGTCTGCAGGTTCAGGATTCCGACACTCCCGGGACCGCCCACCCCGTATGGACACCCGCCATTGCCCGACCCCCCTCCCTGGGTGTGAACGCCACCCTAATTCAGCCTTCATACCTCCCGGGAGAGGAAGTGGAGGTTTGGATTGCATTCATGAACGGAGGGCCAGACCCGCTTACCATACGTTCATTCCCGCCGACGGTATCCCTTACGAACCCAACCTGGGGAGTGGTGCATACCTTTTCTCATGGCAACGAGACGATACTGCTGGAGCCGGGCGAGACTGTCAATCATACTCTGAAGTGGGACCAGCGTGATGGTGACGGCGATCAAGTATGCCCGGGCTATTACTCGGTCGAAGTAGCCGACATCCTGGTGGAGGATGGTACCGGGACGGGCACTCGTGCTCTCTACTCCGAGGGAACGGTGATCGCACAGGTGCTCATACAGTATCCTCAGGGGGTACTGGAGAAGGGTGTACCAGTCAACCAATCAAAGACTTTAAACGGAGCAACGGTCGAATTGGTAAATATTACGCCTTCATCCGTCGGGGCACAGGCACGAGTCCTCGTCCAGCTGCCACATAGGCCGTCCTCAGAGCCAGAGAGTCAAAGTGATATGCCGGCACCTTCTCCCACGCCGCCCAACGTCAATCCGTCCGCACACTACCGGTTGGACGACGGCCCGGCGAAAGAGTTCATGAGAGTAGGGTTCCAGGTCGCTGATGACGGTACCGTGTTTGTCTGGGATTTTGAGCCGATACCTGCTGATGCCCATGATCTCTACATTGTGATCACCCAGTTAGGTGCATGGGAAGGCTCCTGTGAGTTTCATGTGGATTTAACCGGAGAGGTATAACCTCGAACCTGTCCTAAAACACCTTTGCCGGGAGGGGGACACCCCCATATACGCTAACTTTAGCCATGAGGATTCGAGCGGATAAGGTCTTATTCCGTGAAATATGGCTAATTCCTTAACTCCCGCACTTTTTAGGCGCACTGGGCAGACTATTCTCACGGTAGTGGCTCCTTTCACCACTATTCGCTTCATCTCCCTCTTTTATGCTCAGGTTGCTAAGGTATAATGTGACTATACATTTTTAGGCGCTGCAATTCATTCGACCTTTCGATTCTAATAGTGTTACAGGGGCATTTCCGGGAGAAAAGGGATTTACCGTAAAATTGGTGCAATGATGCGCCTAAATTTTCCGGGAGTTTGGGCTAATTTGGTGGGATATCAGCCACACGATTCCGGTGGTGTGCGGCAATAGTCCTCCTCCTCTGAAAACGATAGTGATCACGGGAATCTCACTGGAAAAGGATAGCCTCAGGGCATAGATGAGAACTCGCCGATTGCCTGATACTTGACGGTATCAACGAGAATTCATCACACCCATCTGGCAAGTTAACGCCTATGGGGGACACCCCCTCCCGGACCCTCCCACGCGTGGAGATACCCTATGGAAAGCCGTTTCATCCTTATAGCCCAGGATACAGTTCGGATGGCAGATACCGTGGATATAAGTGTTTCAATCAGGGTGTACCGGAGGTTCACAGATCCTTTTGGGACAACCTCCTCGATAGAACTCCGGGCATTCCCTGTTTCGCCCCGGAGAAGGCAATAAAGCCGGTTTCGGGCGAAATTGTGGCAGTGAATTAGTAACTCCAGGCGCTTGCCGGAACAAAAAAAGTTGTCCTGGCCTGGGGAACCCGGCCGCGGAGGGTGTTCAGAACTCGTGCACGGGCACGCACCGCTTCTCCGGATAAGCAACGACCTGCCTTGCGGGAAGATCGATCCCGAGCGCCTCGCGCAGGACGTCATCGATGGTATCCAAGGCCACAAACATCAGATCTCTGCGCACCTCCTCGGGCACGTCCTCGAGATCACGCTCGTTCTCCCGCGGCAGGATGACCGTCTTGATCCCGGCCCGGTGCGCCGCGAGGACCTTCTCCTTGATCCCGCC
>Ga0255347_1003304_pt1 | contig 21167 bp, 20 predicted proteins | sample wastewater_treat_2_FD_192479 | JGI IMG/M metagenome (GOLD analysis project Ga0255347, IMG submission 192479) | Wastewater microbial communities from Lulu Island WWTP, Vancouver, Canada - plant24 | ecosystem: Engineered > WWTP > Wastewater > Unclassified | place: Canada: Vancouver, British...
TGCTGCAATCAAAGAGTTTTTGGACAATCACAATCAAACCCCGAAAGTGTTTGTTTGGAAAGCATCGGTGGAGAAAATATTGGCCAAGATTGCCAAATGTAAAGAAGCGTTAGACGCACTGCACTAGTTCGACAATCTACTTGCCTCTTGCTGTCTTCCGAGCCTTCGCCAGTGCGGGTGTGACAAAGATCACGTGCAGAAACTGCTCGGCAAGTTTGAGCACGTCTTGAGCGTCTTCATTTAACACGGGATCTTTGCCGGGATGCGCAGCGTCGTTGCCGACCCACCGGATGATGGTAGCCCATTCCTCAATGTCTTTGGTTATGACCCCGGTTTGGGTGAGTTCTTTGACCTGTCCGATCAGGTTGTCACTCTTTGCGCCTTTCGCTATGCAGGCATTCTGAATGCATCTTCGGGCCATTACGGCACACGCACGGTAGCACTGAACGGCGAGGCACATCTTCGCCTCGTCCAGATCGCTCGCGAGTTCTTTCGGAATGTTTGGGTCAGTGGGGCTTGGCAGTGGTTGCGGGAAGACCCGAACTCCGCGATCTTGAACAAGGCATGGTTGCTGGCAAGCATTACACACGCCGATCCACCAGTATCGTCCGTCATCGCTTTCCCAGGTTGCCGGGGTGGTGAAGGTCAGCCCGTACTTGTCTTTGCACTTCACAGGGGCGAAACTCAGTTCTGTATGTTTATGGCAATATGGGCAAAAGATCGAGATCGCCATATTTCATTCTCCTTGTCGAACATTGTTTATATGGATCGGTGTTAATATTGCAAACACCGCCAGTTCAGTCGGCTTAATACAAATTGAAGCAATCTCAAATTTGATATTTAATAACTTAATATTAAACAATAATCAACCCGTTTTGTTATTATTAGATTGGATATTACCTTGATCGGTATAATATTCCAAATACCTCAAGAGAAATTATAAATTTCATTTACATTTAGGACCAATGATCCAAAAAAATGATGTTTGATAAGAAAATTATTTATCAATGTCCCACAGAAAGAAATATCCCGGAACCGGCGAGAATGGGCCCTCGCCAGGCTCATCGGAGCCGGTTCCGGATTATGCCCTGCAATCTTGACATCCATTTACTTTCTGCTATTCATAAACATCAGGTGAGATAAAATGGTCGTAACTGCTAAAAGAAATCAAATGAAACATTATCGAAAATGGGCAAAAGATAAAAATCTATTTCAACCTGCCATATTCTTAAGCATAGCTGCGTCATCCCCATATATGCATGAACTCGTAAATACAGTTAGAACAGGCAAACGGCTTGAAGGTGATCTTCCACTACCCAAATTAAAAAACTGGCTGAAGCTATACAAAAACCCAAAAAGAATAGGCAAAGAATTATTTAATTTAATGGTTCAATTTGATGAAAATTCAGCAAAGCAAGTTGAAATTCTACAAGCCCTCAATGAGGGGGCCGAATTCATAAAGAAAAATCCTCAAAAGTATAAATCAGAATATGAAAAATTGACCACAGACGAAAAACAAAAAATATATCAGCAAGGCATGAAGCAGCTTGAAGAATTTAATGAGTTGACCATTCATGATCTATCAGAAGAAGTAAATGAAGACAAAAGAAATAAATTCATGAACGGTATTAAAAATCCGTATTTAATTTTCTTCTTCCGCGTTCACGCTCCCTGCTTCATGCTTTACGGGACCTATCCGCATATGCTCTTGAAGAAAGCTTATGCCGGTGATGATGAAGCCCTGGAGAAACTTATCAGGCTGGATAAATCAATTATTTTTGATCCCCAAATAAGCGAGATCGTACACCATGCCCAGGCAATGAAAGCCCAGGCTAAAATGACCATGATCAAAAAAGCATTTACCAGCAATCCAAAATCAAATTTCAGCAGGAAGAAAGTTAAATGTCTCATGGGTGGTTTGATTTCCTATTTATCCATAAAGATAAATCAAAAATTATCAGCCATAGAAATCAGAAATCTCTTTGACGCGGTTTCATTAGATATCCACGGTGACATTGATCAAGACCTCGGAAACATGGTTGGTGAAGTATTTGAAAAAGCAATCCAGCGTTCAAGAAATTTCTGGGACGTCATCTTGGTGGACAAAAAATAATTAAAAATTTGTCCGGTTGTCCTTTAGCCGTCTTCTGTAAAATTCACAACCATGGAAGACGGAATCAAACAAGAAGTCATAACGAACGATCATGAGCACGCGCGGAGCGGCTCCGGTAGAGAGGCCGCGAGCGCGCGTGCGTCTATGTGCGAAAATGAGTCTGAAAGCATGGCGGAGCCTGTAACACGCCATGCTATAAACCCAGATATCCATGAATTCCAACATCTGCTTAGCGGAATAGATTCTTTAGATTTGGGTTTGTATGTTGAATGGAGATCAGACTGGAAACGACGCCTGAAGGTTATGGACAAAATGAAACAGAAATCCAGGAGGGAAGGCGATCAGATTGTCAGTATGCCATCGGGCAGAGAATTCATATTCAAACCAGGTGGTAAGGGTGAAAATTATCGTTTTCATCTTCAGTTTGAAGCATACCATCTATTTATCGGTAAAGCTGCACAGCCAAAATCATCGCCCAATGTGTATCTATCCATTACAGCAAAAACACTATGGTTAGACGGCATAGATAAGGCTTTGTCCTGGATTGCTGAAGACCTGAAAATCATCGGCGGCGGATCAATCAAATTTATCCAGGTCAGTCGTGTTGACCTTTGCTGTGATTTCTTAATTCCAGGGGGCCTTTCCTATGAATTTTTGAAGGCTCACAAAATAACCCGTAGTATAAATGGAAGAATATTTTTTGGTCATGATCAGTTACAAACCTGCTACATCGGCGATGCTAAATCGCCTACTGAACTTCGCATTTACAATAAAGGACTGGAAGTAAAGCAAGAGGGAACAAAACTGTGGTTTCTGGATTTGTGGAAACGCGAAACGCCCGATGATATCTGGCGGATCGAATATCAATTGAGGCGTGACGCATTAAAAAAATCAGGAATTAATTCCATTGATGATCTGAGAGAAAAGCAAACTGCTTTATGGTCTTACCTTTCGAAAAGGTTTTTTTCATTGCGTCTGCCGGATAATGAAAAAGCGGAGAGAAGAACAATTCACCCTTTTTGGAGTGAAGTTCAAGAAAGTTTTGGGCAAAACATTCCCGGCAATGAAATACATCGCATATGTAAACAAGATGCCATTACCCCTATCGAATGGTATTTGTCTCATATTGATGGATGCCTGTCATCCCTTGCGTCGTTCAAGGGAATAACCAACCGCAATGATGCAATCCATGAGCTTCATAAACTATTGCAGAAAAGAAACAATGAAGAAGAGTTTAAAACAGCCTGTATCAAGAAAGCCATACAGCGTGGAACGCTTATAGAGAGGTGATTTTTAATGGACATTTTCAACGAATCCTCTCTGTGTGCTTATTTCCCAGGATTGGTAGATGTATGCATCAATGATGATGGGCAACTGGTTTATGTGATCCGGCAGAACGGCAAACTCATTATGAGTAATGAACACTGCACAACAACAGAAAATTATGCCCTTCCAGAAAGGAAACATCTCCCCTTTACCCTACCCCGTGCTGCTGAAGTCATTCGCTATTATGAAATTCAAGACGACACTATTTATGATGACGTGCTCGCCTATTTGAAACGATTTTCAGCACTCGATGATGAGCAATGGGCAATTGTCGCTCACTATGTATTTCTGACTTATCTCCATGATCATCCGGCAATAGACTACTGCCCTTACCTATTGTTCAATGCCGTGCCGGAGAGAGGGAAAAGCAGAAGCGGGAAATCCATCATCAATATCGCCTTTCGTGGAATCCACCTTGTCGAACTTAGAGAGGCAAACATGTTCCGTTACAGCGAAAACCTTCATGGAACTTTATTCTTCGATATCATGGATATTTCCAAGAAAGCGGAAAGAAGCAACTGCGATGACATGTTACTTTTACGATATGAAAAAGGTGCGAAGTGCTCGCGTGTTCTTTATCCCGACAGAGGGGCTTTCAATGATACCGTATATTATGACGTTTATGGTCCAACAATTATTGCCACTAACAAGCAAGCGGACGATATATTAGAAACACGATGCCTGCCGATCATCATGCCAAATCGCCCAGGAAACTATGAAAACCCAAGAAAAGAAATCGGTCTGGAGCTCAAGGAAAGATTAACGGCCTGGAGAGCGAAATACTTTCAAGTTGAACTGCCCGACATAGAAACAATTGAAGGCATATCAGGAAGGCTATGGGACATAACCAAACCATTATTTATGGTAAACGCCTTGCTGCCAGTTGATAGAAGCATTCTGGAATATTCAATTCAAACGATCGCCGGAGAGAAAGAAAAATCCAGAAAAGGAACGGTTGAAGGTTATCTTGTTGCGGTTATCAGAGACATAACCCTTGAGAAAGGTCTTGATAAGTTCGGCGAATGGAGCATCAATATAAGTGATATACGGGCCAAATATAATGAGGGCAAATCAGAAGACCGGCATGTTTCTGCTCAATGGATAGGCAAGCGATTAAAGAGTCTTGGCTTCCGCAATAGAATTGTTCATGGCTATTCACAAATAAAGATTGATCACAACGAATATGAAACACTCATCAAGCAATATGGATTTATAGAAAGTGAGCCATTCAAGCCTACCCAAACTCTACCGATAAAAGATGAAAATAATCGTGATGATTTGAGAGAGGTAGAAAGTGGTAGAGAGTTTGCAAGGGCAAGCGAACATTCCTTTGACTCACCTGGTGACCGGGAATTTTACGAAATGCAGGAACAGCAAAGAGAATACTTTGCTCATGCTAAAACTGAAGAACACCAGGGAAGTGAAGACCAGGAAGAAGGAGAAAATCAATATGAACTCCCCTTCTGAAAGTTTTCTCTGGGACATTAAAGACCTGTCCTTGTATCTGAAGATTAAGATCAAGACAATCTATGCGATGGTTCCCGATGTTCCGCATTACCGGATCGGCAAGTTAATCCGTTTCAAAAAAGAAGAAATTGATGCCTGGCTGGAAAGCAAAAGAATAGACGACCATCAAGACTTTCGGGAAGGGAAGACATTTAAGTCGAAGAATGAAAATATAGATGCACTGATCAGGAAAACCATTGACCAGGTGAAACAGGAAGATTATAATCCTGGTCACGGGAAATCAGACCGGATCAAGGCTCAGCGAAAGGAGTCTTAAAGATGGGTCTTTATTTGAGAGATTCGGTTTGGTGGATGTGTTTTACTCACTGTGGCAAACAGTTGAGGCGCTCAACAGAAACAAAGGACAAGAAGTTGGCGCAAAAGATCTTTGACAAAGTAAGAGGTGAAGTAGCCGAGGGCAAGTGGTTTAAAAAGCTGCCGGGTGAAAATTTTACGTTTGCGGAGTTGATGGCTAAATACTTGAAAGAATATTCAGCGGTCAATAAAGCGGCATCTTCGCATATCCGGGATAAGAGTCTGAATGATCATCTGCAACGATATTTCGGGAAATACTATTTGCCGGAAATTAACTCGAAAATGATTTCAGAATACAAAACGCAGCGTCGGTTAGAAGGGGCATCCCCCCGAACCATCAATTACGAATTATCCCTGATGGGTCATGCGTTTAATCTGGCGATCCGGGAATGGGAACTGATCGAGAGCAATCCAGCCAGTAAGGTCAAAAAAGAGCGAGTCAAAAATACTCTCGAACGCTGGCTGTCAATGGATGAAGAAAAAAGATTGCTGCTGGCATCCCCAGGATGGCTTCAGGAAATCATTGTATTTGCGATTAATACCGGTCTGCGGCGTGGCGAAATCTTAAGGTTAAGATTGCCCCAGATTGACTTTGAACGCAGAACCATGATCATCACAGAGCAGAAAAACGGTGAAATCGACACTCTGCCGCTCAATCAAAACGCCTTGAGGGTGTTGGCGCGGAGAAAGCTCAATCGTTTACCCGGATGTGATCTGGTCTTTCCGAGTCAATGCGGGACCAAGATCATTGAAAGAAATCTGTTTCGGGCTTTCGATGAGGCAATGAAGCGGGCAAAAATTGAAAACTTCCGGTTTCATGATCTGCGTCATACGTTCGCGACGCGTTTGGTTCAGGCGGGTGTCGGCATGTATGAAGTGCAAAAGCTGGGACGGTGGAAAACGCCTTCGATGGTCATGCGTTATGCCCATCATAATCCGGAAAGTTTGAGGCCGGCCATCGAAATTATGGATGGATTTAGTCAAAATTTTATCACAATTTTATCACAGTGCCCTAAAAAAAGAGGTCACAAACCGTATTTACGACTTGTAACCCCTTGATTTTAATGGTGGGTCAGGGCAGAATTGAACTGCCGACACTCGGATTTTCAGTCCGATGCTCTACCGACTGAGCTACCGACCCATCAAATTATTTAATCCCTCAAAATCATGCAACCGTCTATAGAATTAGCTTTCTTTTGTCAAGCTTTTTTAGTTTTACGGAAGAGTGCTTTCTCCCGTCTCATTGATTCGTTCTTCAGGTCGTTTCACCGGCTGCGCCTCTCCGGAAACAGCTATTGTATCCTGAATCGAAATTCCCGCGCCCTGATCCATATTTCCCTTCATGATAACAACTGTTCCGGCGATTTTGTCATGCCAGCCCTGTTTTCTCGCATCAAATCCTATCCATAAGAAACCCAGGCAGAAAAACAGGCTTGACACCAGGTAACTGGCCGATCTTAAGAAAGCTGTTCCGTACGAAACAGGCCCTCCCTCAATGGAAACAACCTGTAAGCCCAAAAGCATTTTACCTGGAGTGCGTCCTGTAGAGCCGTAAAAATAGGTAAAGTAGAATATGTTGATAAACGTTGAAAGCATCCACAACCACAGCGAGAGAGAAGTCATTTTTTCGGGGTCAGCGATTTCAGCCATCCAGACATTGCTGCCGCTGGATAGCGTGCCGGCGAAAAAAGCTACTCCGGCACCAAACGCCAGAACAATGAAAATAATACTGATGATCACTCCGTCAATCATATAAGCCACGAAACGCCTCCAGAAGCCGGCATATTTATAAAAAGTCATTATTTGACCTCCCGTGATGTTTTGCTAAATAGTCCTTTTTCATATTGAATAATAGAAATGATCGCGGCTGCCGCTGTTTCTACTTTTAAAATATGTCTTCCCAGCGTAACGGATATGAATCCCGCTTCCTTTGTTTTGGCAATTTCGTCTCTGGAAAAACCGCCTTCCGGCCCGACCACGGCAAAAATATTTTTTACAAAGCCCCGTGATGTATCGGTTAAGACATCTTTGATCGTTTTTTGAGATTCTTCTTCCCAGAAAACTAAATTCAGAGAGTCTGGCGATGACAAAGACAACATCTCCTCGAAAGACATAATTTTTGACACATCGGTAATGTGCGCGCTATGACTGGAACGTGCGGCTTCCCGGGCAATTTTCTGCCAGCGGACCTGCTTGTGGAAGCTTTTTTCTTCAGCGACATGCCCGACTGAACGGGCGGCATGAAAAGGAATGATCTTGTCCGCGCCCAGTTCAGCAGAACTTTTGACGATGGTATCCATCTTTTTGGCTTTAGGTATGGCCTGAGCGAGCGTAACGAAAATTTCCCTGGCTGATACCGGAACAATCTCACCCAATTCTATCGAAACTGTCTTCGTGGAAAAGCTTTTAATGGCGGAATCAAACTCCCGTCCGAAGCCGTCAAACACATAAACCCTGTCTCCCGGGCGCAGGCGCATCACCTGTTTAAGATATTTTAAATGATCCTCACCCAATTCACATGTGGTTTTATTCTCCAGAGCGTTCGGGCTGTATATTCGGGGAATGGTCAAACGACGATCCTTATAACGGTGTTTTTATAATACCAGGTGCGGGCCGGCTGATTATGGTTTTCTTTTCAGTACGTAACAAACCCATTCTTTCTCGGTGATAATTCGATGAAGGGCCAGGGGATCCTCAAAAAATTCCTGTTCGATTCTTTTGGCATCCTGATCAATGATTCCGGAAATGATCATGTAGCCTTCCGGAAGAAGAAGGCCTGCAAGGTGCGGCCGTAACGTGATCAGCAGGTTGGCCGTCAGGTTGGCAATGATTAAATTGCGCGGCTTGTCTATCGTCGCAACATTTTTATTCAGAATGCGCATCGAACTTTTTACATTATTCATGATTGCATTTTCGATGGCAATTTCAACCGCCTTCCTGTCAATATCCAGACAGATGACATCCTGCGCGCCCATCTTGGCCGCGGTAATGCCGAGGATGCCTGTACCGCAACCCACATCCAGCACCTGCCACTCCTTGATGAAGCGGTCGTTCATAATAATATCTTCGATGGCTTCGATACACATTCGTGTTGAGGGGTGCTGACCGGTGCCAAAAGCCATTCCCGGGTCAATTTCGATGACGATATCGCGGCTGGCAGGCGTATATCTTTCCCATGTCGGTTTGATTACAATATTGTTGCTAACTCTCAGCGGTTTAAAATATTTTTTCCACTGTTCTCCCCAGTCAGGATCACAGACGACTTCCGTTCTATACGATGGTTTCCTATATTCAGGAAATATTTCAGACAGACTGTCCATGTATTTTTGAAGCGCGAGCAACCTCTTTTCGCTTCGGCTGTTTTGGGGAAAATACGCTTTCAGTATTTCCGCGTCTACCGGTTCCGGAAAATCCCCCCCGGTCGGCTGCGTGACCGTCGACTCCTGAAATACGCCCTGGGCGCCGGACTCAGTAAGAAAATTTCCCAATGCATCCATCAGTGCCGGATGAGCCGATATTTCGATTTTCAACCATTTTCCCGTCTCTTTTTCTGTCATGAAAGATCCTGTTTTGAGTTTTTCTTACTTATATATTTTTTCGGTAAATATTTCAAGCGCCCTCAACGCATATCATGGAAACGATAGTTGAATGATTCTGGCAATATGTTGTTGACAGGAGGGGAGGTATTTCCTATAACTTCACGAGTAGAACTGCTTCTGAAAAAATATTAAATGGTGTGAACCTTTTTACTTACATCACGATGGAGAGTGAACATCATGAAAATGAAATTAGCCGTGTTGACAGGTGGCGGTGATTGCCCCGGCTTAAACGGAGCCATTAAATGGGTGACAAAAAGCGCGCTGGATCCCAGAATAGCGGCAAATCGTTCTGTTGCTTTTGAGGTTGTCGGCATTACTGAAGGATGGAAAGGCATTGTCGAAGTCGATCCTTCTGATCCAAAGAGCTGCTCCCGCTTTCTAAAGCCTCTGGACGAAGAAATCGTTCGCGCATGGGACCGATACGGCGGCACCAATCTGGGAACTTCGCGCACGAATCCTTTTAATCCGAAAAATGACCGTTCGGAGAAACTGATAGACAACATAAAAAAACTGGGCATTGATGTGATTGTCGCTATTGGCGGCGAGGATACCCTGGGCGTTGCCTATAAATTACACAAATTGGGCATAAAAACCGTGGGCATTCCCAAGACGATAGATATGGATCTGGCAGGAACGGAATACTCATTGGGATTTGACACGGCGGTTAATGTGATCATGGAAGAAATTGACCGACTGAGAACAACCGCCGGCTCTCACAGCAGAATTTTTGTTGTGGAAACGATGGGGCGACACGCCGGATGGCTCGCTCTGCGCGGCGGCGAATGCAGCGGAGCTTATATTATTCTGATACCGGAATGTCCCTTTCACATGGATAAAGTCTGCGAACTTTTGTGGGAGAGAAAAGGACGGGAGATTAACTATTCCATCATCGTGGTGGCGGAAGGCGCCAAACTTGCGGGGAAACAGGAATTTTTAAAGGACACTCACATTGATGATTTCGGTCACGTATCCGTGGGCGGAGTAGGCAGTTTTGTTGCCAGCGAAATTGAAAAGAAAACCGGATTGGAGGCGCGTCATATATCCTTAAGTCATCTCCAGCGCGGTGGAACGCCTTCGGCGCATGACCGTCTCATGGCCAGGTGGTTTGGTATTGCTGCCGTTGATATGATTGTCAAAGAGGATTTCGGACGAATGGTCACCCTGGAAAGAGGTGAAATCAGCACGGCTCCTCTTGCGGGAATTTCCAACAAATTAAAACTGGTCGATGTGGAAAAATATTACGATACCGAAAGGTATAACGGAAGAAGAACCATATTTAAGTAATCCCATCTGAAAAGGGCATTGACCAATCAGGACGAATCTTGAAGCGAGACTAACCATCCCCGGCGCGGGGCTTGAAGCAGACAGAGCCTTGATGAAGCGTTGTGCAAACAACCCCGGCAGCGAAACAACCTGAAGGGTATCTTGGACGTTACAGGATGAATGAGTGGCATTGCCCGGTACCGGCACCGGAAACCATTCCCCGGACACAGCGCATAGGATGGGTCACCGTGCTCTGATGAACACCGGAAAAACCTTTCCGAAAGCGGGGGCAAATAGCATGAAATTCACGGATGGCCATTATCCTGTCCCGTGATTACACCAACCGATCCACAAATAACACGACAGCGGCATGGCTCATGTCCGGAAATTAACCCATAAGAGACCCAAGTTTTTATGGATTTCTCGCTCCTTTTGTGCTTAAGAAAAAATCAATCGCATGATCAATAACAGTAAACCTTTTGGTTTTTTTCGTATGGTTCATAAACGGATATCCTGGAACGTCAATGGAATGATCAGAAAGCTTTCAGCGCTTGAAGATAATCTTTCCGCGCTGGCAACGGATTTCTCCATCATTCCCCAAGATGACCCCAGGCAGGCTTTACGTATCCGTCGTTTCTTAATCTCTTTATTTATTTATATCCTGAATATGCCTCTTTTTTATTTGGCATACTATGCAGGAACTATGCCCTTGAAGGCTGTTTGGGGAGGGTGGTTTCTCACTGCTCTTTTCAACATTGGATTATATGTGGTATTTCGCACCAACCTGAATAAGCGCATGAAAGATCCAAGCATGACCTCTGTCCAGATTTGCGTGGCCAGCCTGGTCGTCATGTACGCCATGTTCTTTGCATACGAAGCCAGGGGAATTCTTTTTGCGGTGTACGTTCTGATTCTTTTATTCGGCATCTTCCGCCTGGACACCCGGCAGTTCCTGCGCGTGACTGCTTTTATCCTGGCCACCTACGGGCTGGATATCTTTTTGCTAAAGATTTACCGCCCTGAGGATGTTCGCGTACAACTTGAAATTTTTCAGTGGTTTGGCCTGATGGTTGTTCTGGCTAACGTATCCATTATCGGGGGCAATATCAGCGCTTTGCGTCGCGACCTTGCCTCCAGCCGGAAAAGACTTCAGGCTTCTCTTGTGAAAATTCAGGACATGGCCATCCACGATGACCTGACCGGATTCTACAATCGCCGTCACCTGATGGAACTGATTGAAAATGAACATAACCGGTCTGCGCGCACCGGCTCTACCTTTTCTATGGCGATGCTGGATCTGGATAAATTTAAAAATATCAATGATACGTTCGGCCACCAGGCCGGTGATGAACTTCTGATAACTTTTTCCAATATTGTGCGCAATGTATTGCGCAAAACAGACTTTTGCGGACGCTATGGCGGCGAGGAGTTTCTGGTTGTCCTGACTCAAACAGATATCAGAGAAGCGAAAGTCTTTGCCGAACGCATGCGCTCCTGTGTCGAAGAATGCCTTGTTCTCGATCTCGGGGCCGACCGTAAAGCCAACGTGACAGTTTCCATTGGCCTGGCCGCACATCTGAAAAATGAAAGTATCGACCGAACCATTTCCCGTGCCGATGAGGCTATGTATAAGGCGAAGAGAAACGGGCGCAATCGCGTGGAAGTGTCCGAGTAAAAACCTTTCAGATATTTTTCTTTTGATCAACGGTTTCGACAATGACTCTATCCAATAACCATTCTTGAAATTTACCCCCCTTCATGATAGCTTTCGTCAAATTTGATACGCGGTGATCGAACTGATCGGGAAAGGACGCTCTTGAAATATTATCCGGTTTTTTGGAATATCAAAGGGAAAATTTGTGTCGTCGTCGGCGGTGGCGAGGTTGCGTTGCGAAAAGCAGAAAGGCTTCTGGAATGCGGCGCAAAGGTTTCTATTATCAGCCCCAAACTGTCCTCCGAACTTGCCGAATTGAAAAACAAAAAAATCATTACCCACATTGCCTCAGAATATTCAGACAATCTGATCGACAAAGCCGCCCTGATTATCGGGGCAACAAACGATGAGAAGACCAATACCCGCATATCAAAAGATGCGCGTACCAGATCCATCCCCGTCAATATTGTTGACGATCCGAAAAAATGCGATTTCATTCTCCCCTCGGTTGTTCAGAGAGGCGATCTGGCCATTACCATCGGTACCGGCGGCAAAAGCCCCGCACTGGCACGCTATTTAAGAGAGGAACTGGAACAACAATACGGAAGGGAATACGAAATCCTTTTAAATATTTTGGGAAATCTGCGTGAAAAGATGGGGAAAAATTCAGGCATCGGCAAGGACTGGTTCACCTCTTTAATGGCTTTGGGCATACTGGATTTCATCAGGGCCAAAGATATTAAAAAAGTTAAAAAGATTGTAAAGAGCATTACCGGCAAGGAGGTGGAAATTGATTTCAGCTGATCCGGAACTGATATCATTTCAAATTGCTCTTGTCCTCTGCGCCGTCAGCACGATCGGGTATCTGTCCTCGCTGCTTGTCAGAAAAGTGCGGTTGGCTAAAATCTCCACCTGGTTGCTATCCATCGCTTCTGTTTTTCTAACGGTTAAATTCGTTTTTGTTGTAATCCATTCGTCATGGTTTCTCAACCCTGATTCGCGGGATTTTTTTTCCTTTTGCGCCTGGTCTGTGTGTGTGATCTATCTGTTCCTTCAATTTAAAACGAAAACCAGGGTGCTTGGAGCCTTTATTTCACCGCTGATCCTCCTGTTTATGATTGCCGCGGCCGGAGAGGAAGCGGGAAAAGCCGTGAGGCCACAAAACCTGCAAAGCTGGCTTGCCGCCCTGCATCTGCTTCTCACCATTTTCGGTGAGGTCCTTTTTGCCATCGCCTCATGCGCCGGACTGATGTTTATCATGCAAAACCGGTTGCTGAAGAATAAAAAGTTGAGCGGTATGAGCAGACTGTTGCCTTCACTCAATGACCTCGACCGGATTAACCACATGTGTCTTTTGTGGGGATTCCCGCTTTTGAGTGTGGGAATTATCGCCGGTGTTGTTTTCGCCCAAATCAGTTGGAAGACCGGTTGGCTGACCGACCCGAAAATCGTCTGGACATTCATCGCCTGGATCGTTTACGGCTTTCTGTTGCATCAGCGCCTTGCCATCGGCTGGAAGGGCTACCGGATGGCCTTGTTTTCCGGTATTATCTTTGTTCTTCTGTTTGTATCTTACTTGGGTGTAAAGATTTGTTTTTCAACCTTGCATAATTTTATTTAAGCATGATTGTACTGACTGGAATCAATCATAAAACAGCCTCTGTTGCTGTAAGGGAAAAAATTTTCGCCGGCTGTCAGGAGAAAAAGGATTTACTCCCGACGTTGCGTTCGATCGGCGGCGTAGACGAAGTCCTGTATCTTTCCACCTGCAACCGCGTGGAAATTCTTGCCAGTGTCACGGAAGACGATATGGCATTGAAAGCGATAAGCGGTTTTCTGGCAAAAAGCGGAGGGCTGACCGAGCAGGAAGCTGCCGGCTGCTTTTACGAATACCGCGGGGAAAAAGCTGTACGCCACGTTTTCCGCGTAGCCTCCAGCCTCGATTCCATGGTCATGGGAGAAGCACAGATTCTTGGTCAGGTGAAAGACGCCTATCGCGAGGCACTGGAGCAATACTCAACAGGCGTTGTCATCAATCGTTTGATGCACTGCTCATTCCGCGCGGCCAAGCGTGTCCGCTCCGAAACCGGCATTGCCGTCAATCCCGTATCGGTCAGCCATGCTGCCGTGGAGCTGGCAAAAAAAATCTTCGGCTCTCTGGACGGAAAGAAAATCCTGCTGATCGGCGCGGGTGAAATGGCGGAACTGACCGGCCAGCAACTGATTGAAAAAGGCGCTCAATCGATCACCGTTGCCAACAGGTCTTTGGCGCAGGCCGAATTGCTGGCGGAAAGATTTCACGGTGAAGCGGCATCGCTGGACGATCTGGAGAAAATACTGATCGAAACCGATATTGTGATCAGCTCAACGGGCGCTTCGGGCTTTATCGTAACAGCCGAAATGCTCAGAAATATTCATCACCGGCGCCGTAACCGCCTGCTCTTCCTGATTGACATTGCCGTTCCCCGTGACATCGAACCGGCGGCCAGTGAACTGGAAAATGTCTTTCTGTACAACATCGACAACCTTCAGGACATCGTTGACGAAAACGTCAATGCCCGCCGGAAAGAAGCCATTAAGGCGGAAAGAATAATAGACGAAGAAGTGGAAAGGTTTGTCAACTGGCAGAAAGCACTCGAGTCCGTCCCCACCATCGTATCTCTGCGCAACAAGGCGGAAGAAATTGTGCAGACTGAAATGGAAAAGGCCTCGGGCTGGATGAATGATTTAAAAAAAGAGGACCGGGCCAGAATCGAATGGCTGGTCAATTCCATCGTGAACAAGGTGCTGCATTCTCCGGTAACGGTGATGAAAGAAGAAAGCTCCGAATTCAACTCCCGTGATATCGTGGCGGCGGTGCGGAGACTGTTTCGTTTGGATTAAGCGCTGGAAGGATGTACATGAACTTGAAAATTGGCACGCGCGGCAGCAAGCTGGCATTGACGCAGACGAATTTTGTCGTCGATCAATTGAAAAATATCATACCGGATGCGGATATCGAAATTTCAGTTATTAAAACCAGCGGCGACGTCATGCAGGATGTATCGCTGCTCACCATCGGCGGCCAGGGCGTCTTCGTCAAGGAAATCGAAGAAGCGCTGCTTTCCGGCAAGATTGACCTGGCCGTTCACAGTATGAAGGACGTGCCGGGTGATATCCCGGAGGCTTTGACATTCGCGGCGATTCTGCCGCGCGAAGACAGCCGCGACGTTCTGGTTTCACGTAACAATATCAATCTGGAACTCATGGCCAAAGGCGCGAAAATTGGTACAGGTTCGCAACGACGAGGCGCGCAGATCAAAGCGGTGCTGCCGGATATCAACATTGTTCCTTTACGCGGCAACATTGACACACGGCTGAAAAAAATAGAAACAGAAGGTCTGGACGGTGTCATCCTGGCAGCGGCAGGAATCAAAAGAATGGGACTGGCCGAAAAGATTACTCAATTTCTACCGGTCGAAACAATGCTTCCGGCAGTCGGGCAGGGCGCACTTGGATTGCAGATTCGTAAAGAAGATGTTGAACTGGCAAAGACCTGTTCCGCATTGAACGACGCAACAACCGCGGCGGAAGTTACCGCTGAACGCGCGTTTCTGCGCGGCTTAGGCGGCGGATGCCGCCTGCCGATCGCGGCACTGGGAAAACGGAAAGACCGGGTGCTGACGCTGGAGGGAATGGTCGCAGCGCCGAATGGTTCCAGCATGATTCGCGAGGCCATTCACGGCACCATCAGAGACGCGGAAGAACTTGGAAAGAAGCTGGCAGGAATTATTCTGGCCAAAGGTGGCCTAAAGCTGATGGATTTGATAAGGGAGAATGAATGAAAAATTTCACCCTCACCCAACCTCTCCCCTCAAGGGAGAGGAGCTATATGGGTACAAACTGTTATTATGTGAAAATGGCATAGCAAATGTTTATGAAAAAAGATAAAAAAGGGAAAGTTTATATTATCGGAGCCGGGCCGGGCGACGCCGGGCTGATGACACTAAAAGGAATTGACTGCCTGCGGGAAGCCGATGTTGTCATTTACGATTACCTGGTCAATGAGACTTTGTTGAAATACGTCCGCAGCGATGCCCGTCTCATTTATGCCGGAAAACAGGGCGGCGCCCATACCCTGTCGCAATGGCAGATTAACGATTTACTGGTAAAGGAAGCGAAATCGGGCAATGTTGTTGCCCGTCTCAAAGGCGGCGATCCTTTTGTCTTCGGCCGCGGCGGGGAAGAAGCGGAAAAACTTGCCGCCAAAAAGATATCCTTTGAAATTGTTCCGGGCGTCACCTCGGCAATTGCCGTTCCCGCCTATGCCGGAATTCCGCTCACGCATCGTGGTTTAACTTCCACGGTAGCTTTTGTTACTGGCCATGAGGACCCGAGCAAAGAAAAAAGCGATATCGACTGGCCGGCGCTCGCCCGCATCGGGACGCTGGTGTTTCTGATGGGCGTGAAGAATATCGAAAAAATCGTTCAGGAGTTAAAAGACAACGGCCGGTCGCCCAAGACACCTGCCGCGCTGATTCGCTGGGGAACTACCCCCGGGCAGGTCATTCTTGAGGGCAACCTTTCCAACATTGCCCGACTGGCCCGTGAGCGCAAGTTCACACCGCCGGCAATTCTTGTTGTCGGTGAAGTGGTCGCCCTGCGCAATACACTGCGGTGGTTCGATTCCAAGCCGCTGTTCGGCAAAGGCGTGGTGATCACGCGCCCCGAAAAGCAGGCGGATGATCTGGCAAACCTTCTGATGAAAGCAGGCGCCCATCCCATTCATTTCCCGACGATTAAAATTGTTCCCCCTCCTTCCTGGCATGAACTGGATCAAACAATCCGTCAATTGGATGAGTATGATTGGCTGATCTTTACCAGCGCCAACGGCGTTGCCTACTTCTTTGAAAGGCTTTTCGCAAAAAAGAAGGATATCCGAGATCTGAAAGGTATCAAGATTTGCTGCATCGGTCCGGCAACAGCCAGGCAGGTGACCTGCCGGGGCATCAAGGTTGATCTGGTTCCGACGAAGTATATCTCTGAAGGAATCCTGAAATCCTTTGCCGGAAAGAATCTGAAAGGCAAGAGGATGCTTCTGGCCAGAGCAGCGGAAGCGCGCGACGTTCTTCCCGAAGGCTTGAAAAAACTCGGCGCTATGGTTGATGTCGCAACCGCCTACGTCACGGTCAACTCGGAAAAGAAAAAAAACGATCTTAAAGCACTGTTCGAAGAAAATCAGGTGGACATCATTACCTTTACAAGTTCATCCACCGTGCATAACTTTATTAAAATAATGGGAAGGGATTTTCAGCTACCCAAAGGAGTCAAAATCGCCAGTATAGGACCGGTAACCGCTGCAACTGCAAAAAAAGCGGGATTTTCCGTCGATATCCATCAGGAAGAGTATACAATAGAGGGGCTGGTCGGTGCGCTGGTTGGATTTTTTGAAAAAAAATCAGCTCGGAAAAGAGGTAAAGGTCAATGATCGGAATTTCTAAATTATATTGCGGAGCGGTCGAGCCGTCCGATGTTCTGCGCTACAGCAGGAAATCGGGAGAGCTGCCTTCGCATCTGCTGCAGTTTTCAGCGGATAAAAAGCCGGTGGTTGTCTGGAACATGACACGCCGCTGCAATCTGAAATGTATTCACTGCTATTCCAATTCCGCCGATATCGACTACCCCGGCGAACTGACCACCGAAGAAGGGAAAAAGCTGATTGATGACCTGGCTGTTTTCGGCTCTCCGGTCATTCTTTTCTCCGGGGGTGAACCGTTGTTGCGCGAAGATTTACTGGAATTGGCCCAGCATGCGAGGGACCGGGGCATGCGGGCGGTTATTTCCACCAACGGCACGCTGATCACCAAAGACATCGCGGACAAACTTCAGAAAGTCGGCCTTTCGTATGTCGGAGTGAGCCTGGACGGTATTGAAAAAACACATGACCGGTTTCGCGGTAAAAAAGGGGCGTTTGCGGCTGCCATCGAGGGAATCCGTAACTGCCGCGAAGCGGGGATCAAGGTCGGAGTCCGCTTTACGGTCAACAAGCACAATCTGGCCGATGTGAAAGAGATGTTTCAGCTGCTGCGTAAAGAAAAAATCGCAAGGCTTTGCTTCTATCATCTCGTATATACCGGCCGCGGCTCTAAACTGCGTGAAGAAGATTTGACGCATGAGGAAACCCGTCATTTAATTGATTTGATCGCCGCGGAAACCAAGAAGATGTTTGACGAGGGGCTGTCCCCCGAAATCCTGACCGTGGATAATCACGCCGATGGTCCGTACCTTTATTTAAAGATGAAAAAAGAAAATCCCGAGCGCGCCAGGGAGATTCTTGAACTATTAGAAATGAATGAGGGGAATTCATCCGGCGTCGGCATCGGCTGTGTAAGCTGGGACGGCGAAGTCTATCCGGATCAGTTCTGGCGCAACCGGTCGTTGGGTAATGTCCGTAAGCGCCCCTTCAGTCAGATCTGGACGGATGAAAATAATGAATTTTTGATGAAACTGAAGAATAAAAAGCAATATGTTCAGGGACGGTGCGCGAAATGTGTTTGGCTGAATGTCTGTGGGGGCAATTTCCGCGCCCGCGCGGAATCTGAAGGTGAAATCTGGGGTCCCGACCCCGCCTGCTATCTGACGGATGAAGAAATTACTAAAAAGGGGGAATAACAAATGCAATTTCCGGAATACCGTGCCCGCAGATTGAGAAAAAACGAAAATTTCCGGCGTCTCATTCGTGAGACAAAGTTAAGCGTTGATGACTTCATATATCCACTTTTTGTGGTGCCGGGAAAAAATTTCAAGAAACCGATTTCGTCTATGCCCGGTCAGTTTCAGTTATCCGTTGATAATATTGTGAAGGAAGCGCAGAAGGCGCGCGATTTGGGAATTCCCGCCGTTCTGCTTTTCGGCATTCCGGCTAAAAAAGACGCAATGGCCACCGGCGCGTTTGCCAAAGACGGCATCGTTCAACAGACCGTCAAGCGGATTAAAAATGACGTTCCCGATGTTCTGGTGATCACGGATGTCTGTCTGTGCGAATACACCAGTCATGGTCATTGCGGCGTCCTGGAAAAAAATAACATACAGAATGATGAGACATTGGAAGTGCTAGCGGAAACCGCTCTGTCACACGCACGCGCCGGCGCGGATATGGTGGCGCCTTCGGCGATGATGGACGGACAGGTGGCGGCGATCCGCGAAGCCCTTGATGAAAACGCCTTTGAAGATCTGCCCATCATGGCTTACTCGGCAAAATACGCCTCGTCTTTCTATGGTCCTTTCCGGGAAGCCGCTCAAAGCGCGCCACAGTTCGGCGACAGGAAAGCGTATCAGATGGACCCGGCCAATGCCGATGAAGCCATTCGTGAAATTTCGCTGGATGTGAATGAGGGCGCGGATATCATCATGGTGAAACCGGCGCTGGCTTATCTGGATATCATCTGCCGCACCAAACAGGAATTTGATTTACCGGTGGCGGCATACAACGTCAGCGGCGAATATGCGATGATCAAGGCAGCGGGGCAACTCGGCTGGCTCGATGAAGAAAAAGCCATGATCGAATCGCTGACCTCCATCAAGCGCGCAGGCGCGGACATGATCATCACCTACTTCGCTCCGGATATTGCGAAGCTGTTGAATCAATAAAACATATTGATTATGACGATCCATCTCGAAAATAAAGTTCGCATGATCGCCTGGGAAGTGACGCGCAGTTGTAACTTGAATTGCGCGCATTGCCGCGCTGCGGCCAGTTGCGGCCCTTATGCGGGAGAACTTTCCACGGAAAAGTGTCTCCATCTTATTGATGAAATTACCGCCGTATCCTCACCGGTGATTATCCTCACCGGGGGTGAACCGCTTTTGCGGCCGGATATTTTTGAAATTGCCCATTATGGAACCAATCAAGGCTTGCGCATGGTGATGGCTACCAACGGCACGTTGGTGACTCCGGCAGTTGCCAGGAAAATGACAGAAAGCGGCATCAAAAGAGTCAGCATCAGCATCGACGGGAAGGACGCGCACAGTCATGATATTTTTCGCCAGGAAAAGGGGGCGTTTGACAAAGCAATGGCCGGCATAGAGGTACTTAAGGATGCCGGATTGGAATTTCAGATCAACACTACGATTACGACGGCCAATGTTTCTCAGATTAAAGAAATATTGGAATTGGCTAAAAACATCGGTGCGGCGGCACATCATATTTTTCTTCTAGTCCCTACCGGCCGCGGCAAAGACCTTGCCGGACAGGCGATCACCGCCGCCCATTATGAGGAAACTCTCCTGTGGTTTCATCAGGAAAGCCTGAACTGTGAAATTCAGCTCAAAGCCACCTGTGCACCACATTATTTTCGTATCATGCATCAGAATAAGCCGAAAGGCGAAAAGCCGGTCAAGAAAACCGGGGCTCACTTTCATGAATCGACCAGGGGATGCCTGGGCGGTATCACGTTTTGTTTTATTTCTCATGTCGGTCAGGTTCAGCCGTGCGGCTATCTGGAGCTGGATTGCGGCAATGTAAAAAACAAAAGCTTTGCCCGGATATGGGAACAATCGGAGGTATTTCGCAATTTACGTGATTACACCACGTACAAAGGAAAATGCGGACGTTGTGAGTTTATCAAGGTCTGCGGCGGCTGTCGTGCGCGTGCTTATGAGGCAACGGGAGACTATTTGGCAGAAGAGCCGTTGTGCCTATACGAACCTAAAAAATAGAATTCCGTTCAAACCGGTCCCGTACGCCCAGAATCATACTGCGACCGGTATGCATACATTATGAATGCACTGGATTTCCACCTCCGTGGGAATGACAAAAAAGAGTGAATCATGGATGAGATCGATAAGAAAATCTTAAATATTCTGCAGAAGGAATTTCCACTGGAAGAGCAGCCTTTTCTCATTGTCGGCCAGCGTTGCGGTATCAGTGAGGAAGAAACTATCTTACGGGTCAAGAAACTGAAGGAGGAAGGGATCATCCGCCGAATCGGTGCCGTATTTGACGGGACGAAGCTCGGCCGGGTCAGTACACTCTGTGCGGCACGCGTTCCGGAAGAAAAAATCAAGCATTTCATCACCATCGTCAACGCCAACAAGAATGTCACCCATAATTATGAACGTAACCATGAATACAACATCTGGTTTACAGTCAGTGCGGCGAATGCTAAAGAGCTGAATAAATTTATAACAGAGGTTAAGGAAAAGACCGGCGTAACGGATATTCTGGACATGCGGGCGGTGAAGACGTTTAAAATCAACGCATCTTTCGATTTATAAACATTAGTAAGTCGTCCCTGAAAAACATTTAACATATTGATATTATTACTTGATTAACGTATTTATATGTGATATAATTGCCGGAAATTCAGGAAAAGGAGCTAAAAACCGGCAATATTATGCACCCGAAAGACAA
>Ga0255347_1003306_pt1 | contig 21163 bp, 14 predicted proteins | sample wastewater_treat_2_FD_192479 | JGI IMG/M metagenome (GOLD analysis project Ga0255347, IMG submission 192479) | Wastewater microbial communities from Lulu Island WWTP, Vancouver, Canada - plant24 | ecosystem: Engineered > WWTP > Wastewater > Unclassified | place: Canada: Vancouver, British...
ATCGTGTGCGTACACCCCGCCCGCACTTGAGCCCTGCGACGACCACCTCGTGCGTTGCCCCCACGCACGTGGGGGCAACGCACGAAGGGGGATTTAGGATTTAGGAGTTAGGAGTTAGTGCAATGAAAAAGAGATGCTTGCTTGTTTGCTTGGTCGGATTTGCGGTAAGTGCTTTCACGCGTGACCTCGTGTGGCTCGGCACAGATACCGATAACAACTGGGATCTCGTCACCGATAACTGGTTTGTGAAAGGCGACGACACGAAGACACGCGTCTGTTTCGAGCCGGGCGATAACGTCTACTTCCTCGAAAGCGACTGGGTGAACCCTTCGACGCAGCTCGTCCGAACCAACACAACCGCATGGGCGAAGGAGTTCGATATCGGGTCGATCGTCATCAGCAACGACACCACGACCTTCACGTGGAAATGCAACGAGGGGAGCTACGGCGACGCTTTGTGTTTTCAGGCGACCTCTATCGACAAGTATGGCAATGGTGCTCTGGCGACCCCCTTCTGCTTCCAGTGGAACGGCGACTACACCGTACATGGCGGGCGGTTCATCTCGTCCAACGGATCATCCTATCCCGTCGACCACCGTAATGACACGGGTTCCATGATCGTTCCGCGCACGGTCAGCTTCCTCACAGGGTCGACGTGGGATGTGACAGGAGGCGTGGGGTTCGGTGGTGCCGGCAACGGAGCACCGCTCCACGTGGTGTTCTCCAACGCAACGTTCAAGATCTCGCAGAGTTCGCGGTACGTGAGCTTGCCGAGGACAACGTTCTACGACACATCCTTCATCATCAGCAGCAGCGCGGAGGCATCGCGTGCACTGCTGTTCACCGGTGACATCGTCATCACCGGTAGCACACCGGCCGTTATTCCGGCCGGCCGCACAATGACCTTTGGTCGGAAGGATAGGATGCCCCTCGATGTAAGGGTCGATGATGTCACCGGCGATGACGCGACCGACTTCACTGTGGGGGGCATACTCTGTAATATGGATGTCATCTACCCTTCCGTCTCAGACAAGCCTTATTATTTCGGCTACGGTAACTTCAGGAAAACCGGTGCGGGCACAATGTCAATCACCCACCCCGACAACACGTTCACCGGTAACGTCGAGATTGCCGAGGGCACGTTGCGGCTCGACAACACCAGTTCGCCTAACATCCGCGACGGCTACAACTATCGGTGCAGTACGCTCGGTGCTGTGGATGGCTACGACCGGACGATCACGGTCAAGAATGGCGCAACGCTGTTCACCGGAAACAATGTGCCGTTCGGCCTCGTCAATACGCCGATGAGCTTCAAAATCGCAGTCGAGGAGGGCGGTGCACTTACGTTGGGTCAGACACAGAACAACTTCGGCCAGCTTTCACTGGAGGGCGGCAACTTCTCGTACACAAACGGTGCCCAGGCAACCTGGATCGAGTACGGACTGATGGCCATTGGCAAGAAGCTGTCCTTCTCCGGCTCGACACCCTATGACCTGCAAGTCCGCGGCACCCACAACGTCATATACCTCGGCTTCACGCTTGACAGTCAACTTGACACAGAACCGGTCAGTCCGAGTCAGCCGCACCTTACAAACCTCTGGAGTGTGGTTGAGATCGAGGTCGCCGACATTACGGGCGATTCCGGCATTGACGCCGCAATCGGGCTGCCGATGCGCGACATGATCAACATGTGCTACCCGACCTACGGCAACAATCCCAACGGCTACACCTACGACCCGTGGAAGTACTGCTATTTCCGTGACGGTATCCGCAAAACCGGCACCGGCACGTTGCGCCTCAATGGTGTCAACGCCTACACGCACACGACGGAAGTTGCCGCAGGCACGTTGCTCGTAGACGGCACGATCGCGACGTCAAGCGGCGTGACGGTTGACGCCGGTGCCTTCCTGGGTGGCACGGGCACAGTCTCGGCGGTGACGTTGACGGACGGTGCGGGTTTCATCTGCACGGCGAAACGCGGTCAGACGGACGTCCTGAAAATGCCGTCGCTGACGATGCAGGGTGCAGTGACGGTGCGCGTGCTCAATCCCGATGCGACCGAATTTTCCACATTCAATCAGGATCTGCTGAAGGTCACTGGCCTGCCCGCATCCGTTGACTTTACCAACTGGAGCGTCTCGTTTGAAGGGGTCGAACAGTCAAAGATGTTTACCTTTGCGTACGATTCAACGACGGGCATCGTCTCGGCGCACTATGCGGGCGGCACGATGATTCTTCTTCAGTGACGAACGCGCAGGGAGGATAGGATTTAGGAGTGCGGTGACAAGAGCCGCGCTGTGCGCGGGCCGCAGCACCGCTTTTGCACACCACTCTGCCACCGCACCCCTGCTCAAAAAGCGGCGTCGCGCGGAAGACCGCTTGCCGCCGCACACCAAATCCGTTTCTTAGAGCTGCAAACCTTCGAAGATTGTCTCGATCTTCGCCGCGGCTTTCAGGCCCTCGATATACTTCTGAACCGCTTCGCGCGACTTGCCCTGCTTGAGCTGCTCGGTCACCTGTTCAGCGGTCGGAACCGGCTGCGGCTGCTGCGCTTGATCGACCTTGACCAGAATGTGTGACGCCGTGACGGACTCGGGACTCGCCGGGGTGTCGCCCTGCGCTGCGGTGGCGGGCGTTTTCGCCGTGACCTTGATCAGATGGTAGCCGAATTGGGTCTCGACGATGGCGCCGACCTTGCCAACCTCCTGCGCGAAGGCGGCATCCTCAAAGGGCTTCACCATCCGGCCGCGCGTGAACTCGCCCAGATCGCCACCCTTTTGGCCGCTGGGGCAATCCGAGTGCGCCTTGGCCAACTCGGCGAAATCAGCGCCACCCTCGAGCTGCTTTTTGATGTCCTCGATCTTGGCTTTCTTGGCCGCCTTGTCAGCCTCGAGCCCTTTATTCTTCTCAACGATTTCCGCGTTGCTCTTTTCAATATCGGCGATGGTCTTTTTGACGTCTTCGTCGGCGATCTTGATGTCGGCAAGCACACTCTTTTGGATGAGCTTGTCGATGATGAGCCCCTCTTCGAATTCGGCCTTGGCGGCCTCTTCGCCCAGCGGAGCCTTCTTGAAGTACTGCTCCGGCGTCATATCCTGAGGCTTCAGCGCCTCTTCCATCTTGGCGAGCTGCGCCTTGCGATCATCGTCGGTCACGGTAATGGACTGCTTTTTGGCCTCGTCAAGCAACAGCGTCTTCATGATGAAGCTGAGCGCCGCACGCTGCTCAAAATATTCCTTGGCCTGCGCAATCTGATCGGCGGGTACGTTTTGCGATTTCAGCAAAGCGTTGACCACCTTATCCATATCTTTGCGCAGATACTTCTTGTCGTTGACCGAAGCGACAACTTCGTTCGGGTCTGCGGGGACGGCCGCCTCAACGGCTACGGGCTCAGCAGGACTCCCAGCGGCCTTTACGGCCTCGGGTTCTTTTTCGCAGCCGGTTGCAACCACCAGCGTGGATGCCAAGGTCAGGCTGAACAAACGGACGCACTTCATGGTATCGTGATCTCCTCTTACGCAGGTCTCTGCGCAGGTGTTGTATCTAACGTCTCCCAAGTGACACGACGGACAGCCGAGGGCACTTCGAGATGGAAGGCCATAAACATACCAAGAAATCGGGATAAGCCAAGAAGAAGATTTGCTTGGTTGTCATTTTTTTTATCAGTAAGTATCTGTGCCGCCGTCTCAAATTGCGGCGCATCGGCGAGTAGCATAAAGAGACTGCGGACAGCCCGGTGCAACGCCAGGGTCGACTCACCGGGCTGGCTTTTCGCCAGGTGGGGACAGGTCAGCCGTCCCGAAGGCAGGGAGAAGCGCAACCACATCCGCTCGGACGGATGGCAGTGCGGACAGGTGCGCAGGTCCGGCAGAAGCCCCACGTGCCGCAGGAGATGCGTCTCATACCAAAGTAGCAGGGCGCGTAGATTTGTCTCGGGCGCATGACTGAGCCGGTCGAGGGTCTGGCTCAGCAACGCGAACAGGTCGGCGGCCTCCTGCTGGCTAGGTACCGCGCGCGCCGTGAGGTCGCACAGATAAGTCGCGGCCACAACATGCCGCCAACGCTGTCGCAGCGGTTCGCGCAGTTCACGCGGCACGCATTCCCGAATTGCGTGGACGCCATCGCGCTCGCGCCGGTAGAAAAGCAGATCGCACGTGTAGAAAAGATCGTATTGCCCCAGGAACGCGCTTTTAGGTCGGCAAGCTCCCTTGACCGCCGTGACGACGCGGCCATAATCCGGCGTGAGCCACGTCACCATATGGGAGGTTTGTGACCAAGGGCGGATTTGCAAGACGATTGCCGGATTCTGAACGATCAATGCAACGGTTCCTTTCTTTAAACGGCAGTTGGGTACGGGGATGATGGCACAGAGGTGCTTTCGGTTCAAGCGGTTTAATCCAAAACTAACCAAACCCTGATATTTTATATGCACTAATTCGCTAATGTTACGCCGTTTTCACAGAGCACCCTCCGGGTGAAGGAACGTAACCTCATCAAGGTCTGTGGAACAGTGCGTAAAAGAACGGCGGAAGGCTTTCCCACGCTGTTCGTTGCTGCCCGGGTGGGCGGTGATTCGGTGCGGCGGATCCGGACCGGGCAGGAAAGCCAACGAAGGAGAGAGCCATGACATGCACAAAAAAAATGTTTACGGGTTTGATATCCGTATTCACGCTGATGGGTGCTGCGCAGGCAGCGCTGATCACGATTGACGGTTCAACCCCCAACACTGAGACGCGGGCCACTGCGGTATTCGAATTGCAAGGCATCCACAACTGGACAGCCGACAACGAGTACCTCTTGAAAGGCACCATTCTGGTTGGTAACGGCGCTGAGCTGCATATTGAAGCAGGTACGGTTATCCGTGGCGCTAACGAAGTCACGACGAAAGCCGCTTACAACGTCGATTATCGTCCAGGGTCGCTGATTGTCGAGCGCGGCGGTAAGATCTTCGCCAACGGCACAGCCGAAAACCCAATCGTAATGACGGACGAGTGGGACAACCACTTCCCGTGGAAGAGCCAATGGGGCTCGTCGGTCACCCGCACGTGGATGTATCGTAACGGGTCAAACATTCCCACGACCCACAACAACCAGGCATACGACTACGGCAAAATCGGAAACCTCCACGGCGCGTGGGGCGGACTGGTGTTGTGCGGCAAGGCGTTTGTGAACTGGGACGGCGCGGACGTTGCCGATCTGGGCACGGTAACGATCAACGTAGAGGGTGTTGATTCCGGTTTGGGCATCGCGGGCGGCGGCAACGATGACGATGACTCCAGCGGTGTGGTCAAATACGTCCAAATCCGCTACGGCGGTGCTATCACCACACAGGACGGCAAGGAAATCAACGGCCTGACCCTGTACGGCGTCGGCCGTGGCACGGAACTGCACCACATCGAGGTGTACAACAACCAGGATGACGGCATCGAGTGGTTCGGCGGAACGGTCAACGGGAAATATCTGGTGGTTTGGGGTGCGGGCGACGACACCTTTGACAGCGACGCCGGCTTCCGCGGCAAAAACCAGTTCTTGTTCGGTGTGCAGCGCAACCTGGGCGGCTCGAAGATCGAGTCTGGCTGCTCTGACAAAGGCATGGAGATGGACGGGTTCGAAAAAACAGCGGCCAGCGGGTCGATGCTTTTCTCGGCCTCCCTCTGGGCCAACATTACGTTGGTTGGCGCAGATTACGTCGACGGCAACGAACGGAACGCGGCTATTTCGATGCGTGACAACGCCTCGCCGCAAATCTACAACAGCGTGTTCATGGATTTTGGCAGCAAGGCGACCTTCATCGAGAACCGCACGGACATCACGGCAAACAACATCACATTGAACGTGGCTGATCGTTTCGAAACCCCCAACACATTGGATCAGTTGCCGACGTGGAGGGCAAACAACGCATTTGAACAAAACGTGGGCCCCGAGTACTTCTATCAGGCTCAGGTTCCCGGCAATCAGGCGTGCCTCCGCGGGTCGGTCTTCTGGAACATCCAGTCAGGACTTTATCCGACCAATGTGGGCCCTACGTCGCTGATGGCAAAGTATCCGTGGATCAAAGTTGACGCTGGCGGAGGGCCGAACGTCAGCGGCTCACTGGCGCTCTACAGCGACTGGGAACTGGATTCGGAAGGCAATGTTGTCAGCCTGTACAATTACTCAGCCGGCGACGACGCCTACGCGGACGCAGACAACCTCATGCCCATCAAACGGCGCAAGCGTACGACGACCGATAGGGGGCCGACCATGAAGCACCGTTCCGCGTACGATATCACCGAGATCGACCCGCGTGCCGCGAACGATGCGGTGACGGGCGCCATGTACATCCCTGACAGTTGGATCACGCCGACCACCTACCGCGGCGCGTTCGGTCCGTCGAACAACTGGGCGAAGGGCTGGACCACGATCGCAACTCTGGGTGCCTTCGGTGAGGCTGCAAAAACAGACCCGCAGGAAGTCGAGCCGCTGGTGGACAACACGGTCTATGTCACGAACACGATCGTGACCGTCGTGACCAACGGCGTGAACGGGATTGTCTATCAGGACAACGGAACGGCGTTTACTGGGGAGCCGCTGAGCACGGACGTCGCCGTTTGGGGTATCCAGACCAGCCCCGTGGTGACCTACACCATCGCGACAGCGGGCACGTATCAGTTGCAATACACGGCCAGCCTGAACCCAGGCGAAGTAAATTGGCAGCCCGTGAAGACCTTCACGGCCACCACTGTGCCTGTGACGGTAAACCTGACCGACCTCGTCGGTTTTACGCCGGAACATTCGGATGATTCGAGGTTCTATCGCCTGATGAAGCAATAGTTCGCGCCAACGTGCAACACGCTACTTAAGCGAAAAAACGTCCCGCAGTCGCGGGACGTTTTTTTGGTTAAGAGTTGGTTTCAGGTTTCCTTTTTGACACGATTAGATTGCGGGCTTCGCCCGCGTTGGTTCCTTATTCAGGTTGCGGGCGATGATTTAACAAAAACTGAACAAAGCACTCATTATCAATTAACAGTATTCCCGCATATTTTCTCAAATCAGGAACAACCAGACCTGAATAACCCATGAACGAGTTACCTTCTTCTCCACTTGGCAGCCGGGACCGGTCCGTCCGTTTGGCAAGAGCCTGTCTAATCATTTTTGGTAGCCTTTGGTGTGCCGCTGGCGCTTTGGTCCAGGACACGACACCCGGAGCCTTGCGCGTCCGCGTGATCGATCAGGACTGGGACGTGCCGCTTGCGGAGGCAACCGTGCAGGTTCTGGAAGCTGAAAAGAAACAGTTGACCGCCGAGGACGGCAATGTTTTGTTCGACATGTTGCCGGGCGGCTCTTACACCCTTGTGATCAGCGCTCCCGGCTTTGAGAGAAAAGTCTTGAACCATGTGGTCGTCATTCCCGGAGAGGCCAAGTTGGAGGAGGTGCGCTTGAACGGCGCCTTCGTCGACATGGATGAATTTGTGGTTAAAGATATCGACTTGGGAGGCGGCGGTTCGACCCTCCAGTTGTTGGAGATCCGCTCGCAGCACAGCGGCCTGATGGATGCGGTCGGCGCGGACATGATGTCGAAGGCCGGAGCCGGCACGGCAGCAGCCGCGCTCAAGATGGTGACGGGGGCGACTGTCCAGGACGGGAAATACGCCGTGATCCGAGGGTTGGGAGACCGTTACACCGCGACGCTGGTCAACGGCGTTCGCATGCCGACGGCTGACAAAGACAAGCGGGCGGTCCACATGGACCAGTTCCCGTCGTCGATCATCGAGAGTATTCAGGTGACAAAAACCTTCATGCCGGATCAGCAGGGCGATGCCAGCGGCGGCATCAACATCATCACCAAGAGCGTGCCGGACGGCCCGGTCCTCTCGATGAGCGTCTCAACAGAGTACGACTCGAATGCCACGGGCCAGAATGACTTCAAGACCTACCGAGGCGGGGGCAATGATTTCGGTGGCATGCGTGGTGTCGGCAGTCTGCGCTTTTGGGATTCCAGTTCAATGGGGAATCCGCGCGGTACACACTCGGTACCAGGCAAGGAGGGTGAGAAAAGAAAGACGGTCGCGGACGAGAAGTACAGCTCCGCGATTAAGTCGAAGTCCCCACCGGGGAACTATGGATTCAAGTTTGCCGTGGGTGATGCGGCCGACGTGGGGGAGTGGCGTCTGGGGGGGCTTTTAACAGGCTCATACAGTCAAAAATACAAGTACAGGAATGGCTACAAATTCGGAATGATGCCGAACCAGTCTGCGAAGAAGACGGCACCTTTGAAAGACTTCACCACATCTGTTGAAACGTCGACGGATGAACAGCTTTGGAGCATGGGATTGACCCTTGGGGCAAAAAACGAACTCAACGAGATCAAGTTCACCGGGATTTATTCGCATCAGTCCCTTGACGTGGTAGACATACGCCACGGTCCTAAGAGCGAAATGAGTACCACAATCGACGAGCTTTCCATCGGGCGCGGCAGCAGAAAGAAAACATACGGGGAATCGCAATCTGACAGCCGGACGCGCACGTTTAGTTCCATCATGCAATATACGGAGAATGCCAATGGTAGTCTGCAGCTCACGGGTAAACACACGTTGCCTTGGCTGAATGATGCGGAACTGGATTGGACCGGTGCTTACAACATGGCGGAAAGCATCGAGCCCGACAGACGGCGCATTACCGGCAGCTACGTTTACCACCGCGACATTGTCAGGCATTACGCGGATGTGGTTGGCACATTGACGCCATCCCAGCTCCAGCAAATTCGAGCGGAGCAAGACGTTGAGCAAAGCAAATGGGTGATCGACTCCTTCGAGCGCCGCTGGCAAGATACGCGTGAAGATGCCTGGCAGGGGCAGGCTAACCTGAAAGTACCCTTCACGGTTTTGGAGAACGAGGGCTATGCCAAAGGCGGCGTGTTCGGGGATTTCATGGACCGGACGTACCGGAACCGGGTCTATGAGATCGATGTGCCGGCCACGATGACGCTGGATGCCGTGAACGAGTATGACTACAGTTCGTTCGGCAAGCTGGATGGGCTTGACCTGCCGGAAAACCTCACCCCGGCCAGTATCGAGTATGACGGGCGCCAAGATCTGACCGCGTATTACTGCATGCTCAAAGCGCCGTTGCCGGAATGGCTTGAACTGGTAGGTGGCGCACGGGTTGAGAGTACGCTCATGGAAACCACGGTCAAGTCGCCTCTCTCGGATAAAATCGTCCTGAACTACCTCATCACGGAGCAGAACGCGCAAAATGATTTTGAGAGGGCCAACGTGGGTAGAATCGGTGCCCGCTCGAATGTCGAACCGAAAGAGGCAGATGCGGAGATCGACCAGGTCGACGTCTTGCCGGCTATTTCGTTGAATGTGAAGCCGCTGGAAGACTTCAGCCTCCGCCTTACTTACGGCAAGACGATCGCGCGCCCGACATTCAAGGAAATCACGCCGGTACTCTATCAAGATTACGACGCATCACAGGTTTTTCTTGGCAACCCTGACTTGGTCATGTCGGAGTTGGACAATTACGACGCACGCGTAGAGTGGCGCCCCGGCAACGCGACGGATCTGATTGCGGCCAGTGTGTTTTACAAGACCATCTCTGATCCGATCCAGTACTCCACGCGGCGGGACACAGGCGCGGGTTCGCTCGACTACATTTATCCCGAGAACTACGGCGATGCGGAAATCAAAGGCCTTGAGTTCGAGATGCGCAAAGGTCTCGGTTTCATCTGGTCGGAACTCAGTCCGTTTTCGGTCGGCGGGAATCTGACACTGCAAGATTCTGAGGTGAAATATCCTAAGGACATCCGCGCGAAGTTGCTGAAAGCGGAGGTCCGTGATGACTCACGTCCGATGGACGGACAATCGGAGATCCTCGGCAATGTCAATCTGATGTTTGAAGATGTAGGAACGGGATTGAGCGTGGGCCTGTTTTACAATCTGAAGGGGGAAACTTACGTTTCGGGAGATACCGCGACCGACGACACCTATGTTCCCAGTATCGTCGAAAAACCGGTCGGCACGTTGGATCTGATCATTGGGCTCAAGTTTGCAAAAGTCTGGCGCTTAGGGGTGGAGATCAAGAATCTGTTAAATCCGGAAATCGAGACCGTTTACCGTACGCCTTACAGAGACATTCCGAACACGAGATACAAGATCGGCCGCATATATGGCCTGTCGCTGGGATGCGACTGGTGACGGCTGATTCGAAAGGAAAGGGACGAAAATGAGACAGGTGATAAGTTTGATATTGGCACTTGCGACATTTGCCGCATGGGCGCAAGAGGATCTGGATGCGGCCAAGCAGAGCATCGAGAAGTGGCTGGAGACAGAACGTCTGATCACGAAAGAAGAGCAGGACTGGCGCGTTGGGAAAGAAGTGCTTCAGGAGCGGATCGATCTTGTCCGTCGGGAGGTCGAAGCACTCAAAGAGCGCATCGCCCAGACAAAAAAGGACATGCAGGAAGCGGAAACAAAAACGGCTGAGTTGAAGGCGCAGAACGAGGTGGTCAAGGCCGGAACGAAAAGTTTGTCCGATGATATCAAACAGCTTGAACTCCGCACGCTGGCCATGCTTCCCCGCACGCCGGAGCCGGTCCGTTTGCGGGTTAACCCGCTGACCCAGCGCATACCGACCAATCCGAAAGATTGCAGGCTGACGCTTTCCGAGCGGTATCAGAGTGTGGTGGGCACATTGAACGAACTCAACAAGGCTGCGCGCGAAATCTCTGTTTCGGGTGAAATGCGGCAGCTTGCCGACGGTCGCCAAGTCGAGGTCTCGGTGTTTTATGTCGGCCTTGCGCAGGCCTACTACGTGAACGAGAAGAGTGGCGTGGCGGGAATGGGCTTTGCTGGCGAGCGCGGTTGGGAGTGGGAAGAGCGTAACGATCTGGTCGAGCCCGTGTCGCGCGTGCTGGCGATCTATCGCGGTGAATCACCTGCGGCCTATGTCCCGCTTCCCGTCAAAGTGAAGTGAGACCAAACAAATGAATTTCGAAATCGTGGAGAAACGAATGAAATCTGCGTTCACTGTCGGGTTGGCGGGTATGCTGGCCATCGCCGCAGTTGCCCAAGAAGGCACGAATAGCGCGGCCGAGGCGATGCAAGCGAGACTTGCCGCGTCAACGGTGCGGTTGGCCGAGGTGCGTAAGCGGATAGCGGACGAAAAAATCCCGATGGCGCAGGCACTCTCTGCGGCGGAGCAGTCGCTCAGCGACCTGCGGCGCGAGTACGATACCGTCAAGCGGCAATCGGACAACAGCACACTAGAAATAGCGGCTCTGCGCAATGAGATCAAAGGACGAGAAACGGAGCGCAATTATCTCGCCAGTCTGCTGGGTGAATATGCGCGTAACTTTGAGACACGGTTGCATATTTCCGAATTGGAGGGCTACAAAGAGATCGTCGAGGAAGTCCGGGGCGCTCAGGAAAAGCTGTCCACCGATCCGGTTGCGGCCTTCGACGCGCAGTTGCGCCTGATGCTCATGAGCCTGGCGCGGCTGGAGGAGATGCCGGGAGGCTTGAAATTCCAGGGAGGCGCATCAGCCGAGGACGGCGTCGTCAAACAGGGGCGTTTTCTGCTTCTCGGCCCGGTCGCCTATTTCGCCTCGGATGACGGGTCTCTAGCGGGCATCGCCAGTCAACGCGTGGGGTCACTCATCCCGGTCGTGGAAGGCTGTTCAGATCCGGCTTTGAACGAGATGACCAAAATAACCGTGGAAAAAGACGAGGGGAGCATTCCTTTCGACGCCTCGCTCGGTAATGCCCGCAAGATCGAGGAGACCAAGGAGACTGTGGTAGAACACTTTCTGAAGGGCGGCGCGGTGATGTGGCCGATCCTCATTCTGTTCTGCTGTGCTGCGATCGTCGTTGTCCTGAAGTGGCTCTGGCTCGCGTTTGTCCGCCTGCCGTCTGCCAAAGCCTTGGCGGAGCTGCTCAGCGCCGTGCGCACGAACGATAAAGCGCGCGCCCTGGAACTGACCCAAAAGATGAAGGGGATGGCAGGGCGGATGTTGCGTGCCGGTGCTGAGGTGCTCGACCAGCCGCGGGAGCTGATTGAGGAGGCGATGTTCGAGAAGATGCTGGAAGCTAAAACCAGCCTCAACCGCTTCCTGCCGTTCGTGGCTGTTGCGGCGGCCTGCGCGCCGCTGCTCGGTCTGCTCGGTACGGTCACCGGTATTATCTCCACTTTCAACCTCATGACGGTTTTCGGATCCGGTGATGTCAAATTGCTTTCGTCGGGCATTTCCGAGGCGCTCATCACGACGGAGTACGGGTTGTATGTGGCGATCCCCTGTGTCTTGGCGCATTCGTTCCTGTCACGCAAAGCCAAGGGAATTGCGGATAAGATGGAACAGATCGCGGTCAGGTTCATGAGTGAGGTCGGCAAGGTTTGAAAACGGGAACAACGGGCAACCTATGACTTTCGAAACCATACGGATCCTTGTAGAGAACCACCTGCCGCCCCTGCTCAGGCCGTGGTTTGAACAAGCGTGGCCCGTCTGGATTGCGGGGGGGTGGGCGATGGTGCCGTTGGCGCTGACAGGGCTCATCATGTATCCCCTTGGGCTCAGCACCATGTTTCAACTCCTGTTGCTCGGTGCGCGAAAGTCGCCGCAGCGTGCATGGGAGAGGTTGCAGAAACATCCCGACAAACCGAGGGGGCCGGTGCAGCGGCTGATTCACGAAGCCATGCAGTGTGAGTCTATCCAAGAGTTGGAGTCGTACTTTACGCTTGTCCGCTTGGTGGCGATCGGCCCTTTCACGCGCAACGTGCAGATCATGCAGGTCTGTGTGGCGGTCGCACCGCTCCTTGGGCTTTTGGGCACAGTCACAGGCATGTTGGTCACCTTCGATGGTTTGGCACAGGGTGGCGGAGGCGAAAAAACCATGGGCGTTATCTCCAAAGGTATATCGGAGGCGCTCATCACGACCGAGACGGGGCTGGTTCTCGCGCTCACTGGCGTGTTCATCCTGTTTTTTCTGAACCGACAGCACCAGCGGTACGAGAAAGTTGTGACGCATGTTGAAACATTGTGTATGCGCGAGTTCCAAAAACGTCAGGCCGAAACGGCATAACGAAATGAAACAAAGGGTAGAGGCTTATGAGCAGATTCAGAAGTTCAGGAAGTGACGATGAGGAGTCGGCCGGGATCGACATGTCGCCGCTTCTCGACTGCGTTTTTATCCTATTGATCTTCTTCATTGTGACGACGACCTTTGTCGATGAGACCGGTGTGGAAGTGGACAAACCGCAGGCCGCATCGTCCGTCCAACTGGAGAAGAACAGCGTGTTGCTGGCCATTACGGCCAAGGGCGAGGTGGTCTACGGGGGGCAAGAGATCGGTATCGGCGGCGTACAGACCGTCGTCAAGCGCATGCTGGAAAAGGAGCAGCTCCCCGTGATCATCCAGGCCGATCAAAGCGTGCCGTCCGGACTGCTGGTGCGTGTGATCGATGAAGCCAAATTAGGGGGCGCTGAAAAGGTCAGTTTGGCTACACGCAAGGAGGCGTCGGGAACGTGACAAGGTTCGGTCAGAATAACCGGTCAGGCGGCGATCTGTTCGGGCGCTTCTTCGTCTCCGGCGGCACCTTGATTATGGGCGCGGTACTGACGGTTGGCCTGTTCCTGTTGCTCCCCGTCCTACAGGACATTGGCCAGCAGGAGAGAAAGGCAGACCTTGAACTCGTGAGTGTTGACACGGTCGAGGCGCCGCCGCCGCCCCCTGTCGTCGAGGAAAAAAGAGAGGAAGCTCCGCCAGAGGATGAGGAGCCGCCGCCGCCGGAGCTGACGGAAAATGCTCCGCCGCTTGACCTCGCGCAATTGGAATTGGCGCTCAACCCGAGCATGGGCGACGGCGCAGGCGGCGATTTCGCGGTCAAGCTCGCAACCGCCGGTGCGAGTGAAGGCACCGCGCAGGCGCACGAGGATATTTTCTCGCTCGCCGACCTCGACCAAGCCCCCCGTGTCATCATGCAACCCGCGCCGCAGTATCCGCCCGAGATGAAAAAGAAAAAAATCCAGGGCACCGTCTACATTCTTTTCATTGTGGACAAGGACGGCCGCGTGGTGTCGCCCAAAGTCCAGAAGACCGACAATCCCGCATTCAACACGCCCGCGCTGAGTGCCGTAAAACGCTGGCGTTTCGAGGCCGGCAAGAAAAACGGACAGCCTGTGCCCTTCCGCATGCGCGTGCCAATCACTTTCGCACTCTAAGGAGATGACCATGAGACTGACCTGCCTGACATTAGCTGCTACCCTTGCCGCAATCTGCGCGCAAGCGGACGCGCTGATCCAAAACCCAGAGACCTTTTGGCGCGATCCGACTTTCCAGAATTCGTTTATGGGGTCATACGGCATGCGCGCCGAAATCGAGCCGCAAATAACGGTCGTCGAGAAAAAGGTGATGGAAAAGGTGATAAAACTGATGAGTTCCGGCGAAAGTACCGCCGAAGTTGTCTCGCTTCTCGAAAAAAACACAAACGACGCCTCAAGCGCGGTGTTCGACTTCACCCTTGCCAACATCCATTTTCAGGAAGACCGTTTGACAAACGCTTTGACGTGTTACGCTGCAGCCATCGCCAAATTCCCGAGTTTTCAGCGTGCCTATAAAAACAAAGGGCTGGTCTTGATCCGGTTGGGTGAGTTTGACGCAGCGCTTGAACCGCTTTCCAAATGTATCGAGTTGGGCGAAAACGATGGCCTGACGTACGGGTTGCTCGCCTATGCCTACGCAATGACCGAACAGTATGTCTCCGCCGAAAGTGCCTATCGCTTGGCCATGATGCTTCAGCCTAAGACCCTCGACTGGAAGTTGGGACTTTGCCGTGCGCTTTTCAGACAGCAGAAGTACGGCGAAGCCATCGCCATGTGCGACGAGTTGCTGCGGAGAGAACCCGGCAAGCCGGACTACCTGCTCTTGCAGGCCAACGCCTACCTCGGGCTTAAACAGCCGATGAAGGCCGCCGAAATCTACGAAGTGCTCGACCTGAGCGGCGCAGCTCCGGTCGCGGCGCTGCACACGTTGGGAGACATCTATGTGAACGAAGGCTATGCCGAACAGGCAGCCGACGCCTACGGCCGCGCCATGGCACGCGAGGAAACGCCCGACATCGCGCGTCAACTCCGCAACGCGGAGGTGCTCGTCAGCCGCTCGGCCTATTCGGCCGCATCCGGACTGCTCAAGAAAATCAAGGATCGTGCAGGTACCGGGCTGGGTGACGACTTGCGCAAACGCATGCTCAAACTCGAAGCGCGTCTTGTGGCCGCACGCAATGAGGCGAGTGACGAACAGGCGAAAATACTCGAAGAGATCGTCAAGCTGGATCCGTTGGACGGCGAAGCCCTGATCCTGCTTGCCATGCATCATGCGGCATCGGACGTTGAGAAAGCGATCTTCTACTACGAGCGGGCACAGGGTATCGAAAAGTTCGAGGGCGACGCACGCCTGCGCCACGGTCAACTGCTGGTAAGAAACGGCAGGTATCAGGAAGCGCTGCCGCTGTTGAAGCGCGCGCAAGAACTGAACCCCCGCGATGACGTTCAGAATTATATCGAACAGGTGGAGCGTGCCGCACGGGCACGGAACAGATAGGCGGATAATTTTTCACTGATACCGAACAAATGTCTCATCCGCCGCTCACATACCCGTGGGACAATGTGCGGCGTTCACGACTAGTAGGCCGGGCGGAGTGCGAAGTTACCGACGGAGTTAAACTTTTCCAACGCTCTCTAAGGCACGCCGGGTGGCGGGCTGACCGGCTTTTTTTGAGCGGCCCGCTTACGCAGACCGCTCTTTTTTCTAGCGAATCAAACAAGTTCACGCAAGACAGCATCGCACACCTCACGCCCGCGCGCCGTCAAACGCCAGCGGTCCCCCACGCGCTCGGTGATGCCGTGTACGACCAGATCGGCGAGGCGCTGTTCCCAGACGCCGACCTTCCCGGCCAAAGCAGGAAAACGCGACGCCTCGGCGGCAAGGTCGATCCCCTCGCTCAAGCGTAGGGCGAAAATCACACGCTCCTCAGCATCCTCGACGGCATCAAGTGCGGTGGAGTCCGCCGGTGGTGGCACATCGTGTTTCACGGCGTGGATGTACTCTTCAAGATCCTCGCTGTTAGTCCAGCGCATCCGGCCGACACGCGAAGCCGCCGACGGGCCGAGCCCAAGGAAGTCATGGCCACGCCACACTGCCAGATTGTGACGGCATTCAAAACCCGGAAGCGCGTAGTTGGAAATTTCATAACGCGCGAATCCGGCCTCACCGAGCGCCGTCTCGGCTTGCGCAAGCGCGGCGAGCTGATCGTCGTCGCCGGGCAGTTCGAGGCCGTCCTCAACCTGTCGCGCCAACGGCGTGCCCGACTCAACGATCAGCGCATAAACCGAAAGATGCGTGAGTGAAAGGGAGATTGCGCGCTCGAGCGTTTCACTCCAAAGCGTGGGCGTAACTCCCGGCAGACCGGCGATTAAGTCGATACCGGTATCCACGAACCCGGCGTCTTGGGCGCGCTTGACTGCCGTGATGGCGGCTTGGGCATCGTGCCGCCGCCCGATGCGCGATAAGATCGTGTCGTCAAAACTTTGCACGCCGATACTGATGCGGTTCACGCCGATGGCTGCCAACGTCGCGAACAGAGCAACCGAGGCCGAGGTCGGGGTGACCTCCACGGTCCACTCCTCAAGCGTGTCGAACGGGAGCCGTTTGGACAGAGCGTCAGCCAGCCGTTTCAAGCCGTCATTGCCCAGCATAGCTGGTGTACCGCCGCCCATGTAAAGAGTGCGCAGCGGAACTTTTCCCAACTCGGGCAGACGGGTCAGACGGCAATCGTATTCACGCGCTGGCAACGTGTTGTAAAGCTCAATCACGCTGGGTGCCGCAACGACCGAGAAGAAGCCGCAATAGTGGCACTTGCCGTCGCAAAAAGGAACATGGATGTAAAGGTGGCTTGGCATGGAGCGTCAACTTAAGCGCGAGGTCCGTAAAGACGGCAAGTAGGATACCACAAGTTTAGGCTTGTTGCGCAACGCCTTTTCATGCATCATAGAGTATTCAAGCAGGAGTGATGCATGGCAAAAAATATTGTTGGAAAAATCCTTTCGGCGCACCGGGTAGCCGGCAGTCTGGTGCCGGGTGAGGAACTTGCAATCCGTATTGACCAAACCCTCACGCAGGACGCGACCGGCACGATGGCCTATCTGCAATTTGAAAGCATGGGGCTCGACCGCGTCAGGGCCGATCTGGCCGTGAGCTACGTGGATCACAACACGATTCAGGTTGGCTTTGAAAATGCGGATGACCACGCCTACCTCAAGAGCGTGGCTCAGCGCTACGGTATCATTTTCTCAAGGCCGGGCAACGGCATCTGCCACCAACTCCATCTGGAGCGCTTCGGCAAACCCGGCGCGACCCTGCTCGGCAGCGACTCGCACACGCCGACCGGCGGTGGCATCGGCATGATCGCGATCGGCGCGGGCGGCATCGACGTGGCCGTGGCGATGGGCGGCGGTCCCTTCTACCTGACCTGCCCCAAGGTCACGCGGGTGTTCCTGACCGGCGCGTTGCGGCCGGGCGTCTCGGCGAAGGATGTGATCCTGACCGTGCTGGCGCGTTTCGGGACCAAGGGCAACGTCGGGCGTGTGCTGGAGTACGGCGGGCCGGGCGTGGCGACCCTGAGTGTGCCGTCGCGCGCGACGATCACGAACATGGGTGCGGAGTTGGGGGTCACCACATCGGTCTTCCCGAGCGATGCGGTGACGCGCGCATTCCTCGCGGCTCAGAACCGCGCAGCGGATTGGATCGAACTGACGGCCGATGACGGCGCGGAATACGAGCAGACCGTGGAGATTGATCTGGCCACCGTGGAGCCGATGGCGGCATGTCCGCACTCGCCCGGGAACGTCGCCTCGATCGCCTCGATGGCCGGTCGTCGCGTCAACCAAGTACTGATCGGCTCCTGCACCAATTCGTCATACCGCGACCTCAAGACCGTGGCGCTGATGGTGCGCGGCCGCAAGGTACACCCTGACGTGGAGGTCGGCGTGGCGCCGGGTTCGCGGCAGGTGGTGAGCATGCTGGCCAAGGAGGGATTGCTCGCGGATCTGGTGCAGGCCGGCGTGCGAATGCTGGAAAACGCCTGCGGCTTCTGTATCGGCAATCACATGTCGCCCGGCACGGACGCCGTGAGCCTGCGCACCAGCAACCGCAACTTTGAAGGGCGCTCGGGAACGCTGAGCGCACAAGTCTATCTGGTGAGTCCGGAGACCGCGGCGGCGGCGGCGTTGACCGGTGTGTTCACCGATCCCCGCACCTGCGAAGCCGTGCCGCCCGCTGTCGAAGAGCCGGCGGTGTTCGAAGTGGATGACAGCATGTTCCTCTTCCGCGAGACGGCCGGGCGCGGTGTGCCGGATACGCCGATCGTACGCGGTCCAAACATCGGCGAGGTTCCGGCGGGCAAGCCACTGCCCGAGATGCTCGACGGCGTGGCGGCGATCAAGGTCGGCGATAAGATCACGACGGATCACATCATGCCGGCCGGTGCGCGTCTGAAATACCGCTCGAACGTGCCGCAGTACGCGAAGTATGTCTTCGAGCATGTCGATCCCGCTTTCTACAAGAACGCCTCGGAGATCCGTGACGCGGACCGTCACGTCATCATCGTGGCCGGCGAGAGCTACGGACAAGGATCAAGCCGCGAGCATGCGGCCATGTGCCCCATGTACCTTGGCGTCAAGGCCGTGCTGGCGCAGAGCATCGAACGCATCCACTGCGCCAACCTGATCAACTTCGGCATCGTGCCGTTGATCTTTGATCGTCCGGAAGATTACGAGACCATCACACAGGGTGATGAACTGACATGCGACGATTTCCGCGCAGCGTTGGCGGGCGACGGGAAAGTAACGCTGAAGAACGTGACGCGCGGAAACACATTCACGGCAACTGCGGCGTTGAGCGACCGCCAAAAGCGTATCGTGCTGAATGGCGGCCTCTTGGCCGCCGTCGCATCGGGGCATGTGTCATAAATCACATTGACCGCGCGGTCAAACAAAAGGTACCATGGAATCACCATGAGCGAGAAGGAAAAGGCGAAGCCTGAAGGTCAGGACAACGGCGAGATCACGTTTGATTTGAACTTTGCTCCAAGCTGGGCGCGCACGTCTCCCGAGGAGACGATCCAGCGTTATCAGAACGAGCGGTTTTCGGATGACGGCGATGACCGGCGGGGCGGACGCAGCGATTATGGCCGCGACCGTCGCGCACCGCGCGACTACGACAGCCGCGAGCGCGATCGCCGCAGGCCGAGCCGCCGTCCTCCGCGTCGCGAGGATGACCGCGACCGCGACCGCGGGCCGCGGTTTGCCGACGGCGGGATGCCGCGGCCTGAACCACGTATGGCTGCCGCCGATACGCATGGACCGCGTGCCGGGGGCGGAGATGGCTTCAGACAAGAGCGCGGGGGCGACTATCCGCCACGCCGTGACTCCCGCCGACCGCGTCAGGACCGTCGTCCCGAGACGCCTGCGTTACCGCTCGAGATCCGCGTGTTGCCCGAACAGAAGGCGCTGGGGGCGGTCATCCGCCGCATCCAGACCTCCCACCGTGCGTACCCGCTGCGTGACCTTGCTTCGCTTTTTTTGGACAACCCCACTTCGTGCCTGCTTCGCATCGCGCCGTTGAAGGATCAGCAGGTGCCGCTCTTCCAATGCAAGGTGTGCGGCATGCCCGCCCTCTCGGAGGAGGAGATCCGCACCCATCTGGTCAGCCGCCACATGGATGACTTCTTTGATGTGGAAGAGGTGGAGTGCGAACCGCCCACCGGCGCGTTTGTGTGTGTCGCGCGCTGTGGCCTGAGCGGCGAACTGATGGGGCCCCCGAATCATCACAGCTTCAACAGTAAAGTGCAGGAGATGCTGCGGACGCGCTACGCGACGATGGCCGAGGAGGCGTACCGTGCGCGTATCGAGACTGTGCGCGACGCCGAGGTCATTGAAGAGTGGCGTCAGCAATGCACTAAGAAAAAGATCTACCGCCGCAAAGGAGCTGCGCCCACAGTAGTCGAGCCGGTTGACACGCCAGACGCCGCCGAAGCAGATGCCGCCGCTGATGCGGATGCCGAACCTGCACCCAAGGCCCCGGCCATGGAGCGGGATATTGCTGAACTGGTCTTCCTGCGCGAGATTCTACCGGAACAGATCGCGAGCGTGCGTCACTTGATCTGCACAGCGGCGATCGGCATGCAGACGCCAAGTCGCCCGCTGTACTTTGCATTGCGAGACATGCTGCAACGCGAGCGTCGTTTCCCTGCGTCGTTGTTCTTTGCCCTGCGCGGTGCTTTCCGCCATCGCAAGTTGCATCTGTTCCGCGTGAATGACGCCAAGGGACCGGACTTCGTGATGCTCAAAGCACCGGTGGCGCTGGACCCGTCGCACGCCGTACAGACGTTGCGTGATGTGTTGACCTATGTCAACGAACACCCCGGTTGCACCAAAGCGGAAATGGTTGCCGAAATCGCAGGCGACGACGAAGAGAAGATCAAAGAGACGCTCGTCCAACTCATGTGGTTGGTCGAACGCGGTCACGTCGTCGAGTTTTACAACGATGTCCTGAGTGGTCCACTCGACTATCCCGTTTTCCGTTTGCAGCCCGGTGAGAAACAAGGCGGTGGACGCTCACAGCAAGCGACGGCGGATCAAACGCCCGCGCCGGAGAGTAAGCCGGAAAAAGCTAAACCGGAGTCTGACGCCACGCAAGAGGCTACGCCGGAAGTTGCGCAAGAAGCTGAACAACCGGAGGTTGAGACCGCGCCAGCCGCAGAGGTTGCGCCGGAAGAAGCGGAGGCCGTGACGGAGCAAGAGAGCAGCGAGCCGGAGGCCAAGGCTGAGGAACCGGAAGCGGAGGCCGCGCCAGAGGTTAACGTGGAAGCCGTACCGGAAGTCGCACAAGAGACTGAACCGAAAGTTGAGGCGGCACCGGAGGTCGAAACAGTGCCAGAGGCTGAACCTGCGGAGGTCGACCCGAAGGCGGAGGCATCGGCGACGTAAGCCCGATCCGCGACGGACGAGAGTAAAAGTGCCTCTCCGCTTTTCGGATCCGCCTGATCTGTCTGATTAGACTGATCCGTCCGATCCGTCTGACAAAAACCACAAACGTGCTCCTCAGCCGCGCGTTTTTTTATGAAATCACCAC
>Ga0255347_1003308_pt1 | contig 21155 bp, 17 predicted proteins | sample wastewater_treat_2_FD_192479 | JGI IMG/M metagenome (GOLD analysis project Ga0255347, IMG submission 192479) | Wastewater microbial communities from Lulu Island WWTP, Vancouver, Canada - plant24 | ecosystem: Engineered > WWTP > Wastewater > Unclassified | place: Canada: Vancouver, British...
TTTGCCGAAGAGCCATCTGCGCCCGCGGCGGAGCCGGGAGAAGCCCAGCATTCAGAAAAAGGCACGCAGGGTGATGACGAAACTCCTTTTGAAAACTTTTTTGGCGGATAAGCTGCCTTGCAGGGAGTCTCCTCAAACAGGAGTCTCCTAACGAGTAAACCGCAGGAGACAGTTGAACCGTTTGATCGGCAGAACCAACTGCCCATCAACTTCTTCTGCATGGAACATAATTCTTTCCTCGAGTTTTGGGCGCTGATGTTCCTCCAGGCGGAGCTGCCTCATCGCGTATGCGACAGCCTCCTCTTTTGAGTCTACCGGTTGCCCGAAATCGTGGGAAATCTCCTCACAAGTCACATCGAACCCCGCCTGCTCCAGCCTTCCGCGCACGTAGCATCCGCCAGCGCAGGATTTCTGGAGATTCGTGATGCCAAACTCCGGTCCGAGGTCCTCGCAGAAACCTTCGCGCTGGCGGATGCCCGGGTTGACAATAATGCCTCCCCGTCGGGTTTTGCGAAGGAGGGTCTCAATCTCCTCCCCGGTATAGCCAAAATGGTGATGATAAAAAGCGACCGCAACATCCCAGTCATCGGTTTGGACATGGGGCCAACAGGCATGCACGACCTCGATATTGCCACAATCCTCGCCGGAAAGTTCCGCTCGCAGCACATCGAGGGCAGTCTCATCCCGGTCGATCGCGATGACCCGGCGGCATAAGCCCGCCAGATAGCGGCTGACGATGCCAATGCCGCATCCGATATCCGCCACTACATCTGTTGGACGGATCATGCCGCGTAGTGCTGGCCCGTAGGGGACTTCGGGATAATTCCAGAAGGCAGTCGCTTTTTTGTAAAACTCCGCGGAGCTCCGGGGAATTGCAGTCATCAAGCTCCCACACTGACCAGCTTCTTGATCATCATCTTTTTCAAATGACTGATCCCGCAGGATAGAGACAGCTTCTTGAACATTTCCGTTTTATATGCCGCGTCCCACCACGAGCCCGCCAAAGCGGTCACGCCCGTGTGCCTGAACGCTTCCGTCAGCATCGGCGTGGAGGATCCGACCAGCACGATCTCGCGCGCGTTGCGGCAGAGCGTCAGCAGGTGGTCAATGCTACCGTTGATCAGGGTGGTACCCGTGATGATCATCAGGTCACAAAGCGGCAGTATCTCCTCCTGGCGCGACATTTCCATCACTTGCGCGGCGCCTTCTCCACCGCTGACTGTCAAGCCCTTATCAAAAATGAAGACGCGCGCCTGCATATTGGCAAGTTGCTCAGCCACAGGAGGAATGTATCCGATCATGCCCACCCTGTCCGCCGGGCGGACTTGTAAGCCGAAGGGTGTCGGCAATACGGGTTCATCGGGCAGGTCCAGAGCGCGTGTCGCGGCGGTGATGACCGCCATCCCCACACTGCGTTGGGCGTCATCCCGACCCTCCAGGACCAAGCGGGCGATCTCCGGCGCGGGAGCGCCGATGATATGCTGGGCAAAACCGAACGCCGAACAGCCAGCCGGCAGGCGTTCGCGCAGCACGTAAGAAAGCCCAATATCTTTGCAGTCCAATTCAACGGCGGTTAGCGAGAGCCCCAAAACCGCGTCCGTGATGATCCGATCCCGTAAAAGCGGTTCGGCGGCTTGAAATACCTTTTCAATTATCATGATTTCTCCTATAAACCGGGAACAATGCAGACCATGCGGTCAACGCCTTCCACTCTTGTCAGCCTCAGCGCCGTGCCGTACATGCCGCTAAGCAGCTCTTCCGTGAGGATATCCTGCCAGGCGCCGAAGTGGAAGAGCGATTGGTGGTCGATGACCGCGGTTTTGGCGTCCAAAAGCAAAACCTGGTCAGGGTTGTGGGTGGTGAGAACGACCGCGTAGCCTTTCGCGGAAAGCCCCTTAATGAGCCGCAGAACCTTGAGCTGATTGCCGTAGTCCAAGTGGGCTGTGGGTTCGTCCATCAGGATCAGGCGGGCTTTTTGGGCGATGGCGCGCGCGATCGATACCTGCTGCAGCTCGCCGGTGCTGAGGCGGGTATAGGGCTTGTCTGCCAGATGGCTGATCGCCATCTGCTCCAGGGCTTCTTCGGCGCGTTGATAATGCTCCGGACCAGGCTTCTCGAAGATGTTCAGCCAGGGGGCATTGCCAGTGACGACATATTCAAGCACGGTGTAATCAAAAGAGGGGTGCAGCGTCTGGGGGACATAGCCAATCATCCGGGCAATGTCGCGCGCGGGCATGCCCGCCATATTTTTTCCATCGAGCAGCACGCTGCCCTCCAATGGCGCCCACAAGCCTGCCAGACAGTTGAGCAGAGTGGTCTTGCCGATCCCATTCGGACCGACCAGGCAGATGATCTCACCCGCGTTTACGTCAAAACTGATGGCTTTGAAAATCTGGCGGCTGCCATCATACGAAAACCCAAGATTCCTGACTTGCAAAACAGAGTCCATATTACTCCAGACGGGCTCTCTGCTTGTAGAGTAATATGGCATAGAGAGGCGCCCCCACAAAGCCGGTGAGGATCGAAAGCGGGATCTCCACTGTGGTAAGTGTGCGGGCGATGGTATCAATCACCAGCATGAAACCAGCGCCAACCAGCAGGGTGGTCGGCAGGGAACGGGTGTTATCGCTGCCAGAAAGAAGCCGGCTGAGATGCGGGATCACCAAACCGACCCAGCCGATGGTGCCGCTGACGGAGACCGCGCTGGCGGTCAGCAGGCTGGCGCAGATAATTACGATGGAGCGCACCTGGCGCAGGTTGACCCCCAGCGTGCGGGCTTCGAGCTCGCCAAAAGAAAGGATGTTAATACGCCACGAAAGCAGCAGGAGCAGGGTGGAACACCCCAAAAAGACCGGCAGGATCGCCTGCAGGTCCTCCGCCAGGATGGACGCCAGGCTGCCCAACTGCCAGTAGACGATGGAAGCCAGTTGGGTTTGCTCATCAGCGAGATACTTCATGATCGCCAACACTGAGCTGAGAAAACCTCCAACGATAATACCCGAAAGCACCAGCATCATATTGGTGCGGTTGCGTAAAAGGCGAGGCACCAGGGAAGTGATAAAAACCGCCAGCATGCCGCCCACGAAAGCAAAAATCTGGCGGGTAGCCAAGCCCATACCCAACAGAATCGCGGCTGAAGCGCCAACTGCCGCTCCGGACGAGACGCCCAGAAGATCCGGGGAAACCAGCGGATTGCGGAAAACGCTCTGGTAGACCGCCCCTGAGAGGGATAGCATCGCCCCAACCATCACCGAAGCCAAAACGCGAGGCAAGCGCACGTTGAAGATGATGCTGACCATGGCGGGGTCTACAGGCACGCTCAAACCGAGTTTTGAGAGAATAACATTCAAGACTTTGACCGGGTCGTTACTGTAGCGCCCAAGACTGAGAGAGAGGAAAACCCCCAATATTAAAAGCATAGACAACAGCCAGAGCCGTTGTCTATGCTTATTCTTTGAGGGTGTACTGCCTGTTTTCAATCCTGATCGTTACTCGATTCCCAATTGTTCTGCCGTGAAGGTCTTATCATAAACGATTGTATAGAACTCGTCCACATTTTGCATCAACGCTTCCTTCGTGTACAGATCAGGATGCAGGTTATGGAGCGCCCAGGCGACTCCGAGCCCCACTGCTGCGGTCGGCTGATCCCAGGGTTCGATGCTGGAGGGAAAAACGTAAACACGTTTGTTTTGGATGGCGCTGATGCTGCTCCAGGCAGGATCGTTCAGGAGGTCATCGATGGTGTAGTCGGCATACTGGGGGATCCAGATAACTTCCGGGTTCCAGGAGATGATCTGTTCAATACTCACATCGATGAATTTGCCGACGCCATCCACTCCGCTGACAGCGTTCACTCCGCCGCCGGCTTCAATCAGGCTGGTTTGGATCATCGAACCTGGCGCAACTGAAAGCGCAGAACTGGACCCAAGGAAAACAACAGATGGTTTCTCGGTTACGTCTTTGAGAAGGGTTTCTGCGGTCTCAAGCTGCGCGTCCAGGAAAGTGACGATTTTTTCAGCCCGGGCTTCCTCACCAAGCGCTGTGCTGAGCAGTGTTAAGGTCTGCCGGACTGTGTCAAAGCTCTCGGTGCTATCCAAAATGACCAGAACGGGGATATTGGCGGCTTCAAACTGCGGAACCAAATCCTGGTGGCGTTCAGGAAGAATGACCAGGTCTGTTCCAAGGGCGATAACGCTTTCCATATTAATGTTGCTGCCCTTGCCGACTTCGGGGAGTTCTTCAAAACCCTCTATGACCTGTTCGTAAAGCGCGCGGGACATTGATTTGTTGCCGAAACCGACCAGATATTTTCCTCCGCCGCCGAGTACGACTGCTGCGTTGAGGGTGGGGTTGTGAGTGCCGGTGAGTTTCGTGGCGGGTTTTTCGAGCGTGACCTCGCGCCCGATCACATCGACAACCACGATCGGTCCGGCGGCAGGTTCGGCAGGGACTTCTTCTGTAGGTTCCTGCGCGGGTTCCTCAACGACTGGTTCTTCCGGTGCGGCGGGAACTTCGGGTTGTTCTGTTGCTGGCTGGGGTGAAGGCGTCTGGACGCCGCAGGCGCTGATGAGAAGCGTCAACGCCAGCATGAGGGTGAGTAAAAGATTTTTCTTGGATGTGATCATTTTATACTCCTTTTTAGGTTAGTTTAGCTATTCCGAAGCTTTCATTTATTGAGTAATGGCTATTATACTATTTGTGCCAAAATCAGCACGAAATCAGCGTTAGATTCGCGTAGAACGATTAGACTATAGGAATTGGCTATAATTGAGAGACTAAGAAATCAACGGGTGAATCATGAGAAAAATACGTTTGGCGCTGGTCGGATTCGGTAACGTGGGGCAGGCATTCGCTCGCTTGGTGACCGAAAAGTGGGAGGAGCTTGAGGCTGAGTACGGCATTACTCCCGTTGTCACTGGCATCATCACTGGTCGGCATGGCGCCTGCATCAACCCGAACGGTCTGGATCTGGAACGGGCTTTATCCCTGCTCGCTCAGGGGCAATCCCTCGCGGTATTGGATACCCTCAACTTTACTGGCGACACGATGGCATTCATCCAGACCTGCCCGGCAGACGTGATGTTTGAGACCACTCCGGTCAACCCCATCAGCGGGCAGCCCGCGCTGGACCATCTGCGCCACGCCCTTGAGCACGGAATGCATGTCGTCACCGCCAACAAGGGTCCGGTAGTTTACGGCTACCACGAGCTAACAGAATTGGCTGCCAGGAAGAGGCGCGGCTTCCGCTTTGAGTCCGCTGTCATGGACGGGGCGCCGATTTTCTCCCTCTTTCGCCAGCCTCTGCGGGGAGCCCGTCTGATCAGTTTCACGGGCATCCTGAACTCGTGCACCAATCTGCTGCTCGAACGCATGGGGCAGGGTGAAACCCTCGAAGAAGCTATTGCTTACGGAGCTTCGATTGGCATCACCGAGACCGACCCGAGCAACGATGTGGATGGTTGGGATGCTTCGATCAAAGTGGCAGCCCTTTCCACCGTGCTGATGAACCATCCCCTCACCCCTGTGGAAGTCGACCGGCAGGGCATCCGCGGCATCACGCGCGAGATGATCGCCGAAGCGGAAGCAGCGGGAGAACGCTGGAAGCTGCTCTGCAGGGCTTATTGGCAGGACGGGAAATTTGTGGCGCAGGTCCGCCCCGAACGCGTGGGACCAAATACTCCCTTTTACAGTGTGCACGGAACCTCGTCTTTTGTGAGCTTTGAACTGGACGTGCTGCCGGGATTGGGCGTGCTGGAATCCGACCCCAGCCCAAAAACCACAGCCTATGGTTTGCTATCGGATCTGATCGACCTGACGGCGGAGCAAGCATGACGCGCGTGTTCCTGGGGATCGGCACCAATCTGGGCGACCGGCAGCAAAACCTTGCGGATGCGCGTGACGCTTTGCGCCGGGAGATGGACATCCTGAGCGAATCGTCCATTTATGAGACCGCCCCCTGGGGATATTTGGACCAGCCTGCCTTTCTGAACCAGGCGCTTGAAGCTGAAACGGACCTGAGCCCTTTGAATTTGCTCGACTTTCTCAAACGCACCGAAGAACAACTCGGTCGGAAGGCGAATTTTCGCTATGGACCCCGATTGATCGATCTGGACATTCTGTTTTATGGCGAAAGGATCATCAGAACCCCACGCCTCCAGGTGCCGCATCCGCGCTTGGCGGAGAGGGCGTTTGTATTGGCGCCGCTGGCAGAGATCGCGCCGGATTTCCTGCATCCGCAGAAGCGACAGAGCGTCCGGCAGCTTCTGGAGGCGCTGCCGGATCAGGAAGGGGTGCGCAAGTGCGGATAGGGCTGGCTTTCGCAGCGATGCTGCTGCCGGGCTTGGCATGGTGGCTGTGGCTTGGCGACCGCCAAAAAGACGGCGCGCAGGCGCTGGCTGAGATCGTTGCCATCAGCGCCAGTTTCATCGCCCTTGGAGCGCTTGGCTTCTATACCGTTCGCCTGAAAATCACTCCCCTTTTGCTTGGGCTGACGCTCGGTCTGTGCTTTGGGGTCGCGTTTGCCGGGCTTATTCGCAGGGGGAAAGGCGCGTTCAACAAGACCTGGCTGTTTGCCCTGCTTGGTCTGGTGGTTGCCTTGGCGTGGCGCTTTTGGCAGGCGCGGGATTTGGTCTTGCCAAATTGGGTCGATTCTCAACACCATGTTCTGATCATCCGAAAGATGATCGAATTTGGCGGGCTGCCGAGCACACTCGAGCCTTACCTGCCCGGACCGTTTTACTATCACTTTGGATTTCATGCCGTTGGCGCGCTTTTTTCTGCGCTTAGCGGGCTAGACCCGGCTGCCAGTGTCTTGGTGCTGGGGCAGGCGATCAGCGCGTGTGTCGGTTTGGCGGTCTACGCACTGACAAAACAGCTCGGCAAAGATTGGCGTATTGGGTTGCTGGCAGCGGTATTTGTCACTTTTGTGACAAAAATGCCCGGCTATTACCTCAGTTGGGGGCGCTACACTTTATTAATTGGTGTGATGATCCTGCCCGTGGCGATGGCGGAAGCAATCTGGGCATGGGACAACCACGACCACTGGTGGCAATTGGCAGGTCTCAGCCTGCTCACTGCCGGCACCCTGCTCAGCCACTACTTTACAGCTTTTTTGTTCGTCCTGTTCCTTGCCGTATTGGGTATCCAATGGCTCGTGGAAACCATCAGGGTAAAATCAGCCAACTGGAAGCCTATCACAAGCGTTGCAATTGCAACATTTACGGGGCTGGTTCTGGCTTCGCGCTGGTATTATCGCATTTTTGTCTACTCAAGCGCGGCTTCCAGGCCTGTTTTTCGGGTGATGGAAGCCGAAACCCTTAAAACAGCCTGGGATTATCTTTATTACCTGGTTGGTCCGACCAGCGGATATCTATTAATTGGGCTTGGCCTGATTGGCTCGATTTGGTCAGTTTTCAAAACCGAAAAAGTCCATTTTCAACTTTGGGCAGTCCTTGTCATGTTTTTTGCTCTTCCCACTGGTTTTCGCCTGATGAATTTCCGGAATGATTACTTTGCCCTGGTTGCCTTTATTCCGATTGCGATAACGTCCGCCTTTGGAATTGTGTTGCTTCTTGGAAAGCTGATAACGCGGAAAAAGCTCTCCAACCTCCTGCTCCTGCTAATTGGCGTAGCGCTGGGTGTTTCGGGGGGATTGCAGAACGCGCGTGCGGTCAATACCGAAACGATCCTCGCGACCGAGTCAGATCTTGAAGCGCTTAAGTGGATTAAAACCCACACCCCTGAAGACGCACGCTTTTTTGTAAATACAACATATTGGGGATTTGAAGTCTACCGGGGAGTCGATGGTGGGGGTTGGATATTGCCAATGACTGGAAGATGGAGTCTTGCACCAACTATATTTTATCCAATGGTTGCAGACACGGATTTTGTCCGAAATGTGGCCGAACTGGGTATGAGGGCAAGCTCTATCACTGAATGCGGCGATGATTTCTGGCTGTTGGTTAATGACGCCGGGATTAACTATCTTTACATCAAGGAAGGGGTTGGCAGCCTGCAGCCGGAAGCGTTGACCACTTGTGAGGGGGTTGATCAACTTATCAACATCGAAGATGTTCACATCTACTTAATCACGAAACCAGGTAACACCCCTTGAAGGGTATAATTTTTAGTGAATTCTCGCTGGATTGAGAGAACATATGCTTTGGGTTGAACTGCGAACACTACTCACGATCTTCATCATGCTGCTGGTTCCTGGTTGGGCGATCTTATCGGTGACCAACCTCTGGCGGCGATTTGAAGCAATTGAGCGCTGGATTCTTGCCGTTGGGCTGAGTATCGCGTTTTATCCCTTCGTATACTATCTCACCCGGGCAATCCTCCCGTCATTGCGCATTGGGCAGAACAAACTCCTAGTGCTTCTGCTGGGGCTTTTCGGACTAACTGCCTGGAAACTCAGAAAAAACTGGCGCGAACAATTCAAGCTTGGAAAATATGCAGGACCTTTTCTGTTCATCCTTGCACTCACGCTCCTGACCCGCTTTTGGCTGGCGCATAATTACCCTTATCCTGCCTGGACCGACTCACTGCATCATATGCTGATCACAGACCTGGTCGCCACAACTGGCAAGCTCCCGTTTGACCTTCAACCATACGCTCCGACAACTTTGGACCAGTATCACCTGGGACTTTACGCGCTCACTGGCTGCCTGCAGGTGCTCGCCGATATTCCCGCTCATCAAGCACTCTTGTGGATGGCGCAGGCTCTCAACGGTTTGTGCGGTTTGGGAGTCTTCCTTTTCTTGTCGAAGAGAGTCTCTCCTTTGGCGGGTCTTGCAGGCATGGCTGTTGTTGGTCTATTCAGTTTTCAGCCGGCTCTGTACTTTAGTTGGGGCAGGTTTACGCAAGTTTCTTCTCAAACCATCTTGTTAATCGCGGCTTTTGCCACCTGGGAAGCGATTCGGGCTTGGAGAGTCGATTGGAAGGAGAATCGCATCCCCGCTTTAGCCCTGACTGGAGTTTCCGGGCTGCTGATCGCAGGCGTATTCCTCTTACATTTTAGAGCAGCAGCTTTCCTTCTCCCTTTGCTTGTCATCATCTGTGTTTACGAGTTCGCTGAGGCTCTCAAAACCAAAATGCATGCAATGCGGACGGTGATCGGAATCGCCGCCATTGCACTTGTAAGTATCGTTTTAATCCTGCCAGCATTGGTTCCCGCGATGGATTTTTATGTAGATCAAAGATCCACACCGGTTGAATCTGTCGAAACGGAGACCTCAAAAGAATTGGCAGAGAATCAATACTTCGCCAATTACAATGCCGACTCGCTTTATGCGATTGGAGCAAAAAAGTGGCTGATCGGATTGACCCTTGTGGGTATGCTGGTGGGGCTACTGCGGAAGAACAGGGCTGTCATCCTCATCATGATCGCCTGGATCCTGGCGTTGTTTGGCATAGGACTGCTTTATCGTCTGAATATCCCGCTGCTGGCTTTTACGAACATGACCGGGATGATGATTATGCTCTATTTGCCAATCGGTGTGATCGTTGGAGTGCTTGCAGAAGACCTATGGCAGTTGTTCTCCCTGGAAAGACACGAAAATTGGAGAACTGGACTTCAATGGGCTGTGTTATTTCTGGCTGTAGTGGCTGCTATTTACCGGCTCGGTGATGTCGAGGGCTTCCGCCAGTTTATGACCCCGGCAGACGAGAAAGCCATGAGTTGGATTGAGAAAAACACCCCAAAAGAGGCGGTTTTTGCTGTTCATACCTACTATTGGCTGCCCGACTCACCGCATGGTTCTGACGCAGGCTATTTCATTCCTTACTATGCCAATCGGGAAACCACCACCAGCACGATGATTTCAAGCCTGGGTCCCGGCTACGAAGAGGTTATGGCCGAATCGGAAGCCGTGATGAGCCTCTATTCACCTTCCCCCGACATTGGTGCGCTGTGCGAACTGGGCGTGGACTATCTTTATGACGGAGCGAAGAATCCCTTTGACGGGAGCCAGTTCAACCTTTCCGCGATCCAACAGGCTGAAGGCGTTGAGTTAATCTATCAGGCTGGCGGCGTTTCAATCTACAAACTGTGTGATTGATAGCAGGGATAAGGTAAAATTTATAGGTTAAGAAATGCTTTCGGAAAAGCAATTAAACCTTGTTACAGATAGGGTTTTCACCCATCAATTACTATGGAGTAAGACCAAAATACTTAACGGATAAGCGAAAGTGACAACAAATTCGAAAAAAATCGTTTTAATTGGTCCGATGCCGCCTTACCGTGGGGGGATTGCACGTTTCACAGCTTCTTTGGCAGAAGAACTGTTGGATATAGGTCACGATGTCAAAGTAATTTCTTTTCGAAAACAATATCCCAAATTACTTTATCCTGGCAAAACCGAGAAGGACTATAGTCAAAATATATCTGCAGTACGCACAGAATTTTTGTTTAGCCCCCTGAACTTGAAGGATTGGAATGAGACATTAGAACAAATAAAACGTTTTCAACCCGACCTTTTAATTGATCAATGGTGGACTACGTTTTGGGCGCCAGCTACCTCATGGCTTATTCATCAGTTGAACAAAGCTGGGATAAATATAAAAATCCTGGTTCACAATGCCTTTCCGCATGATTCAACTTGGCTGGACGCAAAACTTACTGCTTGGGCATTGAGGGATGCCAGTTCTTTTGTGGCTATGACGGAAGCACAAGCCAACCGCTTACGCAACGTAGTAAGCTCCCAGACCGAAATCCTTACAGCCCCACATCCGGTCTACCGTCAATTTCCCAATAGTGGTTTAAGTAAAGTTGAAGTACGGAAAAAACTCGGATTGCCGTTGGAAGTTCCTATTGCTTTATTTTTTGGGTTTGTTCGCCCATATAAGGGATTAAGGATTTTGATTGATGCCATGGGAATACTCAAGAGTAAGGGTTCAAGAATTCATTTGGTAGTTGCCGGAGAATTTTGGGATGATCAGGACGTTTATGAAAACCAAATTGCTGAATTAGGAATCAAAGACATGGTGACCATTCGAGCTGATTACATTCCAGATTCGGAAGCAGGTTTATATTTTGAAGCTGCTGACTTATTCGTCGCACCATATATAGGTGGAACTCAGAGCGGTTCTATCAAACAGGCTATGGGTTACGGGCTGCCGATGGTCGTGACTGATGTGATAACTGATCACCTTGTTCTGGATTATCCTGGGGTTTTAAGTGTTGTGAAAAGTGGAGACCCTGAGGCGTTTGCAGAAAAAATCAAAGAGATGTTGCTCCGCAAGTTTGATACAAAATCGAAGAACGGCAATGTCCTAAGTAATTCCTGGCAGCCTCTCTTAGATGTGTTGTTAAGGGTTTGAGTAAGAAAGCATATTTGCCTGAAGTAGACCATGGACGAAAGAAATTATAGAAACTTGGGTAAATCAGTCGTTGTTGTTGGGATAACAGCGGCACTCTCTCAATTGTTGTCTATAGGCTACTTAGTGTTTTTGGCACGATGGATTGGACCTGAAACCTACGGCTTGCACGTCGCCATCTTCAATCTTTGCGCAATCAGTGCGTTTGTTGTTAATTGGGGACTGGACACTTGGTTGTTGAAAAAAACTTCCGACGACCAACTCTCCAGTATGAATGTGCTGAGAATTGTCTTGGTGCTTAAGCTGAGTTTTGGAGCCCTTTGGGCACTAATGTTATTCACCATCGCACCACTACTCAAGCCTGAAATTTTCCTTAGGAATCTATTAATTTTAGCGATATTAAGCACTCTATTTGAGTCTCTGACTAATTCCATTTATACGGTTCTTCTAACCACTAATCGATTCAAACAATCGTCAGCAATCCTTTTACTTGGCAGATTGTCTCGATTAGGTTCGCTGGTCGGGCTATATTTGTTGTCCATCAACAATCTGAGCATCATTATCTCTCTCAGAACCTTGATCGATTTGTTTGTTCTGATTATTGCTGGGCTGATTTTTGGATTAAGGTTCACTGATTGGAAAATTGCACCAGATGGACTTAAGAACGCATTTACTAACGCATTGCCCTTTCATGCTTCTGACATAATCAACATTGTTTTCCATCATATCGATGTTACCTTGGTGACATTTTTGTCCAAGAGTCTGACGACGATTAGCAGTTACTCGTTGATGATTAGCTTATACAATGTGATAAATACCATCATCCTGTCCTTAATGAATGTGGTGGTACCCTCCTTGTCAAAAGAGCAAAATCAGTCTGCACATGCTCAGAGAAAAACATTGATATGGACCATATTTGGGTTTTTCCTCTTGGGGTCGGCTGGATGGTTGGCCATTACCTTGTTTGGTCGCGAGGTGATTCAACTGATTCTCGGAAATCAATATGTGATGGCTGCTGATTTTATCTCCAAAACGTCTGTAATTGTGCTGATAAATTCTCTTAATGTCGGTTTGACAGTGACTATAATTGTCAATAATAGGCAAAAAAAGCGAATTATGCCTCAAATCGTATCGCTTGTCTTCAAGGTGGTCGCCAGCCTTTTGCTCTTTCCTATTTGGCAGATTGAGGGTTTACGGTGGGTCTATATAATCAGTGAAATCGTGTTGTCTTTTGGCTATTTTCTTGTAGTTTCGGGTGTTTTAAAAGACCTTTCTATATCAAAAATAGTAGGAAAGAAATCTGGTGACAAACTAAATATCGCCTTGATCACCTTCAATCAAGAGGGAAAAGGTACCTATCTGAGAGCTTATTTTCTTGGTGAAGAATTGATCAAGTTAGGGCATAAGGTCACGATTTTAGCTGCAGACATTGACGGTAATCACACCCACGAACGAATTGAGAATGGGGTGAAGATAGTAACTTTTCCCCGTTTCTTCAAAGGATTTTTTCTTTCGGGATGGGGATTCGGAGAGTTGATACATAGATTGTATTGGATTAGGGACAACGAGTTTGACCTGGTACATGCATTTGAATGCAGACCGACCACTTATTTTCCGGCAAGGCAGTTGCAGAAACGGGGAGCTGCTTTTTTTACCGATTGGGCCGACTGGTTGGGAAAGGGTGGTTCTGTAGAAGAAAGACCGAATGGCATAAAGAAAAACTTATTGAAATTATTTGAAACCTATTTCGAAAACAAGCGCTTTCAGAACAGTGATGGGATTACAGCCATTTGTTCCACGCTTGTCAATGAATGTATTAAAAGAGGATATCCTCAAGAAAAGGTGTTATTGTTGCCAAATGGTCTGCGTGATCCCTACATTCAGTCTTTCCCAATTGACGTGGCTCGTACCGAAAAACGCCTGCCGCAAAAAGATTTGATTATAGGTTATCTCGGTTCGGGTTTCGAAAAGGATATAGACCTGATGTATTCTTCATTCCGTACCTTGAAAAAAATGGTCGGAGACGTGAAATTGTTGCATGTTGGAAGATCAAATTACCATACTGAAACGGATGAGGCTGTCATTTGTACCGGATCAGTTAGCTATGAAGATATTTCCTTGTTTTTATCAGCTTGTGATATTTTCTGGTTTCCGTTAAGGAGGACCCCTGCAAATTTTGGCAGGTTTCCTTTAAAATTTAGCGACTACCTGACCGTTGGCAGACCAATCATCAGCACAGATGTTGGTGACTTGGCAGAATGGATAAGGTCGTTGCAAGTGGGTCTTATCGGAATGGATAACCCGGAAAGCATTAGTAGAATTGTTTTAGAAATTGCTCAATCTTGTGAACAAAAAAGTGTGATGGGTGCGAATGCCGTCCAGGCCAGCAAAAAATTCGAATTTAGTTGGGAAAAACGGGCTGAAGAACTGCAAGACTTTTATTTCTCTCAGATTGCGAGAACCAGGGAATTAAATAATCATGGAATCGATGAAGTGCAAGTGTTGCAGTAATGTTGGACTAGACCTTCTTTACGAAGGCAAAGACCGGTTGCATGGTGTGCAAGGTGATTTTGCTTTGTTCAGTTGCCCTAATTGCGGTGTAGTTACCGTCCGACCACAACTTTCGAATGAAGAAATGGAACGATACTACCCACAGGATTACATATCTTTCCCTGGTCCGATCGAAAAGGAAAAATCGACACTCAAGCGTCTTGACCGGCAATTTGGGGTATTTAAACGACGAAAAAAAATTGAACAACACACAAGAAAGAAACAGGGCAAGATCCTTGATGTTGGGTGTGCGACAGGTGTGTTCCTAAAAGAAATGCAAAACCATGGTTGGGAAACATTTGGTGTAGAGCCTTCAGTTTATGCAGCTGGTATTGCCGTGGATCAACTGGGGCTAAAAGTAATTAACGGATATCTGAATGAAGCAGATTTTGAGGAACATTATTTTGATGTCATAACTCTTTGGGATGTTTTTGAACATCTTCCTGACCCCGTTGAGACATTGCGGATCATAAAACGCATCCTGAAACCAGATGGAAGCCTGGTGATAACCATGCCAAATACAGATTCATGGGAATGCAGGATTTTTAAGCAGTATTGGGCGGGATGGGATGTTCCGAGGCATTGCCACATTTTCTCGCCGAATGCCATCGAGAATTTACTCAAAGCCCAAGGGATGCACATTGAAAGTTTGCTAAGTTTCACGGGCATGTTAGGTGCAATAAGGATTTCTTTGGATTTTTGGTTGCAAGAGAGTAAATTTTCTGAGAAGACCAGACAATTGGTTAAGAATGCCTATTATTCACCGATTATGAGACTGCTTCTCTATCCATACATGTTGGCATCTAACATATTTAATAAGAGTACGAGTATGACGATATTTGCCTCAAATATCCCTTCCCTAAAGGAATAATCCTTTTTTACTATCCCAATTTTGTTGGAATAAGTCATGGATGAAGGAAATAATTCCAATGTGTTATTGAATTCGGCTGGAAATTTCATAAAATAACGACAAACAACCTAATGGAGGAACATATGTTCAAAAAGATTTTAGCAGTTCTATTTGTTTTAGCTTTGACTTTTGGTATAGTCGCAACACCTGCCCATGCTGCAGTACCTGTTACTTATGAGTCAAGTATTCAAGTGCGCAACCTGACCAATACTGCAGGCACTATCACACTTACTTTCTATAATCTGAGTGGCACAATTGTCGGCACACCCCTGACCGACACCATCGCTGCCAATGAAACAAAAAGCTACTATCGAAGCACCATGCCCGTTGAAGCAGGTTTCAATGGTTCTGTTGTAATTTCTGCCGATGTGGAAATCGCTGCAATGTCCAACCTTGTGGGACTCGACGCTGCTGCTACTCCAATTAGCTATGCGGCGTATTCTGGTTTCACGGGAGGAGCCACCTCAGCCTATTTGCCTACACTTTTCAAAGACAATTATGGATACAATACCTTCTACTATGTCCAGAACACCGGCTCTGCAAATACTGCAGTTAATATTGTTTATTCTGATGGTACGACCGATAGTATTGATGCAATTGCACCTGGGCAATCGGTCATCGTAAGTCAGAAAAATGAGACTCATACTCCAAAAGTCTTCTCAGCAACGTTAACTTCAACTGTAGCTCCAATTGCTGTAACTGTTGTTGAAGAAGGCCCAACTCTGTTCTCGTATACCGGGTTCGGTTCTGGTGCGGCTAATCCTCTAATGCCTCTGATCAACCAGAACAACTATGGATACTTCACTGGTGTTCAAATAATGAATGCTGGTACTGAGTCCACTGTTGTAACTGTTACTTATACACCATCGATGAGCGGCACAGCTTGTTATGAGACCCGTACTCTTGCTGCAGGCACCTCAAAGACCTTCTCGCAGTATGTGTTCTATGAAAGCCAGAATGAATCCGGTGATCCTGCTTTCGATACAGATTGCGAGATGGGTGAGACATTCATCGGATCTGCAAAGGTCACTGATAATACAACTGCAGCCCCGCTTGTAGCCGTCGTAAACCAGCTTCAGCCAACACAAATCAAGGGCGGTGCTTATGTAGCCTTTGATCCTGCTCAGGGCGGCTCTAAGATTGTATATCCGTTGATCATGGACAGAAACTACGGGTACTTCACCAGCCATAGTATCGTCAACGTTGGTACTACTGAGATCGCTGCTGGCGCATTGAGTTGCCTCTTCACCGGTACCGACAAGACTGGCCCTGTTAGTAAAACCATCAGCAATGATGTGGCTATTCCGGTTGATGCCAGCTGGACTCTAAACCACGAAGGTCTACTGGGTGACGGCTTTGTTGGTGGCGCAACCTGCACAGGACCTGCTGGAGCATTGCTTGTTGGTTCATCCAACCAACTGGGTGCCACCGCAGGTGTTGATACTCTGCTAGTTTCTGAAGGTTTCATCGTCGAATAGCAGACCAATCCCAAAGATTTACAGAGGCTGGCCATCACGGCTCAGCCTCTGTTTAAGTTTCAACCAGGAATTGAGTTTTCTAAATTATTAAGGATTTTCCTACAGTGATGATCTTTAGTCTATTAAGCAGGAAATTCATTGTGGATTTAAAACCCCACTATTGGTAGCTTTCATCATATCTGTTCCCGTTAATGTTCTGTGAGTATAATTGTGACAAAGGAATTAACCATGAAAAAAAGCAATAAATATTTGTTTTCACTTTCTGTTCTGATATTTTTGTTGACTGGATGCACGACGATTAAACCTGAAGTGACGCAGTCAAATAAAAGCACCTTATCACCAACGACCGAAACTTTTGCAACACCAACAATCCCAAAAGCAGCCCCCGGGAAAGGAGTCGTCTATGGTTTTCTACTTGATAAGGAAACAAATTTACCTCCAGAAGCTGCACTTTTCCTTTCAAAGAATATTGCTGCTGGTAGGGAGGATGTACCTGCGATGATGTCTTTTTCTTACCAGACTAATCCAAGAGCTGAGATGAATGAGGCAGGGTATTTTTGTTTTGAAGATGTCGAGCCTGGGGTTTATGCTCTGACTTTATGGACTCCACCAGGTAACACACAGTTTATCGAGAACGCCGATGGCCAGGACTATCTGTGGATAGTAGTGGAGTCTGGGTCAGTCATCGATCTGGGTCATCTTTCAAATTAGCGTGATCAACTATCAGAATCACCAACAGTGAACTCTACAATAGCAGTAATTATTGTTGCTTGGAATAATTATCTTGACACTCAGGAATGTATAGAATCTATTCTTGATCAGCGATTTGTTGGAAAAAAAATTTTTTTGGTTGACAATGGTTCTAATATTGAATCACTGGTCAATCTTAGTATTAAATACCCAGAGATTAACTACATTCGATCAGAGTCAAATCTTGGTTTTGCTGCAGGTTATAATCTGGGACTGCGAAAAGCTCTGATGGAGGATTTTGAATATTTTCTAATAATCAACAACGATACCAAGGCTGACCAATTCATGCTAAATCAGTTACTCGAAGCCTGTAAAGATGAAAACGTGGGATTGACGGCTCCTATCATTTACTACTACGATACCCCTGACCTTGTCTGGTCTAGTGGTGGGTTCTTTAACAACTTTTTATTAATGCCGTTGGAGTCGCATAACAAGAAAAATAAAATCTCCTGCCCGACTGAGCGAACATTTATTTCTGGGTGTTGTTACCTTCTAAAACGGGATCTGTTGGAACAAGTTGGATTATTTGATGAACGTTTTTTTCTTTATTTTGAGGATCTGGACTTTTGCAAGAGAATTAATGAATCCAATTGGAAAATGAAGGTAATTCCTACTGCCAAGCTGTGGCACAAGGTTTCGCAGAGCAGTGGGGGACAAGATAGTGAAAGAGAGCGCTACCAGTATGGTCTGTCAAGCGGACTCTATTTCCGAAAGCATGTCAGCGTTGTCAATGCAGTCCCAATTATTCTGTTTCGCCTCGGAAGTGCATTAAAGACAACAGTGAAATTGCTGCTTCGCGGAGAGACAAAAGCAATATCATGTTATTTCAAGGGAATTTACAACGGTTTGATAGCGAACACTGACAGGAAGAGTAATATTTAATTATAGTTATTTGACAATTCCAGGAAGTGAGATGGAATAAATCATCTTGTAACCCAGTAGTTGATCGGAATTTGTGCCGTCGGTTTTAATGCCGCCGAAGATATATAACTCTCCGCCAATGACCGAACATTGTGACTCTTTTGAGTTCAGGGATTCGTTGTGGCCAATAGCGACCCAAGCATCTTGTTGGGCATCATAAATAAAGAATTGAGTGCTTTCTTTGCTCTCAACCGCCGTATAAATTTCTCCAAGAAGTTCAAACAGACATGAAAGTGAACCGCTTATTGGTAAACTTGCCCCCTCTTCCCAAGGATTTTCACCGGGTAGGTCGCGGTCCGGGAAATAGCTCAACATATCAATTTGTGAAACGCTTTGTTCCGTCTTCCCCATAATAACAATTCTGTTTTCAATTTGGACCGCAGTCGCCGAAGTAAGTGGATGAGGTAATTTAGTTAATTCTGACCATTTGTCTTGTTCTGGATTATATTTGAGAGTGATGTCGCTTGCTTGCGACCCATCCCAGCCGCCGAAAAGATACAGATTACCCCCGAAGGCTGCTAGAGCGTAATCACTGAGTCCAGTCGGTAGACTTGCTTTTTCTTCCCAAAGATTTCGCCTGGGATCGAAAACTTCTAATTTGTCTGTAACTAAACCATCTTCAGTTTTCCCACCCGGTACAAATATTTTCTCGCCAACCACGACGGCGGTTGTTTCGGTCACTGGGGTGGGTTTGTCCTGCAAGGTTGTCCAGCTATGGGTGGCTTGTGAATATGCCTCGACTTTACTTGAGACTCCGTTGTCTGAGGTGCCAGAGATAACATAAATGTTTGATTCATAAGTAGTGGCAGCCATATTTGATCTTGATGTTGGGAGAGGGTCATAGGCAATCCAGCGATCTTCGTCAGTAAAATCGACCATAAGAGTTGAGGTGGGTTTTGTTGGATTGCTTGTTCGGCTTACCATAAATATAACAAATGCGAAGATGATAACAGCCGATATAATCATGACCAAAATGGAATTCTTGTTTATGAAAGCCTTTTTTTCAGTTGGCAAACTGTCGAGAACGATGTTATCGTTCATCGGATCCTGACTGTTTGGCGGAAGAGCGGGGCTTACAATGCCATTTTTGATTGCGTAAAGAGTAGCTTCTGTGCGGGAGGTCACGTTGATTTTTTGAAATATATTGCCAATGTGTACTTTAACAGTGTTGACGCTAATATCAAGATCCATGGCGATCTCTTTATTACTTTTCCCCTGTCCTACAAGTTGTAAGACCTCTATTTCGCGGTCACTTAGCAAATTGTCATCCATGTTGTCTATTGTTGTATTACCAGTTCCTCATTTTTTACACTTGATTAAGATCTCTCTGTACAAAAAGCCAGACTTTCACCTAAACTGATCCAGCCTTATCATTTTACCGCTTTAGGAGAGCAAACTGCTTGTTTTTGTAGTGCTTCTGCCCCGGGAAACAGTTCAAATAGCAGGCAATCGCCCGGTTTGAACAAGTAAAGTATAAACGATAACGAATACTAACTCAAAATCAGCGTTTTATGATATAGGGAAATATCCGGCTCCAGGGGCCTGGTTTGAAAGTGTTACCACTTACATAGTTGGTCCTGCCAGAGCCGCCATACCATGAGGCTTCCGATGCCAGGCGCGGGCGGCCGCCCTGTGTGGGGGCGTGCCAGTTGATATCCACATCTTTGAAGGTAATATCCACCGCTTTCCCAAAGCAATAATTCGTGCAGGCGTTGAGCGTTGTTTGTTCAACCACCATGAAATGCACATGATGCCCGGTGCTGGCGCCGGTGTCATCCGCCTTCGCGATTTTCATGCCCTGCCAAACATACGCGCCTCTGGTCTTTACACTCGCCGGTATGCTATTCTTGGCGATGTGCAGGTAAATTTGGTAGGTCCAGGGGGTGGTGGTGCGGTCTTCAAGCGTGATGCTGTTGGTGCAGCGGGAGTCTCCGTTGTTGCAGGTGTCCCGCCAGTGGTAGACGTACCCGCCTTTCGCGGCTGTCAGTTCAAACATCGTCCCATCTGCGAAATCATAAGCGAAGGTGCAATAGGATCTAGGTGTGCAGGAGGAATGCGCCACAGACCAGGTCAGGCGTTTCGCTAAACCTCCGCGCCAGGGGAGCTTATAGCCGCCATAGACAGTGCTGCTGGGTCCTGCTTTGGGATCGGCTTCAAAGTTGAAACGGTCGGCGATTTCATCGTCCTTGAAATCCGTTGTCAGGAACAGGTCGTTGAATTCAGGGTCGGAGGTAAGGTGCAGGCTCCACCTGCCCGCGGATTCATCCCAGAGCGCCAGAACAATTTCGGGCTCCCGCGCGTATTGATCCCCTTCTTCGAGGTCATTTTCCGCCATCCAAAGAATTGCCTGGGTTTTGTCTTCGTTAAAGTGGACATCGTCCAGTGTCCAGTTATCCTCCCCAGCGTTGTGAATCAATTCCGGCAGTTGTGAATATAACAAGGATTCGAGGGGTGATTGCTGCTCGATCGGTGGGGTTGGGATGATGATTTCCTTGGCAGATTTAATCGAATTGTCACTGAAAATCAGATAAACAGCCACGATAGCCAGGAGAATGATGGGAATCCAGAGTTTGGTCGCATGGCTTTTCCGCGGTGAGGGTTCAGTGTTGGGCGTGTAGGTTTTATTGTTCATATACCACCTTAAATGGTTAAAATGCTCAAGACGATAGTTGCAAGTATCCTGCCAAAGCTCAGAATGCACGCCATGCCGTGAATGAGTAGACGGTCCATTAATGGTAATGCTGCGGTCAGGGAAAGCGTTTATCAGGATCGCCTGCCCCTTGCTTCCAACCTTTTGTATCGACCTTCGGATTTTGGATCTGCTTCGCGGTCAGAGTGATATCCGAAATTTCGGCAGTAATCCACGCGTACCTCTGTTTTTCAATTGGATAAGCGTCTATCTGCTCCCTTCATTGTGCCGTATGGAAGCAGGAGTTAACAATCAGGAAAGAGCTTCTGCCCTGTCAAGACAGCGGTTATCTCCAGGTGTAACCAACACGCAAGCCTTGTAAGCAGCATCTTGGGAGATAACCTGCATTGGCGGATCCAATCCCGCAACTTCGGCTTTTCGCGATTATCGGACAAATATTCGGGGGGAACAGGGTAATCGGACTCGTGATATCATCTGGATATGGAGCAAAATAACGAATCTGGGCTGAGGAAACCGGATCCCGCAGTCGATAATACAGACGGGGAAGGCTCCCAAACCAAACAAAGGCTATGGGAAAGAA
>Ga0255347_1003312_pt1 | contig 21121 bp, 17 predicted proteins | sample wastewater_treat_2_FD_192479 | JGI IMG/M metagenome (GOLD analysis project Ga0255347, IMG submission 192479) | Wastewater microbial communities from Lulu Island WWTP, Vancouver, Canada - plant24 | ecosystem: Engineered > WWTP > Wastewater > Unclassified | place: Canada: Vancouver, British...
AACTAGAAGGGACTAATGTAGAGTTAGTAGAAGTTAGAATTGATGAAACTCATAAATGCTCTGCAGTAATAAGAAAGGATAAATAATGGAATATACTAGTAAGTTATTAACCCCGGAACAACAAGTCAATGTAGAGAAAGCACTTTCTTCTGCAATTTCTAATATTACCAAAGATAAAGAATTGATTCAAAATACTCCTATTCGTTGGATTAAAGCATTTGATGAATGGTTCAGAAATAGTAATGAAGACTTAGGTGAGATGGGAAAACACATTTGTAAAGTTTTTCCTTCTAAGAATGATTCTATGATTGTTGCCCATAATATTGAGGTTTGGGCTACTTGCCAGCACCATATGTGTCCATACAAAACTCATATAGCGATTGGAGTAATACCGACTGGTGGAAAAGTTATGGGACTTTCCAAATACACAAGATTGGTACATGAAGTTGCTAGAAGATTTGATTCTGGAATTGTAGAGGACTTCGTAGAAAACATTTCTGAAGCTTTAACTTCTGCATTAGATACAGAAAACATTGCAGTCATTGCTTATTCTCTTCCTGGTGATGTTCACACGTGCGCAGCGTCTAGGGGTGCAAATGATTCTAATATGAGAATAGTTGCTTCTTCGTTGAAAGGTTTCTTTAAAAAAGAGCCAGAAACAAGGGCAGAGTTTCTTTCTTACATTAAATAATTTCATTTTTAAACTATAAAAAAGAAGAGCCGAAGCTCTTCTTTTATTTTTACATCTATTAAGATGCAGCCACAAGCGATCCAGTTGGATAGATTTGTAGAGATGCAGGAACTGTTCCATCCTCTTGAATTTGAGGCACTGATGTGAAGATAACAGAAACGTTAACAAGAACGTTGTCTTCAATATCAATAGAGTCAATCTTTGGAGTACAGTCATTGATACGATATGTAGTATCACAACCTACAAGAATCAAATCAAGCGGAGTACTTGTTTCACAAGCTGTAATCGTAGTAAGGTCAAGTACCACTGGGTTTTCATCAGTTTCAGTAGCTGTAACTGTTTCACCTGTAGAAACTTGTTCACCTAGAACTTTCTTCTTTAATGGGAAGATTTTACCTAACATTTCTGGAGTTGCACCTAGAAGGGTAACTGTTGCAGAAAGTGAGGTTGTTGTAGGAATGTCGAACGTACGACCATCAATTGTGGTTGGCTGTGTAGAATCTGCAGAGTAGTCGAATGATACTTCAGTAACTTCTACAACTTGGTGATCCGCGTCCACGGCTCCGTAATATAGAGTGAACGGACCGGTTACGTAACTTTTCTTAGCCATTGAATTCCTCTTGTGTTATTTTGTTAAAGTATTTTGTTTTCTTCTGTTCTCTTAAGATAATTATAGGTAATCTTTATTTTATTTTGGTAATTGTTTAATTTTGGATTAAACGGTCCTGTTATCCTATAATATATTTATGAAGATATATGCTCGTAAGTGTGAAATAAAAAAAATAGAGAATCTTGAAGTTAAAGATTTTCTAGAAAAATATCATTTGCAAGGAAATTGTTCTGGTCAAAAATATTGTTACGGGTTATATTACCAAAATGAATTGGTAGGGTTAATGACTTTTGGATATCCTAGGTATAATCCTAATGTTTCATTTGAACTTTTAAGATTGTGTTATAAAAAAGATATTACTGTCATCGGCGGTTCTTTAAAATTGTTTAATTATTTTTTAAAGGATAAGAATCCCACCAGTGTTATTAGTTATTGTGATACAAGTCATTTTTCTGGTGATATTTATCTTAAAATGGGGTTTAAACTCTTGAATAAAGGTAAAGAATCAATTATTTGGAAAAAGGAAAATAAGTTTATCACTCATACCCAACTTTTAAAATATGGTGCAGATAAACTAATTGGAACCAAAGATGGTAAAGGAACTTCTAATGAAGAGATTCTAAAACGAGAGGGATGGGTTTCTGAGCCTTGGGCAGCGCAGGATTCTTATATTTGGTCAGCTTCCTGTGAAGGTATAATTTACAAAATTACCAATCTACTCAATAATAAAGTTTATATCGGTCAAACTAAAAAGACTTTAGAAGAACGTTGGGTGATGCATTGTAGAGATAATGACACACCAATTGATAAGGAAATTCATAAAATAGGTAAAGATAATTTTACTTATGAAACCATTGATTACACTGCCAATTTCTATGAATTAAATAAAAAAGAGAGATATTGGATTAGAAAATATAATTCCGTGGAAGAAGGATATAATATTTTAGCTGGGGGTAATGGGGTATACCAAGGTACTGGAGGTTTAAATAGACCTATGACTGAAGAAGAAAAACAACTCCGTAAAGATTGGTATACCAACTTATCAGAAACCCAAAAACAAGAATTTAAATTAAAATCCCACAATGGAAAGACTTCTGAAGAAAAGAGACAACTAGCTAAAAACTGGTATCAGAATGCTACAGAAGAACAAAAAGAAGAAATTAAAAGAAAGAGAAGAGAGGCCCTTATTAAGAAAGGAATTTGGAAAGCAAAAAATAATCCTAGTTTGAATTAGGATTATTTCTCTTTATTCCTGGTTATTAACCGATTAAATATTTTTGCTGTATGAGTCTCACCAACGCTAGACACTAATAATTGTTTTCCGAACAAACTCTATAAAATATTTGCTGCTTGTGTCTATTTTTATTATAGGTAATATTTGATGTAAATCCAAATTGGGAGAAAAATAGGACCCGAAGGTCCTAAGTTTCTAGAGAACAGTGTTTTTGTTTTGTAACTAATTATAAATTAGCTAGAAACTGGAGTCATACCAGCGATGACAGATTCGTCAGCGATATAACCACCACGGTAGAATGAACCACGTAGTACTAGCTCATTACGTTGCCAAGCAGAACGTGTTTCTACAACACCAGTAGCGTTGTAAACTTCATATGAAGCTTCTGCAGAAATGTCATAAGATAGACCACCATGAACCTTACCACGGTATTCACTAAAGTCACCATAGAATACTGGTGAAACAATATCTACAGTTTCAATAGTTGTACCATCTAGGCTTTGTGCTACAAATGTTCTTGTATCACCTTCACCTAGAGTTGGCATTAGGTCATTAGGAACTACTACATATGGGAATCCAAAGATTGTTGGAATATCACCATTTGCGAATGCGTTTACCGATAGTTCACCACCTGCTCCAGAGTTGAATAGATATTCAAGAATAGCAGCTTTGGTACGTGCGTTAAAGATGAACTTACCATTTACAACTGTGTCTGAAACCTTTGTAGTTGCTTTAACGAAGTCGATGAGAGCGTCTGTAGCAGATGCTGGATCAAATTCAACAACATTATCAGTGTGGTTAACAGCTTGTTGTAGACGTACAATAAATAGTTGTGCAAGTTTGCGATCGTAATCAGTACGATAACCAGCAGCAACATCAGCTAGGATGTCGGCAGCAGCAAAGCGTGTAACTGAGTTACAGATTGGAGTAACAGCTGCAAACTCTTCCATTTGTGAAAGACCTTGTGTTAAGCTGTAACCTTCAATAGCCTTTAGGTTATCAGGACGTACGTGTTGTGCGTCGTCAGTGATTGTTTCGCCACCTTCACAAAGCTTAACTGGACGCATGTTAATATCACCAACACGAGTTGCATAAGCAAATTGTAGTGATGAAGTTTCAGCGTAGTCAAGTTGGCTTAGAAGAGCAGAATAATCTGTTCTCTTTCCGTGAATCATAGTGTCGATTTCTGGAGGTAGTACAAATCCATCAATTCCTGGATCACCAGAGATTGTGATAGGACCACCAACAGTATCGTTTGTTACTTTTAGAGAAGCGTTGTAAGCGTTAATCTTAGCAAGCTTATCCATAGCAGCAGCATTCTTTAGACGGTAAGCGTCCCAAGCGGCTGCAACTTGTTCGTTGTAACGAATGCGGTAGTCTTTAGAGAAAGAATTTTCTTCTTTCTTAGCTTCTTCAACTTCCTCTACTTCAGGAGCTTTTACAGCTTCATCAGCAAGTTCGTTTTTGATTCTAGCGACTAATGCATTGATTTGCTCGTCAGTCATAGTATCCTTATTATTTAAATTATTATCTTCTTCGTCAGTTTCTGAAGTTTGTTCAACTTCCTCGGCACTGTCTTCCGGTTCCTTATCTCCTTCAGATAATTCTTCAGATGTTTCAGATTCCTCAATAGAATTTTCAACTTCTACTGTTTCTGCTGCTTCTTCGGTTTCTTCAACTTCTTCTGCAACCTCTTCAGTTTCGGTCTCTTCTTTTGTTTCCTCTGCAGCTTCTTGTGAATTCTCTGTTTTCTCGGAGATATCTTCCTTCGGTTCAACTTCAGTCTCTTCGGAATTTTCAATTTCTTCTGTTGTTTCAGTTGTTTCGGTTTCTGGTTCTTCAACTTCTTCGGTTTCTACTCCAGATTCTTCAGAATCATTTTCAACCTTCTCTTCAATTGAGTTGGTTTCAATTTTTTCTTCAGTTTCTTCAGCTTTCGCCTCTTCAGCTGTTTCTTCAGATTCCTCTACTTCTTCAGAGTCCATATCATTTTTCTTTTTAGATTCTTCAGTCTTCTCCGCAGGAGTGTTTTTAGCGTCAACCTTTTCGGTTAGAGCTTCCAAAACACTAACTATTTTTTCTTGACCAGATTCTAAATCACCTAGACGTGTTTGAATAGCTTCAACTTCTCCCTCAAGTGCTTTGACTTCGTCTTCGACTTCAGGTTGAATGTCAGTTTCTTTTTCGTCATTAGCTTCTTTAGCTTTTCTTTCATTAAAGATTTCTTCAACCTTTTGGTCGATTTCTTCTTTTGAAAGATCGGCGTTATTTGCAATGACTTCGTCATAAATGCTTTGAACCTCTGGAAGAATAGAATATTGTGTTTTTGTCATTTATCTCCTTTGGTTTTGTAAAGGCTTTGTTAATATTGCTGCATTCTTGTGATGCTTAACTATATTTTATATAAAAGAAAAATTATTTGTGTGAAAATTATGATTTCTACCAGTTATTTTTAATTTTTGGTTTTTCAAATCAGTAAACCTTATAATTATTTTGACAATTAAAAATTGCCTAAGTAATAAAACCTAAAAAGAAAGGAATAAAGAGATGGCAAATACTTCTATCTCAGATAACCTCGTAAAAGACGAGACAATCAATATTAACGGTATAGATTATATAGAACTACAAGATAATGTAAACGCGGAAGATTCTATTACTATTAACGGTAAAAAATACATCCCATTTGTATATGAGGATAGATTACCACAATTTCAATTGGTATTTGATAGGAAGGATGGTTGTTTCTGCAAAGGTTCACCTGAAATTGAGAGTGATGATAATTCTGTAACTTTTGATAAGAAAAGAATCTACTTGGATATTTATCCTCTATTAGTTGAAAAGTTCGGTGAGGAAGAAGCCCAAAATGCTTTGCAAAACTTTATCGGTGTTAAATATGAAACTAAGAATGCCGGGGATACCAAAATTGTGTTTCAAAAGGGTGACTTTGATTCTATGATGAAGGAATTTGAAGATTTGGTTTCTGCCACATTTACTAACCAAAAGCAAGCTATTGGCTTTAACACCACTGCAGATAGAATTTTCAATCGTAGATTTAACTCAATCTTTGACCCATTTGGATTTCTCAATTAAATAACATATAATTTATTTAAGCAAGTTAGTGAGGACTAGACATCAACGTGAACGAGCGTTGCTTGCGATAGGGACAAGAAGTTCAATAAAGGGTAAGACCTGAAAAGGCACTGAGGCGAAAGCGTTCTCTACAGAATCTAGTCTCTGGTAGGGTGAGTTCTTCTATATCCCATGCTTTAAGATAGACTTCTAGCGCCGAGGTCTATCTTTTTTTAAAAAACTTTAAAATACCCCTTGATTTTTTAGAAAAACTTCCTTATAATTTAAATAAGATAATTATTAAAGGAAAAGAATAATTATGGAAGAGTATATTAAATTCGCGGAAGAGACCCTAGGTCTCACACCGAAGCATAACGAAAAAGGTGTGTTGATTTATTCAGATTCTGAAGGTAACCAACTGAAACCTAATCAACTAGGGGCTCTCTATAAAAAATCCAGAGTAGAAATTCTAGAAGAGAGAAAAAGATTTCTATCTAGTTTGGGAAATATTCTTTTAGAAGCAAAAAAGCAAAAGGTAAGGGACATTTGGCCTATTATTAGAAAGTGGTATAAATATGAGTCCAATGGAGCTAAAATGTTGGAATTTGAAATAGAGCACAATCGAAAAGGTCGATGGACTGAAGATGGTAAAATAATTTAGGAGGTTGAAATGAACCAGAAGTATCAAAAGTATTATAAAAATTGGATTTTGTATGAAGGTGTAAGACGTTCTGGAGAATTCAATATGATTATGGAAGCTGAGGATGCTAGAAAGAAAGCAGGTATTAGTTCACCCCATGATTATGCTGATATAGTTCGCAAGTACAGTTTTGTTAAAAATGAGTTATCTGAACTTTGTAAAGAAAATGGATTAGATATAGAGACTGTTGATTTGAAGGACCTTAAAAAGTTAGTTTAGAGTTAGGGTGCTATTACCTTTCACCGCGTAGGGGCACCACATGCACTTAGGTCTGATTTTACCTTCCAGGTTGACCTAGTTAAAATAACGTCTGTTAGCTAAAACCTCTCTAGATAGTTAAATGTCAAGGAAGACGCAGCCCTAAACTCAAGAAATTATAAAAAATCTGGGGATTTTATTAAAAAATCTCCATTTTTTCTCCAGATTTTTGTAAAAAACCCTTGATTTTTTCCAGGTAATACCATATAATTATAATATAGATATTAAATAAATGAAAGGATTTAATATGAATATCAAAGAAATCAAAGAAGCAACATTAAGAAATGTAAAAGACGAACAAGACACAACTATTTACAGACTTGTTTGGAAAGTAGAAGAAGCATTCAGAAAAACTTTAAAACAATTCAATCTTGAAAATGAATTTAGTGTCCGCGCAAAAGAAAACAAATATATTTATCTTTACCCAAAGAACAATTATCAGTTTGATGTAGTAGGATTTGAACTTAAGAAAAAAGTAGTTAACAAAACTAAAAATCCATACCATTATGGTAGAGAGATTTATTCCTATGGAGTTAAAGATTTTGAACTATGGGATGATGAAAACGAAGACCTCATTGAATTATTGAACAAGACTTTAGACACTATTGAAAGAAGGAATAATACCAAAATTCAAAACTATGAAACAATTAAGAAGTTTATAGAAGAAAACAATATCCAAAGTGAATTTGCTTTGGAACAGATGATTAAAGATTACACATCAGTAAAATGGTCAAAGGAACATTAAAATTAAAAGGAGTTATATGAAAGTAATTATTTTACAAAGCGGAGATTTACTCAAAGTATTTAGTTCCTACGAAAAAGCGAAAGAATTTATGAGAACCCGATGTGCTTTTAGAAATGAGGACATTGAAGATTGGGGTGGTACTAATGACTATGGAACATATTATTCTTTAACTGAAAGGGAAGTTGATGAATAATTTTAAAGAAATAGCAAATCTTTTAGAAGAAATTAAGAATACTCAAGGAACAATTGCTAAGTTAGATTTGTTGGAATCACATTACCAAAAACCTGAACTACAAGAAGATTTAAAATTAGTTCTTATTCACTTATTTGATACTACTATTACTACAGGAATAGCTAAAAAATCCTGGAATAATATTAAGACAACAAAAGATATCAGCTTTGAAAGTATCCTGGGGTTAATTCGGTTTATACAAGGGAATAATACTGGTAAAGATGAAATAATTGAACAATTAAAATACATTGACTTAACTTTAAAAACTTCAGAAGAGAAACAATTGTTATATTACATTGCTACAAAAGATGTGGTAATCGGGATCAACCAAAAGATGATTCAAAACCGTTTAAATATTTTCCAGATGTTTGAAATTATGTTAGGATCGTCTTTGAAGGAAGCCAAGTTGGATACATCCAAAGATTTTTATCTTACCCGAAAATTAGATGGTTGTAACATCACTGTTATTAAAAGAGGTTCTGAAGTTTCTGATATAGTATTTATGACTCGTAATGGTAAGAGAAAAGAAGGACTGGATAATTTAGCACAAGAATACCTTTCTTTACCAAATGGTGTTTATTTTGGAGAAGCGATGTATTCAGAAGAAATTGGGGATAGAGGTGCTATGTACCGAATGACGGTTTCTGAATTAAACTCTGACAAACAAGATAAGAAGATTGTTCATAATATTTTTGATATGTTGTCCTTAGAAGATTGGGACAAAAGACAATCTACTATGACTTATGATGAAACTTTTAAATATGTGGAATCTTTATTAAGCGATGTAAACTGTCCTCATATTCAATTGGTTGAAAAAGTTTTTGTCGGACAAGAAGAATTCAAAGAAATTAAGAAACATTTAGACCAGGCTTTAGCTAAGGGTTGGGAAGGTTTAATGTTGAGATATTCGGATTCTAAATATGAATGGAAACGCTCAAATAATTTAATTAAACTTAAACAATTTTATAGTGTTGACCTAAGAATTATTGGTTGGGAAGAATTTAAATATCCTAATCAACTAGGAGCTTTTATAGTTAATTACAAAGGTAATGAATTAAAAGTTGGAACCGGTTTTACAGCACAACAAAGAAAAGATTTTTGGAAAGATAGAGAATCTTATTTAAATAAAATTATTGAAGTCCAAGCTTTTGAAGAAACCACTAATAAGGAAAATCAACAAAAATCTTTAAGATTTCCTGTATTCGTACAATTTAGGTTTGATAAAGACGAAGAGAGTTACGACTAAACAAATTAGATTTTGGACCATCTTCTGACCACTTGAGTAGGTTGTTTACCCTTTGAGGATGATACTCTTACCTCTGCTTCCACTGGTTTGTAATCTGTAGAAGGACCAATTACATATGCAGTATAAGAAGGTTGACAAGCTACAGTTCCGGAAAGAGTTGTGGATCCCAGGGAAGTAGTAGCAGTCCAAGTATAAGATACAGTTTCATCATCCGGAACTTCAGAATAATATGTAGGAGTTGTTTCTCCAGGTATTATTTGACCAGTGTCATAAGTTTGGGAAGTCATAGTGGCATTATTCCATTCTTTATAAAATGAATAAGTTTTGCCATCCATTATGTATTTCCAATCCAATCTTAGTTTAGGACTTGTTCCACATTCTCCCCAGTTAATAGAACCTAATTTAAAAATGATTCTATAAACTTCAGGATTGGTTGCTGAGGCATTGGTCAGTGTTGGTTTTGAACCCCTAGTAGTAAAACTTCCGGTAGAAGAGTTAATCCCTCCAGCAGAGTTGACTGCATAACTTCTGTAGTAATATTTTGTAGCTGGAGTTAACCCAGTCAGATTCCAAGACCCAGAAGATGAAGAAGTATAATCTGTAGTTGTATAAGATGAGAAATTAGAACTCGTTGAATATTCAAATCTTTGCTTAAATCCACTACCCACTCCTTGGGAGCCTACCGAAACTTTAGCGGTTGCAGAATTACAAGTGATAGAGGAAACACTAGCTCCAGCATTAGAAGGCGGTTGTTCTCCTAAAGGAACAGTAACGTTGCTCCAACTAACAGTGTTGTTCACCCAACCTGCAGAAGAGTTTTGGGCATCTATAAAATGAACGTAAATTGTGATTTTTGTTGAGGAAGCTGCAACTGACTGTGTGAAATCAAAATTGCTAGAAAAGGTCCTATTCTCAATTAACGAACCAGTAGTATTTTCTTTAATCTGAGTATACCCTGTCCAACCATTATTATCAATTTTCATTCTATAATTGATACGGTTGTTGTACCAAGAATAATAATAACCTTGACCACTCAAAGATGCACATTTAAGATGAACAGTCCCATAAAGTCTAATATTTCCAGTTCCGCTTCTTACAGCAGTGTAATCTACCCACGCATAAAAACCTGAATATCCGTACCAAGAATAAACAAGTTGTGTACTAGTTGATGCCATTATTTATTCTCCTTCCAATAATTTTTCTTTGTTTCCCAACTCATTCCGGATATTTCAGATTCTCCGTTTTTGACACTTCTTCTGTATACATAGATGATATCATCACAATAGGAAATTCTAAAAGCCTTTAGGGATGAGTCAATATTATAAAATGTATCTTCCCCTGCGTGAGCTTCTTTAAGTTCTTTATTTTCTCTCATTTTTACCAACTCAGCCAAAAAACCTTTATATAATCTAGTATAAATAGCCATTTGGTCATCCAAAGGAAATTCTTCTTTTGTAATTTCATCTATAATCTGTTCTTTGTAAACATAGATATCAGATTTACCATCTTGGATATAATTTTCTAAAGTTTCTATGTAATTACTTTTTACATAATCATCAGAATCTATAAAACAAAACCAATCTTCTGAAGTAACATACTCGAGTCCTTTATTTCTACTAATAGAACACCACTGTCTGCCTTCGTTTTGAATGAGTGTTGTGAATTTTTTAATAGGGTGATTTTCTAAAATGGAAACTGATTTATCTGTGGAACAATCATCTATAAAATAAATTCTACAATTTTCAGTTAATTGAGGATAAAGGCTGTCAAACAATTCCTTTAAATAAGATTCTTTGTTATAGTTAGGAATTATTATTTTCAGCACAATAACTCCTTTATTAAGATAATTTCTTCTTAATCCAGATTAGTTCTACACCCGGAATAGCTGCTGGAGTAGAAGCTGTAGGTCCAGTAATAACGATTCTAGTTTTTGTTCCTTCATTCGGGGCAGCTTGGTAAAAACCTGCTATAAATGAGTTGGTTGGGTCAAGAATAACATTTGGTGAAAGTCTTGCTTGTAGAGCATCTGTAAATACATAAGTTCTAGAATCTGTTAGTGAGATAGAAGAAGAACCAGCTGGAATATATAAATCTGCTAGTACTACATAAGGATTATTCAATCCTACGGAACTTTGTATTTCTGAAATACTTGGTGCAGAAGGGTTAGCAGCTGCAGTTCCATCAATAGCAGCAAACTTTAGAACATTCGGGCTTTCAATAATTGTATCTTCCGCAACGAATTCTACATTTAAATCAATATAAGCAACTACTAAAGTTCTTCTTGGCAATCCTTGGTCAGAACCTGTAATTGATAAATTATAAACGCTTTGTAACCAACCTAAATACGCGTAATCATTATATTTAATAAGAATGTGTCCATCTAAACCACCCTGTTGTGGATTGATGTTTAATGACATCCCTGAACCAGAAGATAAAGTAAATCCATTTATAATACAACCATATCCGCCATAGGTAGCTTGTTTGGTTGATTCAATCATTTGGTCAATGAATTTACCTGCACCACGTTCAGATGTCCACGCGTTTGTATCACGGTAGGCTACTCTGGTGTGATAAATATCAGTTTCATCCATTTTATTATATTTCCTTTATTTTATTATACATTTTTCGGTTAAAATTAAGTATTATCTGATTAAAAGTGCCGCCCTATCCAAATGACTTTGCATTTTTCTCATTTGGCTATTAACCGCATTTTTAGCGAACCAAGGACCTGTTCCTGGAGTAGTGTAATGTCTGACTACATGAGTCCCATCGTACCTCATTCCTCTTTCTTGATAAGCAGCATAAGGTTGTTCCCAAGTAATCTCACATTTAGCTCCTGTAGAAGTTTGATTGGATTTTACATTTACTGATTTACGAAGGTTATTATATTTTAAAGGAGTTTTAGGAAGAGATTCTTTTTTAACATCGTTACCAAAACTAAATAGGGTGTAAACCGCTCTATTTTTTATAGTTGAGATTACCTGGGGTGTTCTATTTTCAACTCTAATTCCCATATTGTTCCTTTATCTAGCTTGTAACCTTCTGACTTGGCTTTCTGTTAACTTATATCTTTGTACAAAACTCATCATTTGTAAAGTGAAGAACGTTGGGGAAATAAGTGTAAAACTCATATTTTCAACAGAATCTGTACTTACTGAAAGTGAATATGAATAAATTCTATAAATTCCGTTAATAAATGTGAATAAATCATCTTCCAGAACTTTAAGAGCAATAGCATCTCCAATATGTAGGTTGCTTGGGTTATAAATATTTGAGTCCACTGATAATGTTGGCATCTCTTGGATATCACCATAACTATTTAAATCTGCTCCAATCTTAGAATCAATATCAGTTTGACTATTTACACCTTCGTAAGATGTGATCGATTCCATAGCTCCCATATTCTTTAAAGAGTCTGGGTCTTTAAGAACTGCTGACCATTTTCTCACAAACTGTTTTTCATTTCCTTCTGCGTCTTTGTATTTGATTTCTTCTTCAGAAGAACCATAAATACAGTTGGTAACGTCTTCAATATCTCTAGTAATATCTAGGGTTTTAATATCTCCTGGATAAGTCAATTGCAAATCTGGGTCAGCAATAGTTTTGCCCTGATACTTCCAGATGTTCAATTTTTTATCTTCATCAAAGACAAACTCAAATTGGTCTCCGTCAGATTCATCTGCTTTGAGTTTTGAAAGATTGAAGATACCTTCTAAAGCTTCTTGTTGATGGAAATGTCTAATTCTATCTGTTTGGTATTTATATTCTTTTTGTTCTCCAGAACTACTAGTATATGATGGGTCAAATATACCACGGGAAATTCCTAAGTCATAAATATCACCTACTACTGGAGCTCTATATAGTTGTAGCTCTGATAAGTCTAACTTTTTGTTTGTTGAGATTTTTATATAATGAATTTTTCCTGCACTTAATCCGGTCAAATATTGAGAAGTTTGGACCCAACTTTTTTCTATTGATCCCGCGTCTTGTGGGGTAGCAGGAAGAGTAATAGTTTTGGTCCCGATCAATGTTCCTGCGTTAGTTGCAGTAGATAAAGGACCTTCATAAAAACTTAAAGTTAGGGTAGTAGATTCATTGTTTCTGTGATAACAACTGAAATATAATTTTTCTCCATTATAATCTTCTGCACTTTGTGTTGGACCAATCATATATGTGTTAGCGGGTAGGCTTATTCCACCTCCCCAAAGACGTTCTCCAGAAGCTACTCTAATTTTTGGGTCTGGGTCTTCAAAACTACCATTATATGCCCAAGTAGATAAATAGGCTTCATCATCAGAAGCTTCAAATGCGTAATTTTCAATCCAGTTAAGTTCGTGTTGAGCTTCTTCCATCACGCGCATAGCGATTTCAGGATAACTAACACTACCGATTCCAAAACTTACAAAACGTTTTTCCAACATTTTGCTCCAATCAAAACATTTAAATTCCAGTCTCTGTTCATTGATTTCACCTAGAGATAGTTTCATCGTATATAGGTATCCATCAAAGACTGTTTTGAAGTTTCTTCTAACTTTAATTTCTGTTAGCCAAGGTTTTAGGACGTTTGGCAAGAAAGTGCCTTCGTCTTCTAGACGCTTTTTGAATTGAACATATTCCACGGAGAAGGAACAATCATCAGGAGTATTTCTTTCTTTATTGATATCCAAATCAGAAGTCAAAATATTAGAGATATCCATAATAAATCTTCTTGTATTAAAAGTAATGATTTGTTGGAAGTCTAACTTGTTGAATTCTGAAGCTCCTTCTAAATCTTCCTTTGCTTGGTATAAAATATTATTGGTAAATACGTATTCGTCTTTAGAATAGGATTGATTTGCCTTCCATTCTTTATAAGGAACTTGGGTCCAATCAGATGAAGAAAAAGTCTCCCCAGATATAAAGCTAGTTTTGGCTTTATATAAGATATTGTCATTAAGTATCATTTCTCCTTCATTATATCCCCAGTTGGAGTGAAAAGTATTATCATCTCTTATCCAAAGATAAAGAAGGATTTGATATTGTGGTATTCCAATGTCATCAAATATATCATATGCCATTATATTTTACCTATTTGAAACCCTTCTGGACAAACAAAGACCCTTACATTTTTTATTCCATTATTATACCAATGGGACCCTTTTAAGGGACTTCCATCTTTAAACTGTTCTAGAGCCATCATTTTCATTCTTTGTTTAAATTCTTTTGACTGACATTTTGCTTTAGGGTCTTTTTTGGATTTAGAAATATTATAATGGATTTGATTTATCTCTTTTTTAGTTTTCTTCTTCCAACTTTCTCTAATTTTCTGGCCGTGTTCTTCTTTTCTTTCTAAGGTCCAAGAGTGACCAAGATATTGTTTTCTTTCTTCTTTTGTAGAATTTGCAAGCCAATCTTTCATTCCCTCAGAAGTTTTTTTGGAATGAAATTCTCTATGTTGTAAGAACCATTCCTTACGTTTTTCTAAAGAGAAATTATTGTGTTCCCAAATGTTTCCACCAGGGGCGACGTTATAACCAGTTTCTTGGGTTTTATATTTTTTAATTAAATCTTTTTCTACTTTATTCGCTTCTTCTTTTGTTAAGCAATCGTCAAAAAGAATTTCTTTACTAAAATTATCCCAACCATATTTTTTTATAGCGTTACCTAAATACTGACCTTCGTAACCTTGACCTTTTCTTCCCCAGCGTTCAGTTGGTTTTCTCTTTGTTTGGCCAATGTATGCTTTGCCGTTAATTTTGTTGGTTATTTTATAAATGGTATACATAATTATATTGTATAAAATTCTTAAAATATTTGGCTTGACTCAGACCCCTTGGTAAAGTTCACGGTATTCTATTGTTGCGGAAGAAGTATCGGAATCTTCACCAGATTTATAATAAATCTTATTTACTCCGTAACTTAGATACCACCATTCAGATAATTCGTTAATGTAATATGAGACACTTTTGCCATTCATTAGAACTTGACGTTTGTCAAAATCTATTTCTAAAATAGAATCTTGTGTTAGTTCAAAAGGTTCGTCGTCAGAACCCATCTTAAATTGTTGATTAGTTGTTGCGTTAATAAATGTAGGATTATATGAAGGTCCAACTAATGTAATTTTTGGATAACAAGGAATGAGTCCCCGATAATCAATATTTGTGGTCATATGACCAGTTTTGAATAATACCGGGGTTGTTTCTGGAACCAAGTGTCCTCCACCAGACTCTTTATTAAGAAGTGCGTATCTATAAATAGAACTTGGATCCCCATAGATGTCTGCTCTAGCTAAAGCATAATCTGGGCAAAAGAAAGTTACTTGATATTGTCCAACTTTATAGTTGTCGTAATCCATTTTGAAATCTGTCATATATCCAGCAGTATAAAATACATCATTATTCATAAACTTAATGAATATAGGATATAATTTACGGATTACTAAACCGTTTGTTAATAATTCCCGAATAGAATAATTTGAACTAGTTTTAGAAGTAATACATTGTGCAAAATCATCCCAATAAAAACCGGAGATAGTTAGAATTCTACCACCATATAATTGAGATGACATGTAGCCACCATCTTTGCCGGACCAATCTCCGTAATTGTTTCTAATAGGTGGAACTTCCATTCCTGATACTTCTGAAAGTAGAACGCATTTGTTAGAGTTACCAAATTCAACACCAGCGTAGACTACTTCATCAGAAACTAAATCACCCACTAGAATTCTAAAATCTGAATTAACTACACCACTTGTTGCCATTTATCTTCTCCTTATGCTCTTGCTAAGTCCCACTTTAGTTGTGCGTACATAGCAGACAAATCTAATCCGTTTCTAATATTGTTAGTCATATATATATTATTATTTTTAGTTGTGGAATTACCAAATCCTGAAGCAGACGTATCTAATGAACCACTGACTGAAATATCACTTAATTCGCTTAAATTAGTTTGCGCAGCTTCTACTAATTCTTCTGACGCCTTTGCTACTTGTTCCGCAGTACTCTCAATACCTTCTGCCAGACCCTCACCGATGTATTCACCTAATCCATACATCACTCTTGAAGGAGAGTGAATTCCTAATAGGTTTTTCAAAGTATTAACTGATGCGGCTGAGATTTGACCCATTGCAACGTTAATTCTCCAAACCATGGATGAAAGACCATTTGCAAATCCTATAGTAGCATTACGCCCGGCTCCAATAAAATCACCCTTTGCGAATTCATTGATAATAGAGCTTGCTGTGTTTTTACCAATTTTAACAAACTCATTCATTTTACCATTAAAGGTATCAATTATCTTAGTTACTGCTTTCAATAGATAATCCGGAACACTCTTTTCATCCCATCCTTTACCAATTTGATCTGCAAAATCCGCACCAACTGCATATAAGTCTGGTGATTTGCCCTTGGCAGCATCTACGAATTGTTGGATTGAATCAACAATTAGTTGAACATTCGCAGCAACATTTTCTGGTGTTAATCCAGATACTGTTTCAATATAACTCTTTAGAGTTGAGAAATCATAGGTTAGGTTTCCGAATTCGTTCCAATAGTCTACAAATTGAGTTGCCCAATCAAGAGGATATCCATATCCATTTCTAGAAATAATCTTTTCTAACTCAATGAATTTATTTAGGGTTTCCTCACCGGTTTGCATTTCCATCACTTTGAGAATCATTTGATTGATAGTCTCAAGGAACGAAGCATCCGTTATTTCTGATAATTTATTAAAGTAATCTACAAATTGAGTTGCAAAATCTAATGGCCAACCAAATCCATTTCTTGAAATAGCTCTTTCAAAGTCAGCAAAGTAAACTTCTAACAACTTATCTCCAGAAGTCCACTCTTTTACTTTAGTAACGAAATTAGCAATCCCATCGATGCTCATGTTTACTTGAGATAATTTGTTAAAGTAATTTACAAATGAATTAGCCCAAGTCATTGGCCAACCTTGACCGTTTCTAGAAATTGCTCTTTCAAAATCATTAAATGCATCTTCAAGGCTTTTACCACCTTCTTCTACAGTCACCCAACTTTTAACTTTGTTAATAAATGAATCAACAGGATCAAGACTTCCGCCAATTTGGCCTAATCTGTTTACATAATCTGCAAATTGATTAGCCCAAGTCATTGGCCATCCTTGAGCTTGACGGGAAATAGCATTTTCAAACTTATCAAACTGGCTCTTCAAATCATCAGTAGCCCAACCCTTAACTTTATCAATGAATGAAGAGACTTGGTCTAGATTTGCTCCATCACCACTTAACTTGTTGATATAGTTTCCAAATTGAGTTGCCCAAGTTAAAGGCCAGCCCTGTCCGCCTCTAGATACTGCGTTCTCGAATTTATCAAATTGAGTCTTCAAATCATCCGTTGCCCAGTTAATGACGTTGTCAATAAAGGCCCCAACCTTTTGGAAACTTGCTCCATCACCTGCTAATTTATCTACATAGTTAATAAATTGTTGGGCCCAAGTCATCGGCCATCCTTGGCCTCCTCTAGATACAGCATTTTCAAATGTGTTGAATTTATTAAATAAATCATCAGTAGCCCAACTATTAACTTTGTTAATGAAAGTATCTACTAGGTCTAAGGAATTATTATCTTCTACTAATTTTTTGATGTAGTTAGAAAATTGTTCCGCGTACCAAGGCTCCCAACTCTTTCCTTCTCTACTGATTGCGTTCTCAAAGTTATTAAATTGGGTTAGTAAATCATTTGTGTTCCATTCAGTAACTTTATTTATAAATGTGTCTACTAAATCAAATGAAGACATATCCTCGGTCAATTTTTTGACATATTTCATAAATTGCTCAGCATACCATGGTTCCCAAGATTTACCCTCGCGAGAAATAGCATTTTCAAAATCATTGAAGGTTTTCAACAAGTCAATTGTATTCCAATTTTCGACTTTATGTATGAACGTATCAACTAAGTCAAATGAAGTCATATCAGAAGTCAATTTCTTGATATAATTCATAAACTGTTCTGCATACCAAGGTTCCCAAGCTTTGCCTTCTCTCGAGATGGCGTTCTCAAATTCATTAAAGATACGTAGTAATTCTTTAGAATTCCAATCTTCTACTTTGTTAATGAAATCATTTACTAAATCAAGGGACTTACTTTCTGAAGTCAACTTCTTAATATAATTTACAAATTGTTCAGCGTACCACGGTTCCCAAGACTTACCATCTCTAGAAATTGCCTTTTCAAATTCGTTGAACTTATCTAGTAAGGTTCCAGTATCCCAAACTTTGACTGCTTGGATAAAGACTGCAACTCCTAAGAAGTTAGCTTTTGCTTCGTTTAATTTATTGATATAATTTACAAAATCTTCAGCCCAGTTAATTGGCCAGCCTTTACCATCTCTAGATAGAGCTTTTTCAAGTGTATCAAACTTGTCTAATAATCCATCTGTTTGTAAGTTAGAGAAGATTTGAATTACACGGGCGGCATTTCTTGCCACAGTAACAAGCATTTCAGAAGCTCCACCTTTATCCTCAAATAGACCATTACCTTCAATCTTAATTTGAGAGAACTCTTCAATAGCTTCCCTAATTTTAGTGACAGAATCTTTTTTGACTGGTTTTAAATTACCTAATACATCAGAAATCTCTTTTACATTCTTACTAATTACTGTAAGCATGTCTGAATTGATTAAGTTTTGAATATTGCCCCAAATATCTCCTGTACTAATAGAAGCGAATTCACCAATTGCTTCTTTAATCTTTCTAACACCACTGGTTCTTACTTCTGGGATATTTGATAGTGTTTCTGAAATCTCTTTTACATTATTAGCAACTTTGGTAAGAATTCCAGTGTTGACCATATTGACTAGATTTTCCCAAAGGTTACCAGTCTTTAATTCTGCTACATAAGTAATAGCTTGAGTTAGTTTTTGTAAGTTCTTTGGTTGAATTTTTGCAGCATATATTGAAGCGTCTAATAATCCTTTAGCGGTAAGTACAAGCCCTCCAGCAATAATTGACGTTGCAATGGAAGCAATAGCTCCAAATACGGAGAAGGCCAGGACAGAAGTAAGAATTACAGAAGTCATCACAATTGCGAGACTTAATTTTTCTAATCCACCGAAATCAATATTTCTACCATTTTCACTTGCTGATTTTAATCCAGCCGCGGTTAATGCTAATCCAGCTCCAATAATTGCAGTAGCAATAGAAGCGACTGCTCCAAATATTGCGAATCCTAGGATGGCAGTTAATAAGATAGAAGTTTGGGCAACAGCAAGCCCTAATAGAAGAATTCCACCCATATCTATTTGTTTGCCTTGTTGTGAAGCAAAATTCAAACCTGCAGCAGTAATTGCCAAACCGACTCCAATAACTGCAGCTGCGATAGCCCCGACAGCTCCGAATGCAGAGAATAATAATAATGAAGTTAACAGAATTGAGGTTTGAGCAACCGCAACACCTAGGAGTGCAATTCCTCCCATATCTATTTGACTTCCTAATTGAGAAGCTTTTTGTAGTCCTGCAGCTGTTAGTGCTAATCCACCACCAATAATAGCGGTTGCAATAGCTCCGACTGCTCCAAACGCAGAGAATACTAATAAAGCAGTAAGAATTATAGAAGTAAGTGCTATTGCTCCGGAAAGTTGTAAAATTCCTCCCATATCAATTTGGGCGCCCATCTTTGAAGCTTCAGAAAGTCCCAAAGCAGCAATATATAGTCCAGCACCTACTGCAGCGATAGCGACTCCACCAAGGGCTACAAATTCTGCAAATATACCGATAACGCCAGCAATAGCAGAAACAATAACCATAGCTACTAACATTCCAGCTAGATTACCAACGTTAATACTTACAGAAGAAGCCTTAGCTACAGCAGAAACAATTAAATAGAATCCAGCGCCAACCAAAGCAGCGCTAGCAGCACCTTTAAGAACTTCGGTATTTCCTAATGGTTTTAAGATTCCAGCGATCAAATTACCAACTGCTCCTCCACCGCTCTTGGCAGCACCACTTAATTTTGTAACTGGAGTAGCCAACCCTCCTAATACTCCGGAGAACTTTTGGACCACAGAAGTAACTTTACTTACTGCCAAGAACCCGATCAAAGCAGTGAGCAGACCTTCAAGCAATGGTTGAGGGATAGCGTTAATAACATTCGCTAGTACAGTTAGGGCAGTCGCCAATGCTTGGAATATAGCTGGGGCTATGTTTGCAACAGCACTTGCAAAGGCGAGAGCTAGTTTAGCAATTGCATTAGCTAGAGGTGGGACAACTGGTAATAATGATTTAATAATTTGAACTAATGCCCCTCCCAATTTGGCCATTACTTCATTTAATACAGGTTTAAGTTGATTTAGTACTTCTCTTAATTGTCCGAAGGTTTCTTGAAAAGTGGATGATAGTTCTTTCAAACCACCACCTTTAACAGCTCCAATTCCAGCTAATATAATAGTTAGTGCTGCAAACGCTGTAGTCATTCCTTTTAGACCACCTGTCAAAGGATTAACTATCTTAAACAATCCTTTAAAGCTTTCTGCAAGAGGACCTACTACTCCTCCGATACCAGGAATTGAACCCGCAAGATTTCCGAATGCAATAGCGGCACCTGCAAGAATTGGAATCATTATTTCTGTGTGGTCAGAAATAAAATCAAAGGCTTTTGTTAAAGCTGGAGCAAGTTTGTCAATTAAAGGAACTAATTTGTTCGCCATTTGAGCGAATGATTGACCTAATCTTGAAACAGAAGCAATTAGTTCAGGATTACGTAAATTATCTGCTAATTTCTTAAGAATATCTGTAAAGGTTTGGGCCAAACCATTTTCTAATTTTTGACCGGTCCATTTATCAATACCGACCAACGAAGTAGCGAAAGTAGAAATGGACCCTTTAAGACGGTCTAACTGACGTGGGATAGTATTATTCATCTTATTCAAAAGGTTATCGTACATTTCTGGGTCCACGATTTGACTCATGGCCTCTTGGAATACTTCCATAGTGACTCCACCATCTGAGATAAAGTCTTTAAGTTCTTCCATAGTTTTGCCAGTGACTTTAGAAAGTGCTGGCATAATTGCCACACCCTGGTTGACCAATTGATACATATCCTGGGTCATCATTTTACCTTGGGCAGAAATCTGGCCGTAAACGTGTCCAAGTCCTCCAAGATCCGCACCTGTAGCTACACCAATAGCACCTAACTTAGCTAAGTCTCCTTCAACGTCGTTTGCACTACGACCCATTGCGACTAACTCACGTGCTACGTTAGATACATCTAACAACTGGTATGGGTTTTCAGCAGCGAAGTCTGCAACAGAAGTAAGGACTGTTTCAGCACCTTCTACAGAACCGGTCAAAGCTTCAAAAGAAAGACGGTTCTTTTCAAGTGA